>Ga0126342_10004443_pt1 | contig 23948 bp, 26 predicted proteins | sample Cyp1metagenome_FD_92528 | JGI IMG/M metagenome (GOLD analysis project Ga0126342, IMG submission 92528) | Coral microbial communities from Lord Howe Island, Old Settlement Bay, Australia - Cyphastrea 1 metagenome | ecosystem: Host-associated > Invertebrates > Cnidaria > Coral ...
ATGCCAGATAGAATGTCAAATAGAATGTCAGAAGATATGTCAGATAGAATGCCAGAAGATTTGCCAGTAAGAAAATGTATAAATGTCATGGTGGGGATCACACGAAGTAAAGTAATTTTTTGGGAGACCTTAGATGTTTCATGATACTTATTCCGTATTCCCACTTGGTGGATCCGGATAAGTGGGCAATATACAAATTCAATTACTTTGAAGGCGGCAAAGAACACGAGTTTTGACGCTTAAATCAACTCATTTTTGCTGATTATCCCCAAATCTGACCAATCTTTGATGTTTCATCAGAGTTTTTCCTCATTTTTGTTCATTAAACCACCATCTTTGCTGGTAGAACCCCCAACTATCAAAATCTTTTCAAGGTCAAATCCCCAAGTTTTCCCAAAATTGTCATGGTAAAACCAGCCAGTTCCCCCCATTTTTCTTCACATTTACCCTCTGGAAAATTAACAGTTGGACTCTTAAAAAATCAACCATTTTTAGTGGTTTCACTGGTTTCACTAATCCTCCAAAGCCTATCTGGCAGGGTCTATGTTAATTTATTGGAGCGTAGCATCATTTTTTTTCAGCCCTTTGCGGTGGCCGATTTTTGTTGGCTGACTGAGGCACCGCCGAGTGGACCTTTGCCGGAGACCTTACGCCTGGCGGCCGTGGAGGCCGGTGTGGTTAACTATGCCTTGGTGAATTGATTGCTATAGGGGGATTATACTACCCTGCTATTGATTGCCATGTTCCATCATTTACCATCATTTACCATCATTTTCTATGGATGGTGATTTAACCACTAAAAATGGTGATTTAATGGTTAACAATGGTGAATAATGGGATGATAATGGGATATACCCTCTGGTAAACATAGAAAAAACTATTGAAATTGACCATAGAAATAGTGGATTTACCCATTGATAGCATGGTGATTTTCCATAGTTATATTAACGTTTACCAGAGGGTATATCAGGTTGCTGAACTATGACTGGTTGGTGGTTTGGAACATGGCTTTTATGATTTTCCCATCATACTGGGAACAATAATCCCAACCGAAGAACTCATATTTTTCAGAGGGGTGGCGAACCCATAGTAGGACAATCTATCAACCAACTGGTATAGTGGGTTACTATGATATATATATATGGTGTATGGTAATTACCAACTGATGGTAATAAGATATCTGATGAATATCATAGTTCTCTATTTACTATGATATTCATTACTATTATAGCTATCCCATTCCATTAACTATAGACAGGACCGACGACTGGGACAAATCGCTGGCATAAGAATATCATTACCATTGTTCATTACCAAAAATGGTTGTAGCCCACTATTACCATGAACATTACACTATTACCATGGTTGCTATGATATTCCCATGATATTCATTACTATAAACATTTATTCATGGGAATAAATGTTCATGATGATATTCATTTAATACTCTTATATTCAGTAATGTTATGTATCACAGTAATGTTATGATAGTAATGGGAACAATACTATCACAGTAATGTTTACTATTCGGTATTTAGTGGTATTTCGACTATGAATGTTCATGGGATTCTAGAGATCTATTACCCTCCGGTTATTTAACATAGCCATGTAAGCCATGGCCCATAGAAATAGATGATTTTCCCAGCTAGAAACCTCCATTTATAAAGGATTTTCCATGGCTATGATCGATAACCAGATGGTAAATGGGAATGAATTGTTGTATCTTCTCCCATTAACTACAGAAAGAAACTATTGGGATGACATAGCAATGGAAATCGATTGGCAATTGGCAATTGAGAATAACATATCTAGATTCCCATCCCATTTTGTAAAAGCAACAGATGATTTTCCCAAGGACACCTCCATTTAAGCCACCGGGGATTCCCCAGCCACATCTGATGACACTTTCGGAGAGTATATTTGTCTTATTTCAGGTTTCAGACATAGACTCTAGTTCTCTCAGAAACACGGTACCAGGCAAAGGTTACTTTGTCTTTGTTGGCTTCGTGGTTTGCAATCCTAGGACGCCCCAGGATTTGAAACGAAAAGTGGGGTATCCGCACAATTTCCGAACGTCAATCCAAACCAATAGTCAACCATTGCTAGGACATGAAACAGAACAGAAATTGGGACACCCTGCTCAGGAGTTGCGAACCAATGTCAGTGGGGGCAGCCCGCAGGCGAGAGTCGCATCACCAGTTTCGTAGGGGAAGCATTTGGTATTGATGGTGCATTTATCATGATGGTGCATTTTTCAGGCAAGTTTCGAGTGTTTTTCTGACCAACGTTTCCTGTTTTGTATTTGTTCTTTTCCAGCTGACCGTTCGTGATTGCTTGTACAATGCCCACGCATTTCAACCCCAAATAAATCCCTACGCTGTTACTTGAGGGATACCAGTAAAGCTTGAGATGATCTTTTTTTGGCCGTTGGACCGCTGGAACCTCCGTATCCTTAATCCAACAGGGTCAAAACTCGTGATTTCATTGGCTCATGGAGCTCCATCCCCCCAATATCAAACAGCCCATCCGAACGGTTGAGGAGCTGCATCCAGACTTCAGAGATTCATGATCCATTAAAAGCCTCAGGTCATCAAACGCGGCAATGGACCATAGATGAATTTCCCATAAAAACCATCCATTTCTTGGGATTTTCCAGCAAACCACGTTTGATTACCAGAGGCTAATGCCCATGATCAATGTAGACAATGTTATTGATTCTGCCAAAACAAAAACCTTATTGTTGTTGTTTTTTTCCATTCTAATCTCATGATATCCCCATATGCTCCGAAGATACTCCAAACCCCATACATAGTTTGCTGTTTTGTTGCTGGTTAGGTGAGTTGTTGATGGGCTTGAAAATTACACAACCTCCACGTATTTGTGGCTTATTTTCCAGCTATTCTTCTGAATCCACCCCCATCCCCCATTAAATCTCCATAAATATCCCCAGTCATCCCCAGTCATATATCCCATGAAATCATCATTTATATTTTCTGCACGACTAACTTTACCGTAGTATTCCCATTGTCATCCTGGATGGAGATCATATTTCCCATTGTCATTATCAAACGTGGCAATTGAAAATCGACCATTTACTGATGATGTTCCCATTAAAACTTCGGGGATTCCCATGGTTATGTTGATTACCGGGTGGTAATCTATGTTATATGTATATTTATATATATGTATATTATATATATATATATATCTAAAACTCGCATTATAATCACCATATCATATCACTATAAATTATCTTCCCATGATCATCTCCATTTATAGCTGATGAATCCCCATGGATATTCCCCATGGAAATCGATATATTCACCTTGAACCAAGGCTCGATCCTACCACTCCGCCACACGTGGCTCTACGCCCAAGCGACCTACGCGGGCGTCGGTGATGGAGTGGGCCTTTGGTACCTCGAAGAAGCACCGAAATGACTTGGGACTCCACCACGAAGAATGGGGAATTTTCCATGAAGGGACACTTTCAGAAAAATAAGAATTGGGAAAATTAGAGGTCTATCAAGTTTTTGGTTCCAAGTTGCTGGCCAAAATCTGACGCACTGGCCGACCCCGCTGGTTTGATTACAGTAGAGAAGAAACGGCCCAACCTCGTCAGAACGATTTGGGATTGGCCACGGGCATGGGGATCTGTCTTAGCAGCTAACAAATGATTATCTACCAAAAATGCTCACAGGACGATTTTTGGTTCCAAATGTTGTGTTTTTTTGTTTTCAATTAATATTTGATACAGTATATCATGAAAGACGTTGCACACCAAACGGTGTGATCCAGAACACAGGTCCAAAGAATCTACCTCTGTTCGATATAGCTATGGACTATCACAATGTTTAGTAGCTAAATCATCATAAATCAATGATTTCCATAGCTATGTTAAATTGCTTCAACAACTTCAGTCGCATCGTTTTTTCTTTTTTTGATGCTTACTCTGTAACATAACAAAACAATATATATATATATATATATATGTAAAATAGTATATATATATATATAAATATGTACACATTATATATATATATATATTACATTATATATATTATACTATATATATATTATATAATATATACTATATTATAGATGTGATATTGTATATACTATATATTATATATATATATATATATTATATATATATATATATTGTATATATATATATTATATGATATATACTATATTATATACATATCATATTATATATACTATATTATATATATATATATATTATATTATATTATATTATATTATATTATATTATATTATATATATATTATGGTATATATATACACATATATATATATATACAAAATTTTGCTGGGTGCACACAGAAGCGGACAGTCGCATATATATATATATATATACTGTATATGGATAGAGACCAAAGTCGCCGCCTGTTAGCAACACAATAGGGCTCAGTTCCATCCGTATATACATGGCAGCTGATTATAGATTTCACGTATGTCATCGAAACTTGGGCAACTTGCCATTGTATACCGAACGGGTAACCCCACAGTGGCCATTTGATGGGGAAAACGAGGTTTTACACCATGTTTTTTTTTTTTTTAAATAAACCCATTTTTTCAGAGAAAACCACATGAAACTCAGAGATTTTACTATAAAATCATGGGATGTCAACTTGGTTTGCCAATTAATAATTAACAGATTTTACTATACAATCATGGGATTTTACCAATCATGGGATGTTTCATTTCCTTCGCCGACGGATCCGACGAAGACTCCACGGGAAACGAAACGAGGCTTGAAACGACAGGGCAGCACTCGATTCCAGGTCACTGGATGGGACTCATTTCGAAGAGGAATTGGGAATCATTAAATTAGTAGTTTTTTTTTCATCTATTTGGGGATTTACTGGGAATATCTGTTGGGAATCATCAAGAGGAATTGTATATGACAATATATATATAGTTCTGGTAAACGTTTACATAGTTCTAGAATCAATCATCCATGTTTAATAGGTAAATCAACGAACTAAATGATCATGTTCAATAGTTATGTACCAAATTACCGGAGGGTATACTGGGAATATCTATGAATTATCAATATTGGGAATTCCTCTTTTTTGTATATGGTTTCAATATATCCAATATATCATCAATATATCATATATTTGGAATCATCAACAAGAGGAATTTTATGACAATTTGCATATATATATATATAGGACCATATATTACCATTTGGTGATATATATATATATATATTTATATTTATATTTATATAGTGGGAAAATCTATGAAAACTGGGAATATACAGGGAATAGAAGTTGGGAAAACTGTGATTTTTTTCAATGTATCAATGGCCATTTCAAGTACTCCACTGGAGGGCGCCGTTGGTACCATATAGGCCATAGAAATTGCTTTGAGATTATGATGGGATATGATGGGAACATACAACCAAGAAGATTGAGATTTTTTGGGATAGTACTAGAAAAAAATTCTGAATATCATTGAGATTCTTGTTTTTTGAAACCATGTGTATGGCAAATCCTTAACTTCGATGTCGAAGTTTGTAAAATCCGAATCTAAGATAGTGACGACTTCAAAAGGCATCCCTTTTGGAGGGTTACTATGGTGGCTTGTCAGGAGCCCCAACTCAGCACCGCAGAGATGTTAAACAGTGACTGTATCATATATATATATTCATTATGTATGCTAAGTCAAAATCTACATAAATAAGTAAAAAAGCAAAGTAATTCACTAGATAAGTGAATATACATGAAACTACATCAGTAATATCTATATGCACACAAATGAATGTATGTGTATTTGTGTATATAGATATACATATATATATATATATGGTTATACTGTATACTCACACCATGTCGATATACTATGGGAATGCATCAGTTTCGCACCCATCTTTCATCATTTTGGTGAGCTTCTGATCCATGTGGATTAAAAATAACCATCTTTTCTCTTCGGAAAAACGGGCATTGCAACATACGACGCCATGGTTTCCGGTTGATTTTCGACATGACATCGTAACCAACTCCGGCCAAAACATCACTAATATATTATAACAATACATATATATTTTAATACATCGACAAATCATCACATATATTATTTTTCAAAATATATTAATATATCAGGATATATCATATATATATATATATATTGATATCGGTTCTATATCAATTTCTTCCCGATGAAATTTGATGAAATCCATCGGAGGAGACCACCTGGCTGCGCATGAGAGCCCTGCGACTCGTGAGCAACAGCTTCTTTGAGTACCTGTCGACACCTGGATGCCGGCAGAAAAAACCATCAAAGCATTGTGGAAACATGGGGAAACCATAGCCTATTATTATTATTAGTATTTAGCTATTCCTAAATAATATATCTATGTCTATGGATTTAGCTATGTTTTGTATGACCAGTTTTGCCATGGGAAGTTTTTTTAGGTATACAGCCCATTTCGAAGTGGAGAAGCCCAGGGTCCTGGGGTATGTTTTCCAAGGGATATCTGCCACCGTTTCTAAGTGGAATGATCCGGATCATTCCACCATGTTCCCAGAACAAACTAAGGTATCTGCAAAGCTAAAACTTTGGCACCTCACATAGCTGGACATAGCTCAATATATTCAATATCGACTCCTGAGTTTTCGTGTTTAGTTTAGGCTGGTTTATCCCGAGAAGTGTAGAGTTACAAAACCCTGATTCGTTTTTTTTTGGCATGGGTGAGCGGCTTAATTCACCATGGTTCTCAATGAGGAATCATTTTTTTTGGTGATACCCTCTGGTAGTTTACCATAGCTATGGAACATCACCGTTTTTTTTTTGGTATATAAATTTGTAAATGGGCGATTTTCCATAGGTATTTTATATTTTCCGGTGGTTTTGCGGGTGTCCTTTATATTTCCCCATTGAAGCATTTTTTTTGGTGAGAACTTGAGTGGTCAGCCGCATGTGAAAAGGTGATGCTTACGGAGGAAACATTCTGGTTTTTCAGGTGGCTCCGGGGTGGCATTTGAACAGTTTGTGAACTGGAAGCCATGGCCCATTTTTGTTACTACTTCGATGCTTTAGCTATTCAAAGTGGTCGTTTTCCATAGCCATGTTCAATTACCAGAGGGTCATATTTGTGGGATTGGGGCCTCAATCACCAGCTGATTCTTTATTCAAGGATGAAGAAGGAAGAAAGGGAAGCAGTGAACGAGTGAGGTACACCTTGGTTGACATCTAGAGACCATGATTTGGCAAAAACGAGATGCTAAGGATTTTTTTTCGGGAAACAGTTGGGATATAATGGGATAATATTTGAATGGGAATCATTGGGATATAATGGAAATTGCGACCTCCGGCGTCATCAACCGTGGCGTGCTGGAAAATCCACCAGCAATTGGTTGGATTCACCAGCTTGCCATGTCTGATGACATCAGGGGGTATCCCCGATGGAAAAGCAGCGACCTCACTGCTGGCTGCCACTTTTTTTCAAAAATACTTATGATGGGATTGTCAGGGTAAGTACTTTTCAGCAAAAAACCAAAAAGCCTTCTTTCAGGCTGGTGAATTTTGATCAAATCCAGCCATTGGCCTATGAATCATTGGATTGGTTTTAGAAAACCTATAAGAACCCCCTGTAATTGGCAGTAAAAACCATGGTTTCACTCCGGATTTTCCTCTCAACCCATCCATGTTTATCCTAGGTATCCATTGTATTCCACACGGCTGGCACCATGCCCTAGGATGGTGATATTATTGGCCAATGCTGTGGCCGTGGGAGTGCAGACAGATTACATGGCTGTGAAGCAAGCCCCGTCGGCTCCGAAGGTGCCTGGGAGCCGCAGGTTGTAGGGAGATAGGGTTAGTTTATTGGGGGGGGTTCTTGAAAGCTATATATATATATATGTCTGATATATATATATACATACATTAGATATGTATATAATAGTAATAATAATAATATTAATGATGATAATAATGATAATAATAATGCTAAGGAGACCACTTTACCAACATTTTTTAAAAGGATGTTTCAAATGTTTCTGTTTTTTTTTGGGAGGTCCCTTTACTGCAGATCCATTTAAGTGGGGTTATCCCATAGTCTTCCACGGGCTGGAAAGGTATGGCCATGGAAAACCTCGCGTGAGGTAGGTTCTTTAAATATTAAACATGGGGATGGTTCTACCCCCGAGTTGTCAGCAAATTTTCGTTTTTTTTTGCCGGTTGAGTATATTGCTCAGCAAAGGCAGCGGTGTTGTTCATGAAGCCTCTTTGTCTTGGTTCCACCTCCACGTTTCCATTTTATACCCCTGGTTTTTGAACAAATCTTTACTTTTCTACGACTGCCCTTATCTTTCAATGGGAGGCCACACACCATTCCCTTTCTATATATGTTTTAGACTTGTAGGCTTCATCACATTCATCAACTATTTTGCATGTAACCTGCGGTAATCAAACATGGTTTGCTGGAAAATCCTTAAACAAAATGGAGGTTTACTGGGAAAATCATTGAACTCACGGATTGTCCAACGGGCAGGTCTGGCGTGGGATGGATATGTTCTTCTGCATTTTCTTCAGTGGCCAAGCCGTGGAGGGATTCGAGATGATTCGGGTGAAGGAAAGCGATAAAAACACTTCGAGACGTGTTGATGTTGGTGATGAATTGGTGGGTTATGATTTAAAAACCATCGTTTTTCTCCATAGGGATTCTCATGAGTTAGAAACCTTCTGATAGAATAGCTTTGACCTATGAACCCAAAAGATCAGTCGAAGTGATCCAACAAGTGCTGGGATGTTTTTTTTCGTGTTTCATAGCGAGAGGATGCCCAGCTTGGAGTTTGGAATCCCTGGATGGTTACCCTCTGGTAAACGTTTAACGAACTGGAAAGATCCACCATTTTCAATGGGTAAATCCACTATAAATGGGCCATTTTCAATAGCTATGTTAGTTTCCCAGAGGGTAAGGGTGAACCAACCTACTTCGGATTCGTGGCTAGTTCGCCACCAAGTATGGAGCAAGTACTTGGTAGACTCATCGTTCCCAGACGGCCGGTGGTTAAAACCAAGGTAGTAAACAATCAATTGATGATTACCCTCTGGTAAACTAACATAGCTATGGAAAATCACAATTTTTAATGGGAAAATCCACTATTAATGGCCATTTTCAATAGCTATGTTAAATTACCAGAGGGTAAATCTCAGTGAAATCCACTATATGAATCTATGTTTATCCATTTGTTCACCATTTTGACGTTTTTTTTCTCACCGGAGCCATCGGCGTGGGCACATAATCCACATTTGTTTGACTGTGTGGGGAGAACAGGACCCCGAAACAGACAAAGATTTCTCTCATCACGTGCATTCAGAGGGATCACTCGCAATGATTATCCTCTCCACCAATCCATAGAAGGGATGCATAGAAAATCAGATGAGTCAACGATCAAATTCGGTGGACTTGCTAAGAAACTGGGTTGCCATTCTTGTTGCTTTCTTCGCTTGGTTTCTTCAGTTGGTTTTTCAGACATCTTTTTCCCATGTCACATTCATCCCATGTAACTTAAATCCCATTGCACCATATTTTTTTTTTGTTGATTTGCCTATTAAAAAATGGTGATTTTCCATAGTTATGTTAGTTTACCAGAGGGTAAATCAGCATTTCCCATAAAACCACCATGAACTCCTCATGAACTCCAACTCGACGTCGGGATGTCGAAGGTCTGGAGTTGACTCTACGCTTGGCGGCCTTTGGCAAGAAATTCTTCGTGATGTGCCGGTGGCCGCAACATAAGGGGTGGCGATTCGGCGAAGGGTAGATTTTTTTTTAGCAATGAACATGGTTGGGGAGTTTTTAGCAATGAACATGGGTTTTTTTAACCAATGAACGTGTGGATTTGAACAAGAGAAAATAGGGATTTTTCACCGAGAAACATAGGGATTCAACCAACATGAAGTTCATTGGCGGCCGGTTGATGGTGAAAGTCAAAGGAAAGTAGGGTTCTTGTAATCGTGTGCAGGGATTTCTGGCATAGACGCCTCAGTTCATTTCAAATATTTCAATTGTTCCAACACTCCCTCCGCTCAACTTTGATGGATGACAGGGAAAGCCCAGTCTTTATCTATTATCAGGGATCACTTAGAGGGACAGTTGAGCAGCGTTCAAAACCCCTATGTAGAGGGCTTTACTTGGGCTTAAACTGGGAAGGGCCCGCAAAAGCTAAAACCCAGCTCACGAAAGCTGGGCGAAAGCTTGGCGAAGACCAAATGGACAGAGATCGTCGCGAAAGCTTCGCGAAAGTGGATGATTGACCGATTTTAAGTAGCGATATGTATATATACATGTATCACAGGTTGTTTTGATCCTACAAACTTCCCAAATACGGCGAAAGCTCCGCAAAAGTAGTTCTGTCAAATGTTCATCGTGCGAAAAGCCGGGAGTGTGGTCGGGAAAGCACCGCGAAAGGATTTGCGAAAGCACCAAGCGAGTATAATGAAATTATACACTAACCCTTTTTAACACCGCTCAGGTGAAACCAGACACTTCAGAGATTTGATGAGAGAAAACCATGGTTTTCTGGAGGCTTCCGTTAAAACCAATCCAACTTCATATTTGTTAAATCCACCTTTTTGCTGGTTACATCTCAATTTCTGATGGACGTCTGGTTCACAATTTTGTTGGTTGGCTCCCCAATTTTAATGGCTGAATCCTTATTTTGATGATTGATTCCCTAATTTTTGATGTTGAGATCATGTCTTTTTTGGCGATTTTCAGTGGTATTTCCCATGGCTTCAGCCGCTAAAATTTCCTGCCATTTATCATGGCTACCTCCCCACGAAGGGCATTTTTCAAATGGTTCAACTTCAAGTTGTGAAATTGTCATGTTTTTTTCTCCAGTAAGCGAAGAAACCCTAAAAACCTTGCAGTATCCATAGTTATCAATGTTACCAATCATAGTTATCCAGCAGAATACAGTAATCGAATTTTAACCATATCCCAGCTTTATGACTTCATGTTTGACATGGCGACATAGCTATCCCCAGTTTTTCCCAGTTACTAGCCATCATAATAAAGTCATTAGACTCCTTAATACCGTAAGAGGTTAATAATTTATAATAAACCACTATAATCTATAATCATATGTATAAACCATGGTTGTTAATTCATTATAAGTCTAACTTGAACCAGAAATCCATGGCTTTCCTGGGAAAATTTCCCAGGGTTTTTCGTCAACTGTTAAGGACAGGCTGCGCTTGGAACGTCCTGGACATCATTTTGGTTCTGGCGCAGGTTACAGAGGAAGTGCTGCTGGCAGTGGCGGATAGCGATGGGCAGGACAATGCGGATGTGCCGCGGTGGAAAGCCAAAAACATGGTGATAACCATAGTTGGTAATATAACCATGGATGGGAATATATATATATAACATAGTTGGTATATATATATACCTTGATATATACTTGGTGGTTCATCCCACGAATCCTTTGAGTAGGTTAGTTCACCCGCTCGTTAGTTCAGTGGACATTGCCCCTACTTATCCAACTGAAAAAACCAGGGTTATAACCTACTTGTACTTAGGATTCGTGGGATGAACCACCAAGTCGGAAAACATGGAGGTTTCCATAGTCATGGAGGTACCCCAAGAGCTGGATGGCTTATTTCCATGGGAAAGTCCGGAAAATCATGGCTGGAATAGCCCCATTTTAGGAAACCTCCATTTTAGGTGATTTGAAAAATGGGGGATTTCATGAAATTTCTATAGATGATATATGCAAGCTAAGTCGGAGCGAATAACTGTAATGACGCATGGATTTCTGATGGGTATACTAGCACATATCGAACTAGTTCGATGGGATTATGAACTAACTTAGCTGTCTAGGGGGCCCCTTCCTGTGGGGGAGATGCCTGGCGGAATCTGGGAGGGAGTTCCTAAGCCGAAAATGATTATATAAACAAGGATTTTACTAGGCAAAAATCTTGAGGATAGCTTCAACCAACCTGTCAGAAATTGTATTTTAATGCAGGTTTAACTGATTCTTAAGTTTGAGGGGAAAGATGAATGATCTGATGTATAGAATCTATAGTAACGCCCAGAAAGACATAGAAAAGGTTCACTTATTCCACGATTTCCTTGACATGGATTCAACCGAAATCTGCCTTTGATTCTTGGGGATTGACAGGTAAAAGTAAGAATCACATGGGGAAACATTAGGATATTTCAAAGAACCATATATATATATATCTATATACATATATGTGTATACGTATACACACACACATATATATATGTATGTACATATATATATATACATATACATATGTATATACATATACATATGTATATATATATACGTATATATACATATATATAAAGGTATATATATATAAAGGTATATACATACATACATATATATAAATACATATGTGTCTATATATCCACATATATGTATACATATATACATACATATATATATATACATACATACATATACATATATATATGTATATACACATATACTTTTACATATATATATACATATATATATATACATATATATATATACATATGTATATATATATATATAATATTGTTATTGTGGGAAAATGGACCCGTCACATCGAATCACCTCATTTCGTCATTTCATTTTTTCAGTTCCAAGTTCTTCATCATCGACGGATTTTCTTTGCGAAGTCCGACTGTTTTGGGATGGTGAAACCACTGTGAAACTGTGGCGAAGAACTCACCGTTTTTAGTGCTAAGGTTTCACTATCAAGATGGAGATTCAAAATTTGAATGGAATAATGGTTAGTTGATTTAGTTGATGGTTTTTGTGATTTTCACTATCTTGAAACTGTTCTAGAGTTTGAAACCGCCAAATCCACCAGTGATATTGAGACCGTCGCTGAGATATTGGCTTGATTGGATTGTGTTGGGTGTATCAAAATCTCTGTTTTTTTTTTGAGCTTCAATCCCGACTAGTGATCATTTGTCATGATTAAATCCACATCTTTGGTGCTTGAATTTCACATTTTGCACATGCTTGGTGCTAAGAAACCGCATTCTTGGTGGGTTCAAAATCGTTCAATCCTCATTTTTCGCGGATTCACAGTTCACAAAACCGTTTTTTTTGGTGCCTGACATTGCGAGGTGATGCGCGCCGTGCGCATCTTGCGTGTGATCAAAGTCCTGCGGCTGGTGGGCACCGTGCGGATGGCGGAGGAGTCGCCGAGATGATTCGACGATATGACGAGATGGTGATTTTTGGGGTTAGTTGGTGATATTTAAGGTTGTATTAATATACATAATATAATATATATATATATATATATGATATATATATATACACAGTATATATATATATACACAGTATATATATATATATATGATATATATATGATATATATATATATATGATATATATATATATGTATACACAGTATGTATATATATATATATATATATGTATATGATATATATATAGTTACATATGGTTATATACAATGGGACATAGTGGGATAACTTGTGCAAGTGGCTGAGTATGGGGATTATATAATGGCTACTGACATGACGGGTGATAGTTGATTGTAGAACCTGATCTTTAGCCATTTTGATGGGACAATTTTAAAGTTGACCAGCTGATATTTTTTTCATTTTCGTGCAGTGTATCCGAGATTTGCCATGATAATTTTGGTTTCAGCAAAACTAGATGGGGAGTTAATCATCACATGGCGAAGCCACCTGGCTATGGCTACGGCTGTGCCACTTCATCCTTTGGCCGGTGGAGTTGTGAAAGGTCTAATTTTACAAGGTTTGCATCATTACCCATGGGTACCTCTTCTGGAGCTGTTTTTTTAAGGATATATTTTCAGCTAGCCAGACATACATCTAGTTTTTTTCCCAGCAGATCTATTACATGGGCTATGATTACCATGGGGCCCAGCAAATGAGTCGGGATGGAACCAGCAATAGTGGGTCTGAGCATAGGATTCTTCTCCAACTTTATGACAATTTCAATGGCAAAACTTATCGGCAAACTATAGCGGATCACTGGATTTTAGTGGCAGCTAGCTAGCTAGCTAGCTAGCTAGCTAGCAGTAGTAGCAGTAGTAGCAGTAGTAGTGGTAGGAGTAGTAGTAGTAGTAGTAGTAGTAGCAGGAGGAGGAGGAGTAGTAGTAGGTCTTCTTCCCTGACGCGCTCCTTCTTGTCGCCGGAGTCGTGCGGATAAAAAACTTAACCTAGTTAAAACAAAAAAAACGACCGAAAAAGACCTAGATTTAGTTGTATGGTTAGTGTCACAAACCGAAAAAGTTAACCTAGTTATAAAATTTTATAAACCCACCAACATTGGCGGCTTCGTTTTTACAAAAAACCCACAGCCCAGTTGTGACATTGCAGGACTTACAGCTGCTGATCAACTGTTTGCTCCTCTCGTTGAAGCTCCTTGGTTGCTGTTGGGCGCGGGTTGAAGATGGCGCAACTAACCGCAGTTACTAGCCAGTTACTACCCTCTGGTTATGACTAACATAGCCATGGTATAGATGGTCCATAGAAATAGATGGTTTACCGTTCTTAACAGCATGGTGGATCTTTCCACGGCAAACCGTTAGTCATAACCTGTTACTAAATGGGAAAACCCGCACCGAGGCAGTTCTTGTGGTCCGTCCTGCTGCTCTTGTTGGTGCGAAGCTCCGAAATGGGCCGGTGTGAAGATCACGGAAAATCCATGGGAAATCATGGACCATATTCTCGAAAATAGCGATTGGATGGTGATTTGAAGTATGGGTAAATCGTACGGGATGCAAAGAAACACGTTTTTGAAAGCACACAACATATGATGATCTGAGGATATCAAAGCTGTCCCAATTCTTCGGAAGTACTAGGCACAAGGCGAAGCACCTGAGATCGAAAAAGACTCGACGCTTTATTTCTGAAGTCCTCACTCGTGGGTTGATGTCGTGACCCTACAACCATGCAACAGTTGTAACATCTAAAAACTCCAATCGTCAGCTTTCAAGTCTCGCAATCTTCCCGCCATCTATCGGCACATAAAAGGGGTTCCCTCGCAAGTCACGTTCTTTATCGGATTTACCTGAACATCAAGGAACAGTGCACGTTTCAATTTGCCAATTCTTATCAGTTCATGATGTTGGCAATTTTCGGGCCTTCAAACATCCTACAATGATCTACAATGGACATATATAAATTAAAGAGAATTTGTCAATCACATCCATTCCAATTGAGATTACCTGTCCTATCATAACTGTTTTTTATTTTCTTAGGAGGCAGAATGGAGCATCATTCCACTTGGTAACTATAGTTATAACTGGTTGATTTCCGCTGCTTGGGAAGACCCACCATTTAAGGTGGGGTTATCCAATTGTGGTTTATATGGTTGATATGTGGTTGCTTAGTATGAATTACAACTACAAGTACAGCTACACATACCCTCTGGTAAACTAACATAGCTATTGAAAATTGCCATTTATAGTTGATTTACCCATTAAACATGGTGATTTTCCATAGTTATGTTAGTTTACCATAGGGTATATGATAGATGTTGATGTATCAGTATCTATATAATTATATACGAGGAGTTAAATAGGTATGCAGCAACAAAAAAGATAGAACGGTCAAATCCTGTTGAAACGGAGTGTTCCTCAAATCCTGCTTTTTTTTTAAAACAAACGTGGCCAGGAAATCACCATTTTTGATTTTTGATAGGTACTTCATCATAAATCAATCATCGAACTAGAACCATTTCCCAATTCGCAAACACTTAAATAACCAGAGCGTAGATTTTTCATTGTCCCATTGTATCCGAACCATATCATTATCCTATGTCCCATCATTATCCCACTATTGTCCCTACAAATTATGATTCCCTATGTTTTTTTTTTACTACATCCTTTTTATCTAATGTTCTACTAAAATCAAATGCAGATACATGTATTGTTTCTTTCTTTGGTAGTTACCCCATTGTCCATTGTTATTAGTTTCATTATTTTTCATTGTTCTCCCATTATTATCCCATCATTATCCCTATAAATCCAATTATTATGCCTATAATTCCCTGGGGAATCCTTATAAATCCCTATAAATCCCTATAAAATCCCATTTTTCCTATGAATCCCTAGGGAATCCCTATTGTTCACCAGGGTTTTTTAAGTGTGACACCAGGCCATCTACGTCATGGCGGTCTACGTCACCCAGGCCGCCAGCGCCTATCGAATGGAGCAGCCAACAGGGACCTATGCCGAGCAGATCACCCGGTGGTGGGGCTCGATGTGGGGATCCCAAAATATGGTGCACCAGACCTGGAGAGTTTTCCTGGAGGATTTGGGAGGAGATCATGGAATCTATAGACGCTATGATGGGAAGATAATGGGAAAATAATGGGAATAACATGGGAATATTATATAATGGGAATATGATGGGATATACAGAGGAAATTTATCTATAGTTACTATGAGTATATACATACATATATATATATACGTACATATATAAAACTTATTTAATGGGAATATAATGGGATGCTAATCTGGTAAGTCAATAGTTGGGTTTATGACTCCAATACCTGTTGGGTTTATGAATGTTTATGGTAGATATATCAAGCTAGTCGGTTTACGAACCAAAATATGGCAGTGTCTGAAGATGGGGGATCCCCAAGTCACCATGGTTTTAATACTGAGATTTCTACCGACTTGGATGATTTGGGGTAGCCGAACCATTACTTTAAAAGGAAACGCCGATGATTTAGGTTCCGAATCTAAAGATCTCGCTGGATGAAATCCCGTAGATCTCCAGTTTTTTCTTGCTGATATACCCTCTGGTAAACTAACATAACTATGGAAAATCACAATTTTAATGGGAAAACTCACTATAAATGGCCATTTTCAGTAGCTATGTTAAATTACCAGAGGGTAAATCTACAAACCTTGCAGGATAAGATATCCCCCACCTTCGTTGGTGAAAAAATTGTCTCTTCCCGAAATATCCACCAGTTTCTGCCATGCTGCTTGAAGTGTTGGTCGAAATCTTACGTGCCGCACTTCATTAGGTTGGTTGAAATAAAATACTTTATATAGCGATTGGGTTTGTGGTAGATGCCTAGTTCCACATTCTATCTCTGTAGATCCCTGTTCTTGTCGGCTAACCCCCCCATTTGGCTGCTTAACTCTCATATATTCCTTGCAGATATTTGGTCTACGTCCCAAGATTGCTGGTAACACCCTTTTATACATATTATCATTGTAGAAGACAAAAAATATAACTAGATACTAGTATGCAATCATATGACCTAGTGTAGGGGATTTAGACCAGATAACCGCAATTGCATTCTTCGAACCCATTCTTGCAAATAATTCGTCAATGTCTCTATCCCTTCCTTTTCCCCTCCAGAATGTCAACGCCGGAGTAATAAACCCTGGTTGGCTACTAAAATAGTGATAACCGGTTACTAAATTGACCAAGTAGGGATAGTATATATATATATATGTATGGGGTACCCCTAATAAACCACAATTTTCTGATTAAAATGGTACCCCCACAATTCAGTGGGAATTTCAGGACCCTAAATGGAGGAGATTCCAGGTGCCTCCAGTAAATCGGTTCCTGAGATGGCCATCAGACACTATAAATCACTATGGCCATGATGCTTACTGTATATGACCGTTGTGGGCTGTTATATATCACTATAAAGGCCATTGATTCAATTGAGATATAGTTAAAGTCGGGCTCGCACTCGCTTGTACTTGGCGCTTTTCGCTCGCTTCTACATGGCGCTTTTCACTCGCTTGCACATGCACATACACTTCATCATCATCACCACCACCACCATCATCATCATCATCATCACCATCATCACCATCATCACCATTATCATCTTCCATCTTCCATCTTCTATCTGCTATCTTCTAACCTTGGCGAGCTTCTATCATCTTCCCTCTTCTATCTGCATTTACATTCCTCCCCCCACCTCCCCCCCACCCCAAACCCTAAACGTAACAACTTGAAGAAATATTCATCGTATTTCAAATAGAAGTAATGTGGTTAAACAATAATAAACCATCCCCCAGTCACCACCATTTTTATAGGTGGTATAAACTTACCATTCCCTGTCGTGGGTGGTTTATGGCATTATTTTACCCACATAAATCCTCAAAACCACCATTAGTGGTTATTTTAAACAATCTATTCATGGATTATGATCACTATAAAAATCACATCAATAACCACCATTATTGAGGTTGCACCATTATATAATCATTAGTGATTTACATAATGGAAGTTAGTATTAGTTATTAGTACACCATTATTAATCACCATTATAAAAATCACCATTATTAATCACAATTCATGGATTATAATCATTATTAACCACCATTATAAAAATCACCATTATAATCATTATCTATTAGTGGTTAATACGTCTATAATGGATTATAATACTATAAAAAATCACTATTAACCACCATTGTTGATGTTGCACCATTATTAGTACTATGATCATTATGAAAAGTACCACTATTGATGTACCACAATTAGTACTATTGTTAACCACCATTATAATCATTATCATTAATGATGGATTAACCACTATTAAATGGATTAACCACTATTATAATCACTATTAATCACTATAAAAATCACCAATAATTCATTATTAACCACTATTAGTGATTATTGGTTAATAGTGATTAATAGTGATTAATAGTGATTAATAGTGATTAATAATCCATTAATAACCATTATTAAAATCACTATAATCCATTATATACCATTAGTTCTAGCAGGCTTCGTAGCGGTGACTCCGAGGCCTCAGAGCATCCTGTCGCTCTTCCAAGGCATCACCGGAGGGATTGCACCTTGGTCCAAGCACAAAAATGGAGGGATTGGAATGGGACAAATCCATGGGAAAGTCCACGGAAAATCATGGAAAATGGTGGTTAAGAGTGGAAAACATGGTGATTTCATGGTGATTTTAACGGTTTGTATCCAACAAATGGTGATTTAAGGCTGATGTTTATCGGATTTTTAAGGATAACCATGGTGATTTCGTGGGACATTCATGATGATATCAATGGTGAATAATTAATGAAGAATGGGAAAAAAACATAGAAATACTGGTGGGAAATTGATGGTTCATATGGAATTCATAGCGGCTTAATACTGGTTAACTCAGGATTAGTATTGGAATAATGGGAAAATCATGGTTGATATTGGATTAACAGTGGCTTAATACCGATTGATATTGAGATTCAGTGGGATTCATACGTTGCATCAAACGTGGCGGGCCACGGCAGAACCCCATATATCAGGTAGTTCAAGGGAGGTTTCCAGCTGGAAAAATCATCGAACTAAATGGGAAGTATTGCTGGATATCTAAGATAGATTATTAGGGAAGTTACAATGCTTACATTGCTGGGTAATCTAAGATAGATTATTACTGGTTGGTGGTTTGGAACATTTTTTTATTTTTCCATATATTGGGAATAATCATCCCAACTGACTAATACTTTTCGGAGGTGTTGAAACCAGTAACCGTAACCAGATTATCTGAGATCTAAACTAAGTATTTCAGCGACCTTCCCCAAACTGAGAAATTACAATGCTTAGATCATTGGGAAAAGTTGGGTGTAAGATGATTGAAACACGGGTCACCCAAGTCAGTGATGTTGGGTGACATAGGGTGGACATAATCAAGGCACCATTCCATAGTGATGATAGATGATGATAGTATATAGTGGGACTATGATATGCAATGATCATGGGACTATAACATATCATGATAATGCATAATGTAATGTGTAGGTATACCGTCTGGTAATCAAACATGGTGTGCTGGAATTCCACCATTTAATTAGATGCTTCCTCCCATTTAAACATCAATTTGGAATGGTAAATCATCGAACTAAATGGGCACTTGGCTTCCAGTTCGCAAAGTGTACCAAATAACCTGAGGTTATATACCATTGAAATGATCCGAATTCATCCCATTTTTTCTGAATGATCATTGAATATCATTATCCCATATAAATCCCCCTATAAATCCCTATAAATCCCTCGGGAATCCCCATAAAATTGGCCCCCCCTTGTTACCTGTTGTCGCTATATCCCACAACCATTTTTCACGTCGAGGATTGGCATCAGATCGCTGAACCCTTGATGAAAGGCATTAGCCCCTGGCGACTTGGCGTTTCGACGACTGCGATGCGGAACTGGGAGATCTTTGGAGACCACCATCGAGATGGTAGGTAAATATTATGGTACATCATCGAACTAGATGGGCCATCTATGTTTGTTTTGTTGGTTTGGATGCGGAAATTCGTAAGAGCGAATGGATGGTGATGAACGGTTGGATGTCGCTTTTGAAGGGCGGACATGTAGCAGTTTGAGTATCTGAAATCACCTAGTTGGGTAAACGGGACCTGTTTTTCTTAGTGGATTTACCCTGATATGGTATGGGTCACGCGGATACCCCAACAAAGTGGATGGGCGGCTTAAACTTTGATCCATGATACCGGACGAATTCTGGCCGATGTCACCCAAGATAACAGCTCCTTCAACTTTCTGGGCCCTTTTGGGTGAACGTTTACATAGCTTTGGAAAACCACCATCTTTAGTAGGTAAATCATCGATGGGCCATCTAATACACCAAAGCAAACTGTTAAACGATCAGTTTTGGTATCCCATAAATACCCCATGATATTCCTATGGTACCATTTTCTCACGGTTAAATCCACGTTAGATGATTATACCGTGAAAAAAAGCCTCCATTTAGAGAGGATTTTCCAGCTCGCCAACTGAAATGTGTGTCTTTATATGTGTGCAATTGTGTTTTATGTATATGTATAAATATATATATATATATTTATACACGCAAATACAATTTGATACTAAAACAGTTGTCCCTATTGTCAATGGCCATCAAATGATCATTTGATGTGTTTTTTGGTTGCTTTTTTAAAGATGCATTTACTGACGTCCCCATTTTTGATGGTAAACATCCTCCGCAACTTTGATGATTTCAAGAACCCAACCGAGGTTTGGTTTGCTCTTTGTCTTCTTTATGGCCTTCTGTATTCTGGCCCTGCTCAACGTGCCGCTTTGCTATCTTTGCGAAGCGCACTGGGTCAACCTTGGTGACAGGAACACATTCTGAATGGTGCATCTATCCAGGCCATATATTAATATATATATATATATATATTATACATAATATGTATATACATATACAACTGCCGATATTCCCCATATCACTGGATTATTTACGATGCAACAGTTTTTGGATGCACATCCTCAATTGAGGTTATCCCTCAATTGGCCATCCAAGCCTTGTAGATGATCACCCTACAAGCTCAGTGAGTTACAGGGTGAAAAACAACCGACTCGAAGTCTGAGATGAAGCACCATAAAAAACAGATTCCTTTTTTTCCATGGTGAGATATATTTTCCCGAGGTTGGTCGAATTTGACAGACTCAAGAACCACCGCGCCACTGATAGTCCCGTGTTTGGATGCCGTGGTCCAATCATAGCAGTTCATGCCATCAAACAGTGTGTCAGGTTAGGGACATTTACACGAAACAATGGTCTTATTTACAGGTCTTCAACATCATAGCAGTCACAGCATTGTGTCTTCCTATGTCTTCCTATGTCTTCTTCCAAGATTTACAAAAAGTCAGGAAAGTGATTCCATTTGATTCCATGGGAAAAAACCATCCGAAGTAACCAAAGCTGGGGATCACGCAATGCATCAGCCCAAGCAGTGGGTATACCGGTATCTTATACTCCATAAGCACCAGTTTGGGATGGTTTATGGTATTGGATTTACCACATACTTGTTTTGTTACGCAACCAATGTTTGTTGGTGCTAGCCTACCCAAGCCCTCTAAATCATGATCGATTCTTAAGCATATCCCAATGTTGTTTGGATTCCCATGCCGGGCGGTTATATCCAACATTCTGATGCTTCAAGGGTTATATTATATGTATCTATATATGTAGATCCACTTGTTTTAGTGATTATATACATCCCCAACTTTGTTGCATGAATCCCACAGTCTAACATATCCCGATTTATGGATGAAATCATCATCCCACGATGACCAAGAAAAGCTCAGTGCTTCATCCCACTTCGAATCACCAGAGAATTGAAAGATTTGCAGGTCACCTACCATGGTTTGAAACAGGGGCTACCGGCTGGATTGGAAACCTGAAAATCTTCAGCGGTGTTGGTACATCAACCATTAAATTCTATGAATATCCCATTTTTTATCACCTTTTCTAACCATGGGTTTCTAGCCATGAAATCACCATGTTCTTCCCCGAGGATCACTGGCACCTTTGTCGAGACCATGAGCCAGCAGGCGTGAGGGGAAGTCATTGCAGTCAGGCCCACAAACTGAAGCAAAAAGAACATGGGGTTTGTCTTATGGGGGTTAATGATGGGGATCTATTTTTTTTTGGATATATATATATATGTAAGCTAATATACGTATATATATATAATATGTTTATAATCATTATACATCCGGATGTACATATATGGGATATTTAAACAACCATGTGACAATGATAAGGGTTTTCAGCAGTAATGATGTGATAATCATTGGGGCAATGGGATATATATAACTACACATACATATGTATATATACATATATATCTATATATGTGTATATACATATATATATATATATATATATGTGTATATACATATATATACATATACATATATCTGTATATATATATATATATCTGTACATATATATATATATATGTATACGTATAACACTTGATATGACAGTTGTGCGTGTCTGAAAATGATAAGGTTCGTATAGCTCCATTTCTGGCACCGTGAAAAAACAGAGACTTATGATTGACATCACTACGTTCGCCTGGTTTTATGTAACTGGTATCATGTATTGTTTTCAATGATATCAGATATCAGTGTGACTGAAAATGAGATATACCATGATATACCAATCAAATCCTACTGGTCATAGGGAAAATGATGATCAACCATCAAATTTTCGGGTACCATATAGTGCATTTGTCGCGACCGAACGCATCTGTTTGTCTCGTTCTTTTTTCTAAGGTAACCATACCATTAACTAAGTATCTCATGGTAAGCCAAACTATCCAAACTAAGTTAACTACTCGATTTGTGCTCCCATTAACATTATATAATCATTATAGTCATTATAGTTTGGGAGTTCATTTTTTTTTACTTTTTATAACTCATCCTTTTTCGTTAACGAATGATCTAACTTGATGATTTTTCTTCATGGTCCCATGAGTTCATGAACAAAAAAAGTCGTTTGGTTCGTTCAAAAAAAATCAACCATCAACTCGCAACATTATCCCATTAAAAACCATTAATAAACCATTAATCAACCATCACCTTCCAGTAGTTATCCCATTGAATATTTTTTTTTGTCACATTGTAAAGAAATTGTCCCACCAATCGTCCCATTATATCCCATTAACTAACAATAACCCCATTAAGTAACCGATCATCATTTTCTTTTTTTACGATAGGTACTGAACTAAGATACTTAATGGTAGTCTCCATTTTGTTCAATGGTGTGATCATCATTTCTTAGTTTGGTTAGTTAGTAAAAAAACCCTATGAAGCATCAAACATCCCATGAGTCAACGATAATGGCTTGGGTTATCCATCATTTGTGATCAACTATACATTATAGATTGTACCATTTAGAATCGTTTTATCTTGCTTTCAACATCCATATCATATCATATCATATCATATAATATCATATCATATCAATCAATGAATCTATCTATCTATCTATCTATCTATCTCCAACCAATCAATCCCATTAACTAATCATTTTATATATTTTCAACATCCACAACACACATACATACTACACACACATATATATGTATATCCAATCAATCAATCAATCAACCAACCAACAATCAATCAATCAATCAATCAATC
>Ga0126342_10004444_pt1 | contig 23947 bp, 23 predicted proteins | sample Cyp1metagenome_FD_92528 | JGI IMG/M metagenome (GOLD analysis project Ga0126342, IMG submission 92528) | Coral microbial communities from Lord Howe Island, Old Settlement Bay, Australia - Cyphastrea 1 metagenome | ecosystem: Host-associated > Invertebrates > Cnidaria > Coral ...
TATATACATATATACACATATACATATATGCATATATACAAATATACATATATACAGATTTACATTTTCAAATATATACATATATACATATTTAAATATAGACATATATGCATATATACAAATATAAATATATATATATATATATACATATTTAAATTTAAACAAAGATACATATATTCATTTTTACATATATACATATGTACATATATACATATATACATATTTATACATAGATACACATTTATACATATATACATATTTAAATATATACATATATACATATATACATATATACATATTTGTATATTATACATTTTTACATATTTACATATACATATATTATCCATCTTATTTCCCTATCATATTCCAATACGCCCAATAACACACGGTGTACGACACACGACACGCACAGACAGATATAGATATAGGATGATATGCATGTGCGTAGGTGTGCGTGTGCATATACATATATATATATATTATATATATGCGTGCACACACATATTACACACACACATATTTATATATATATATATATGTAGTCTGTGTGTGTTTGTGGGAATGTGTTTGCGTTTGCATGTGTTAGATATACATCGCGGGTGTTGAGCAATTGACCACCCAACATTGATGCTGTCAGGCCATGTCGACCGCCCCGGTGCGCTTAGCGGGGAAGCCAGTGGCCCCGGTGCTGGTGCATGATCTCTTGTGAGGAAAGACAGTGAGAGAGAGAGAGAGAGAAAGAGGGAAATTACATTTTGGAGAAAAGAAACGCCAAACTTTTTACAAATTCAAAAGTGTTGAGATGGTACTTTGTAAGGAGAAACGCCTGCGCCCAAGGCCAGCAACATCCATCGTCAATCCCGTGAAGAGAAAGGTGTGGTGTGTTGGTCAAGACTTCAGAAAACTGTAAACAAATGACCGCACAACTCGCAGTTTTCCCGTTGTGTTTGTGCGATGCCGTGAAACTTTGTGCGCGTTTGGCAGATCCCAGCATTGTTTGCAGGCAAATGTGCTGGAAATGCTCTCGTACGTAGCTGCCCCAGTGTTTTGAGCGTCCAGTCTGCTTGGTGATTTGGTGCATCTCTGTGCACTGACAGGTCCATAGTCTGGGAATCGATCACATCAGAGAAGCAGATATGGTCTGGATTGCCGAAGAGGCTGGGTTTGGGCTGCAGACAGCACTTTTTGCACGCTACGTTTCATTTTATAAGGACTGAGTCAAACATGTCCAAAAAAACAACTGCTGCACCAGTCATGCACAACCGAGACGTGAAAACACGGAAACTCGCAAAGCGGCACTTGCGACTTGCAAATAGGCATACAATGCATCCTTGCCTCCCGGCTGGACTGAACATGAAGATGAGAATGGCCTGGGACCCCAAGCCGGTAAATATGTTTGCAGATAATTTAGATAATGTTCATGAATTCAATGATTTCATAATGTTTCTCTTTGACTTCGTTTTTTCATGTTCTATCAGCTGGTATGGAAACATGCTGCGTGGGAAGGCCGGACCTACTTTTACAACACAAACCGACGGGAGTCCCTTTGGAAGCACCCGCTTGACCAGGCCACGGCCTATGCCGGGCACATGCACGGGATGTTGATGAATGACTTTGAGTCCCTCAGTCATGGAAGTAATTGACATCCATTTTTTCATCTTCTTTCTATGTGTTTCTCCTATGTGCTCACGTTCAACAGGTCAAGCCCGTAGTGATAGATTGTTTCACGAAAGCTGGCCGCAGCTGGCCGTGGCAGAAATTTGTTGATGCCAAGATATGCCAAGGAATTTGTGGAGATTGCCAACTACTGGAGGCACATTGCGGACCCTCTTCTTTGCGTTGAGACACAAGTGAAGGAATGATTTTTTCCAAAAATGCACACGTTGGTGAACATGTTTAAAAATACATTAAAAAGATCCGGGAGAGAAATGCCCGGGTAATTTCACATTTGGCCGGATTCCCGTGGATCCCGCAGGAGAGCCATCAAGGCAGGTGGCTTCTGGGACATTGATGAGGAGCTGGCCATGGCCCTCAGACGTTGATGGCTGTTGTGCCTTTGAAACGATCAAAACGTGGCCGCATTGTTGCACGCTTCAGACATGTTTGCCATTGGATTTGCCATGATAAGCTGATACAAAGCCATAGAATGCCATGGAATGCCATGGTACATCAATGTTGGATACAGTTGGATACTGTTGGATTGTGCATATGTTGCGATGTTTGTCGTTTGTCATTCGATGTTTCCGTGACGAGGCTGAGATGGAGGAACAGATTCGGGCTAGCTTGCAGGGAACTCAGGGCTTCAAGGGCTTGATGCGATATGATGTGATAGGGGCATCAGGAATCAGCTACAGTATGTGGAAGATATGTGAAATAGTTTGTTTGTTTCAATATGTTTTCAGTTTTTCCGCGTCCTTCGTGCTTGAACGCGCCATACTGCTGCGTGCTTTTGCCAAGAACGCAACATCTGAGGGCTGACTGGATGGAGCTGTATGATGACAGCGGGCACAAGCACAGAGCTCGGGCGTAGACCACCTGATTTGATTCTCATCACCTCAATCAATATCCTGGCATTCTGGGCTAAGGTTCTTTTTCAACCGCAAGACCGAAGAGAGCCTTTTTGACGACCCACGCCACACCACGTATCATAGCTTGTATACACGCATCAGGCAGGGTACCACTTTCCGTCATCTTACCTGGCCCTTGCTTGTCAAGGATAGAGACTAAAGCCACAGTGCAAAGATGTGTGGGCACACATAAGTCCAGACAACGGCCTCATTGTACTTGGATGTACTTAGTCTGTTGAAAGTTCCAGGTTTGTGAACATGATGAAGGAGAAGTTGCCGCTGCTGGCTTTGGCCCCCCGAGCGACAGCCTGCAGCTTTGTTTGGTCATCCTTTCAACATCCTGTTCCATTGTATTTGCAACCTTCAAGTTGACCTTCAAGTGGTTATAGAGAGAGAGAGAGAGGGAGGGAGAGAGAGAGGGGGAGAGCAGGGCAGGGTTAGAGGAGAGCGGGAGAGAGCCACGCGTGCTTTTACAGGCGGTGATTCCAATGTATGTGTCATTATGTGTCTATGATGTCTATGTATTTGTGTTTGTGGCTATTTGTATGGTTACACCACTTTGTACTGAGGATCCCATCGTCAATGCAGCAGAGCTGCAGCGCCAGCAGGAGGCAACATTTTGTGCTTGAGCTTAACATAGTTTGACGACCATGTGACACATGCTGAAGCTAGGAGGCAAAACTGGACATACAGCATCGCATGCTGCAATGCAAGTGACATTCTGAAGCATTTTCCTGGTGGCCTTCCCTGCCAGGAAGCTGAGAACAAAGCTATGAGATCAGTGACACGCATGCAGGCCACCGTTTGTCGGGGTGGAAGGGGTTTTTGTAGGCTTTCAAAGCATTGCACATTCACCCAAAAGCAGAGCAGATGGCCAAGCGTTCCATAGCTTTCCACATCCAGGCAGCTGTGCGGGTTATGCTTGCAAGGCACTGTTTTGGGCGCGTTTTGAGCATATGTTTGTCCAACATCGAACTATATCGAACTATTTTGAGATGTTGGTCCGATTTTGTTCGATACTTTTCAGGCGCATCAGGCATATTTGAGATCTTTGGGTATACTGTACCTTTGGAGGTATACATCGTATACATCTCCCCTCCGGGCAAAGCGCCAGGCGAAAAGCCCGACTCCTGTCGGCGAAGCGATGCATGGCACTAAGCTGGGCAGATGACATAACGACATGATGACCTGCAAAGCGGATCTGGTCAAACATGGTTCTGCAATCTCTGAATATTGAGAATACATACAATTACATACACAATGTATACGCGCAACGTCTAACTGCATGCATGGATGCGATGGACAACAGACACACACACTCAAACACGTACTTTGGGATATTCACATGCATTCCTAGACTGCTTTGGCATGTGTATAAGTGCGTAATTGTGTGTACATGTGTGCATTTAAATAAAATTAAATATATCATTAATAACATACATTTTTTATTCCACTTCGCCCGTGGCTGTCTAGCCGCCTGCACGCAGAAACAGACCCAAAAGCTCGCTGTGAGCAGGTCTATTGAAATGCATCCATTTCGCTCAACGCCCTTCAGTTCAATTCAGTTCATACGCTTTGGGATGCCTACTCAGCGGAGCTCCACTAAGACGAGCCAGACCTCGCACCACGACCTCTGTGATAATCGGCCTATATCGGCCTGCATTGCCCCAGTGGTAGAACCATCGTAAGAGTCAAGAACCGATGCCAACTTCTCTAAGGCTCGTTCCAGTCCCTGAGGTTCTTCTTCGGTCCCTTCCACATCCAAGCTGGCTGCATGGATCAAATGAGCCTCTGCAATGGCCCTGGAGAAACGCGTCGGGTAAACCTTAGCACGTGAGGTCTTCCATGTTTTGCTATGGGCATCGAACCCTCCGAGAAAGGTTGTGGGTCGCCAGGACATGTCGTAACTGCCAAAAACCTTCACGGCAAAGGATCGCAGTCGGCCCAGCAACATAGTGGTAGGCTTCGGTGCGCATTGGCCGAGAGGGCCTTGCAGAAAAGTGCTGGTCTGCAGATCCGGGCCCTTCAAAGTCCAACGCATCAAGCTTGACACCCAAATGCAAAACTTCTGACTGCTGCTCGGGTCACCCTTTGGATGCTCCAAAGAGATGATACCACCAAACGCAAAGACCATTGTATGTATGTGACATACTGTATGGGTGTATGCATGTATGCATACAGATGTGTGGATTTGCTTTAGTGATCATCAAATTAACAAGTTGCGATGTTTCTTGACATATGTTTTCCGATGTTTGCACTAATTAGACGAACTGAAGCAAAGTTGCTTACTCATCAGCACTCTACCCACACCACCATGCGACTTGCCACCTTTCCAATGTGCATTTAATGAGACCTTGACAGCGACAGACATACACCGGCCGCTTCAGGTTTGAATCGGGTTCCGCCAGACTTGAAGGGGTGCTCTCCTGATTTGTCGAGTGTTTGATTCAAGCTTGAGTGATTTGTTGGATTTACTGTAGATTGATGTAGATTGATAATGTTAATTCGCTAGCAATATCCTGCCCTTCAGAATTCCTTCAGATTTGCCGGATTCATTCGGATTCTTGCAGCGAAGTGCGACTCGAGGAAGCTGCGACTCACCGTGCGTACTGCAGTGCCTGGCACTCACGTGAAGGAATGCGCCACAGCCTCAGCGCATGCCGCATGACTCATGGCATGTTTGGAATACGGTTTGAATGCTTTGAACATTTTGAACATTTAAAAAGGAATGTGGATAATTAATGTGGTGGGATAAATGATCATCAATGAACATCAAATAGCCTCGTGCCATGAACTATTGTTGGAAAATGTGTGAAGGTGTTCAGTCTGAGTTTGTTCGGCCGATCTGCCTGGTCGCGCACAGCATTTGTTGCCCGCTGCAGTGAGCCATTTCATCAAGCGAGTTGGGGATAGCTTTGCACCAGTGAGGTGCAAGGTTTGGGGGGAGAGAGCCAGCCATGAATTCCGAAGGAGTCACCGTGACTGGTGCTGAGGAGCTTCCTGTTTGCAACGCACACGTATCCTTTGACGTTGTCAGGTTGCCTCCTTTTCATTTGAGAGGTTAAAAGGTAAAGTTTCCACTCTCAGCAGATGGATTGGCGAGCATATGCACCGACTGCAAAAGTCCAGCTAAGGTATCCAGTGTTCGAGTCCTTTGATGACTATGACCTGGATGAGAACCTCTTGAGAGGCTGCGTGTATCCCATCTTTTACCATTTCATTACCCTTATGATCTTCTATCAAACTTGATTGGAAGAAGATAATATGCGGCACCAGCCTTCAACCGTAGTAGGCTAGTCAGAGATTTCTTCTGAATGCTACAGTGCTGGCCGTAGATAATCTGAGTGCATTTTAGTGCTGTCTTTAGATAACTTGAGCATGTAAATGGCAGCACGTCATTGTTGTTTTTAGTAGTCATTGCAGACCTTTCATCCGCAATCTCTTGCATTGCTTTGCATCAGAGTGTTTGCAGCCTGGCCAGAATAAACGGAGTATAGCGGAGTTTTTCCATGTTTTGCCAGGTATCTACTCTTATGGCTTTGAAAAGCCAAGTGCTATCCAACAGCGTGGCATCAAGCCCATCCTGGATGGCCGTGACACAATTGGACAGGCGCAATCAGGCCGAGCAAGGGTTAGCAGCAAGGGCAGCACAATGATGAAAGCAAAGAGTGTCTAGGTCTAGGTTTTTTTCTATATGTATATGTGTGTGTACCGTATATAATAATGCATTTAGATAATAGATAGATGAATGCATGGATGGATGGGCGGATAGACGGATAGACACTCACAGTGCGTATATTTGTATATGCACGATGTGTGTGTGTATGTGTCCGTGTGCATGTGTAATTTAATATTAATTTAATATAGTTTAATAATGTTTAATATAAGATGCATAGGATGTCAGCGATGTAGCAGAGAGGCGATTAGCATGTGATATCATGACCACCAGCTTCAGTGAGACGAAGTTTGTCTTGCTAAGATGTGGAGAGGCACTGGCAAGACTGCAACCTTCGTTATTGGGGCACTGCAGCGAATTGACTATTCCGTGAGCCGTTGTCAAGCACTGATGTTGGCACCTACCAGAGAAGCTCAGACGCATTGATATTGCAGAGGGTGCTGTCGAATGTATAATATGTCATGATGTGCATAGTGCATCAATGTGTGGCAATTTGTATCGAGGGTGAACACCGACAGCGCGACAGCAGAGAAAGGCATTCCCGAATGTGTGAAGTGTTTGTTACAAGATGTTACAAGTATATGTTTTGGTTATCAGGGACAAAGTCACAGTAAACACATCTGAAGGCATTGAGCCGAGAGGCGGGGATTGTATGGCGTTGTGCAACGTGAAACATGTGTAAACATCAGGAGCTGGCGAATCAGATCTACAAAGTTGCCTTGGCCCTTGGAGACTACCTGAAAGTCAAGGCGCATGTCTGCACCTTGTCTTGATGGTAAAGCTGTAAAGCTGATACATCTTGATGGAAACCATATACATTAAATTACCATTATATAAATACCATTAACATACATTACAGTAACTAGTAACTACCCCACGGTGTTTCTGCAAGGTTAACGTTCTGTGGAACAGGAATCACGGAGAGAATCGAGACATGATCGGAGAAGATCTGGTCGGGACAATGGCAGCACGGAGCCATTTGTGGAAAGTTAATGAAAGTTAGCCGGTGCCAGTCTGCCAGTTTTTTGGTGTCCCGTGGCACCGTGGTGTCGCAGCTTCTGTTGAGGCATTGGAGGCACAGCCATCAAGGATGATGTGGAGAGGCTCCGAGCTGGCCAACACATGGTTGTTGGAACGCCTGGCCGCGTCTTCGACATGGTCAACAAGAGCCCAAGAAGCATTTTTAATGTGAAAGATGATCATGATTCATCATGATATATCATGTGTCATGATATATCGTGATTCATCGCAATTCATGTCCTTGTTACCTGTTCGCATGTGATCAAAGGCTTGTGGGCTTGTGAATCAAATTGTACTGCAATTGTTGCCTCTGTGATACCAGCATAATTTTTTCAGGCTCTCAGCTCTTGGCGTCTATTGCCCTTAAAAGTGTCATTTCATGTGCCGGCAACGTATTTTATAGTGTTTTATCATGTCATAGTTGTTTCTATGTTTTTCATCTTATATGCATGGGCTTAGGAACAACCTGCGTGTCGATGATCTGAAGGTCTTTGTCCTTGATGAGGCTTCATTCCTTTACGATTTCCCAAATTGTTTCTTCAAAGTTTGCTGCTTCAAAGGATTTCAAGGGATATGTTTTGTGGTGTTTTGTGCGCAGACAGCTCACATGGTGAAATTGCAGGCCGATGAGTTGATGTCACGTGGTTTCAAGGAGCAAACAAAGCAAAAAAAACATCAAAAAAAAGTGGTTTCGAGATGTTTCAAGTGCATTTGTCAACAATGGATGTCACTTCGGTCTTAGAATTCATAGAATACAGATGATGTAGATGTCCTCGTATTTGTTTCTTTTCATCGCTCGTGCCTCGGCTCTGAAGGACCAGATCTACGACATTTTCAAGTGCCTTCCGCCAGATGTTCAGGCGCTGCGGCGCCAAAGATAAGGAAGTGATCTGTTATGACCAGTACTGATGCGGTCTGATTCATTGCGTGAAGGATGTGAAGGATGTGAAGGTGCAGAGTTTCGCTCCTGGCTATTCCTGGCTATTCCTCATTTCCATTTTGTGTTCAGGTATGTCTTTTCTCTGCCACCATGGCACCAGAGATCTTGGACATGACCTCCAAGTTTATGCGAAATGCCGTGCGCATTTTGGTGAAGAAGGACGGTCATTGCCACTTTGCATCACTTTTCCATTGTGCGTGGACTGGTAGTTGCCAACATCTGCCAACATTTTGATCATCCTTCCTGAGTTTCCTGATCCTTGATCCATCTCCACTAAGCGTTTGGCAGGATGAACTGACCCTGGAAGGTATCCGGCAGTTCTATGTGGCAATTGAGACGCCTGGAGAGTTGTCAGTTCACATTTTTGTGGATGGCGACCTTGACTTTGCTGTCCAGGTTCATCCAGGTTCATCAGATGCAGTATGAGAATGTATGAGATGCCAAGCTGAGGAAAGAGGAATGGAAAGTGGACACTCTCTGTGACCTTTACGAGACATTGACCATCACTCAAGCCATCATTTACTGTAACACACGACGCAAGGCGGGTGAAACAGCGATGGGTCTAGCTGGTGGAATGGAAAATTGCGGAAATTGTACCAAAAACATATGCGCATATCTTCACGTCCGTGCACGCACACACACACACAGATAGAACATAGAATGCGATAGATAAAGGGATGAATAAGTCAACTATCCATTTATACAAAGAAATGCATGAGTGCGTACATATATAATCATATAATCATATATATATATATAATATTACATCATATGCATATGTGCCTACATGTACGTAAGAACAGTACGTAAATGTGTGGTGTTTGTTGTCAGCTTTCAGATGCTTGGGACGCGTTTGAATCAGTTTGACAGGTCGACTTCTTGCAAGACCAGCTGGTGAAACGCGACTTCACAGTGTCCTGCATGCATGCTGATCTTGACCAGAAAGAGCGCGATTTGGTGATGCGCAGCTCGGTGGCGATATGAATTGATCATGAGTTATCCCCAAGCATTTTGGAAGCTTATCACATCTTATCATATCTCACGTAAGTTCCAAGCAGTTGCTGCAGAATGTGCCACAGGGATCCACAGGGCATGTGGAAGCAAAGCCAGAGCTTCCAACCCAGAAGCCCTACAGGAGAACAACGTCCAAGCAGAACAGTACAGTGAGTGTTTGTGTGTGCAGGTGCCTCATAGCTACCGTTGTATTGGTTGTGATTCAAGACATGTATTTGCTTAGAGTCAGGCAGGTAGACTCAGCAGACCGCTTTAGACTGCTACAGCTACTCCCAATATGCGCGCTCTGCCTTCAGACATCCAGACTCTTCCAGACTTCACAAAAGTAAGATGTCAAATCAACTCACGCAGAAGACGATTAACAAGAGATAAAATGACGAAAACAATGCTGTCATTCGGGGAAAAACTATCAAGACAAAAGCATAGTACAGACTTTGGCAGACATGAAAGCAGAAGCAAAGGAAAATGTGTTGGGAACAAGCAGAGGCATGCTGTATGTGTACATATGTGTTACGATGTGTTACGCAATGTAGTGCTTGTCAGTATTTCGTAATTGAGGACATGGTATGCATTTGGCAATGTGATGCAATGTGATGGTCAGGGACTGTTGTGATGGTTCGATGAGCTGGATAGATTTCATTGTTTTTCAATGTTTTTCATGATGATAATTAATGGTGATTATAGATCGTGCAGTGTACATGCATGGAGGGGTTCGTTGCATGGTCGACAGCTGCTACCCCAGCACAGGTGAGTTTCGCTCGGATTCCTCCCGAGTGCTCATTTCTACCGATTTGCTCGCTCGCGGAATCGATGTGCAGCAGGCATGACCGGCGCTCAAAGCAAGCATTCAGGGAGCACCATTGCGACACTTGTTCCGAAAAGATCTTTGCAAGGTGTCTCTCGTCATCAACTATGACCTTCCGGTCGCTCTGCTGGAATCAACTATTGGTTTGCAGATCAGGGCCGTTTGAGGCTGGGAGATCTGGGAGGGTGCTGCTGACATCTGCTGACAATGAGGCAAACATGGAGAACTACCTCCATCGGATTGGTCGAAGCGGCCGATTTGGTCGAAAGGGTGTTGCCATCAATTTCGTGACAAACAACGATGTGAGGACCATGACGCTTGCCAGCAGGCAAGAAATGCCCATCCAGGAACATCCAGGTGCAAGGAATGATATGATTACTGAAATGTACTCATTCTGATGCTTGTGCAAGAGTGTTCCAGTCGTATGATTGGGACATATTGGGGCATTCATGGACATTCTATCATATTTGAACTTCCGGAGTCAACTTCACATTCATGTTTCAACTTGTCAGTTTTCCTACTTTTCCTGACGCTATCATTACTATCACGCGGCACATGTTTCGGCACTTTCGTGTTAGGCTAGGGATCTGAAAAATGGGCACTACTGAGGCGACTACTGGCAGAGTCCAGCCACAACAGGGTAACAGGGTAGGTATGGGTCCAGGCAACCACTGCATAGACCATCATAAGACTACTGCCAGGCCACGGATGAGTAGTTCCCACAAATGCTCGATGGATTTATGCAATTACAATTTTATATCATTTTATGACCAAGTCAAGTGTCAAATTTCCCAAATGGCTGTGCACTTCCTGCAGCAACCATCGTCCATGTTTGTCAAGATTCAACTAGATTAACTATACTTAATTATACACTCTATAATATAGATCAACTAGTAGAAGGCCCACTACGTCCCAAGCACGGCAACAGCCTAGAAGAGGTCAAGGTAGGTCGAGATGTAGACGGGCACCTACATTGAAAGAAGCACCTAGACGGCTAGACATCAAACAGTTTCGCGGTGCTGCCAGGAAGGACATCGAAAAGTTCTACCACACTCAAATTGAGGAGATGCCAGCAGTCACTCTACTGCAAAACTTGCTTTGCTTCGTGCAATTTTTGGCATTGCGTTGAATAGCCAAGCTCAAGCTGAATTGTCCAAGGACATTGCTGACCTGATTTGAGTGCAAATGCACATCGGCCATCATCGGCCTATCCCAACATCAGTTTGGCACAGGGGTTCGATAGTTGTCTCACATGTCTTTCTTTCGGGTACTTTTGGGTCACAAAATTGTCAATGGAGGGGATTGTTGTAAGAAGCAGTGCTCCGGCGATTGTGAAGAAACTCTATTTTCGCAGGGGATCAGGAAAAATAGGATCCAAAAGGTAGCGGTAGAGAACGAGGAATACAAACGTATACAAAAGAGATCAGATAGACGTTTATCATCGTTTATCATCGCGGCGGATACTGCTTTGAATAAAAAGGGCTGTAACACAAATAAAAGCAGGAATAGATGGAATAGGGCGCGCCAGCTATTTGGTAGAAGTATGTAGAAGTTAGATATTGGCTCGTATTTCGTTGTGGTTCCGGTCGGGGAAGATTGCGCAAGTGCTCAAGTTTGTGCATGCGTGTAACGCGGTCCTATTTCGTCAAGACTGGCAACATGGAACAACATGGAACAATATGGAACATTTGTGAATATCTTGTGGCAGATGCTTTGGATAGTGCCGATGCTGAAAGGAAAAAGAAGCCTTCTGCTGGTAGGCGTGCGTGTGTGTGTGGAGCATGCCGGGGCACATCTCATGATAAACTTCACACTTGAGACGGGCATGGCTCAGCTCCAGTATTACTGCAGTAGTTGCTGTTCAATCATGTTCAATCAAATATTTACAAGATGTATATTCTATAGATCGTGCGCGCCGGCGTTGACAGATGCTTGTCTCAGCATCGAACTGGCCCACAAAACTTGGCGGTGCAACGGCTACCACAGCCTTTCACCTTCAAGGGCTAGCGTTTCGGTTGATGCTGAGAGCATTGAGAGCTGAAAGGACTCTGGCCCAGTGATGCCGTGACCCAGATTGAAAGATTTTGAAAGTAGAATATTGGTCCATATTGGTCCTCTGTTTGGATTGACTTTGAAAGCAGAAAAGGTCATGACTTGAACTTTGTCATGACTTTCCTGAATTTGTTTCAGCTATTCTTAGACAAAAGATGATAAAGGATGATAAAAGAAGCCCGAGAGCCCTCCATTCTAAAGGTAGTCACTGCCAGAGCCACGGTCCAGTTTCAATTGATGGCGTGCGAAACTTGTACAGCAGCATGTCTGTGCTTCACTCCCGAAGCTTGACTGTGGTGGTGTGTTTTGCGTCCTGATGCGAGACATCTCGCATGTATAGTATATGGTATATATTTGTATGTATTTGTATGTTTTTGTTGTACATCAACTGATGCGATGTAAATCATAGACAGAAATTAGAGATGCTGGAAAGCCTCACAACCCAGAGTTGAACAAAATAAAGCAGGTCTGTGGGCATAACATTTTGCAAGAGCTTCATGTTTTTGACAAAGGGCGGACAAGGACACCCGCAGTGCAGAAACAGTGAGCTGGAGGTGAATCGCCAATAAGAAAACCCTCAGATCATGAATAGTGCGTTTGAAACATTGTAAAACCATCGCAATATATAGCACCTTGCAACAGGGCTAGTGAATGTCCCGAAAGCATTTGTACGTTCTTCCAAAAGCTGTTGTTGGCTCTGATTGTTTGATGTATGTTGAGGGGCAACTTGCAAGGCTGTTCCCGGCATTTCTCAGCAAGCCACCGTCAGGTTGATTTACCAAGGATAGTCGGATAGTCAATGATAGCAAGGCAGCATAAGGCAGCCATTCTCTCGTTATGTGTCGTTATCTCTTCTTCATACCTCCAACAACTTTGTTTGTACTTCCTCTTTCTGTTGAGAGCTGGGAAGGGTAGACGCAGTATGACCGGACTTCAGTGAGCCACAGGGCTATGAGGGCCCAGTCAGATGGCATGTTGAAGATCTCTGCCATAAAGGCATAGCAACGGGAGCTGGCTTGTTCCAGATCCAACCATTTCTGGGGATTGCAAAGTTGCTAGATCTTGAATGATTTTCATGGCTTTAGGTCCAAGAGGCTGCAAACAGAACGCTGGACGTTCCACAAGTGTCGAAGCATGCGACAACCTGGATTCAACAGGGCCTGGAGTTGCACATGTTCATTTGCTGGAACAAGCTTCCCGCGTTAGCTAGTTCGAGGGAGTGAGACTCATGAAACTGTGCAGAAAAGTTACATGCTGTTGCATGCTGCTCCTGCATGAGACTGGAGCAGGATTTTGTTTATGTTTGTTGGATCAAGGAGAGGGATGTGGATCCGTACAGTGACTCAATCAGGTCTTACAAGTCACTTCCTCACACCGGCGCAATCGTGCAGCTACACGGATCCAGGCGGGGCTTGTCTTTTGTTTCGTAGCACTGCTTAGAAAATGCAGGCGTTGCAAGATCCATCACGATCCTGTACAGTAACGGGGCTTTGGCGCGAAAGTATGCTGTTGAACTAGGACGTCGCTTGTGGGTGATGTGCGGAATTGAATGCTCACCTACCGTACCTCTCAGAAAGGAGGATGCACCTGTAGGATGTGATGAGATGTGTAGATGCACTCTAGCAAGAACAATTCCGTGTCAGGCACATATTCGAGGCCTTTTGGCACGGCGTCGATACAGGCGATGAACATGTGCTATGTTTGAAAGATGTTACATTGCAACTGGTTGTCGTTTTCTCAATATTTTCCATGTTTTACTGTCGGCATCACTCATTACCAAATCAACATATCTCAAACTGGTTACTGTGTTGCTTTGCTGTGGATTTGAAGACATAGCACAGCTGGAACCAGACCTATGCGGGACCACCGCCGCTTTTTGATCCAGAACACCATCAAGCCCAGTTCGCAGTTGCATACAGCTGCATTCGCCATAATCCTGACAACAAGAATGCCACAGGTGCAGCAAGTTGTGATACTGAAGACTTCAGAGTCTTGATCTTGGCTCAGGATTCAGAGATCTTTGCGCCATTGGTTGTCTACTTTGGCAGATGTCAAGGCAAGTGCCCAAGAGAGCACACAATTATTGCATTCCATGTGAGACTCAAAGATCTATGGAGAGATGTTTCCGGGCAACAGCCAGGCTGCAAGACAGGCGAGGATACAGGCTTGCATCCGGCTCCAGTGCTGGTCTTTGTATGGCTGGGCTGACCTTCACTTTTGCGTCATTCTGCGTCCCTTTTCTTATTTGCACCAGCAGATTCCAGCAGGACACCAGGGGTCACATCTGTATTCTCTGAGCAGCTTGGATGCCACTTGAGCTTTTGTCTCCAAGGTGCTGGGCACGCTCAATGGCTGCAAGAAAACTCTGTGCCTTGGTCACATTCGGAGATGCTTTGCGCATCTTCAAACAGCACAACTGACCCGCAATCGTTTTCAGTATAAAACGCTAGAGTATGCTAGAGTAATTCAGCGGACATTTCTGCGTGGCCAGCGATTTTTCCAAATGATCGGCTTGCAGATTCGGAGAAGATGGGCGCCTATGCTACGTTTGTGAAATTGAAGCAGGCTCGGATTGAATTGGCTTTGTCCTGCTCCCGTTTTATTTTCGGGGCTGTCTGATAGACTAGGCGATACAAGAAAGTCTGCCAGGGTGTGATCACATGGATACAATGATTTTTTCCGCCACAGGTCATCATCTCGATTCAGCCTGCAAACTCAGCGTCAAAGTCGAATCTTATGCGATCAAGTTGAGAAGAGTGACATGCAGACACTTCTGTCACTTCTAAGGTGTCACGTAAGGCAGTGGATAGCTAGGAGACGGGTCGGTCTCTCAGTTGGGCCACAGCTGACTTAGACCGATTATTCCAGACATTTCCAGGCAGCATTGCTTTTGAGGATGTAGTGATGCCTGTGGCATACAGTGTACGTTTCACATCGTTTCACCCTTTGTACAATTTACCGCTTTCCCTACGTCCGTATTTTTTAAATTTTTTCCCATGATTCGATTTAGGTCAAAGAGCTTCGCAGATTGCGCGGTCCTCATTGCTGTGCTTCTGTCAGCGAGAAGGTGCAATGGTGCAATAAAGCATTGTACTTACTAAGACGAGTCTTATATTATATACATATATGTGTGTGTATATTCATTCCGGAACTTGATAGCTCTGTCGGAAAAGGTTCATACCTCACAGTGGCCAACTCTTGTCAGCTTGACCCCAAGCCAGTTAATCGAGCAAGGAAATACACTTCTTCGGTTCGGTTGCTTCAGCGCCAGATGAAGGCTCCAGGGCAGCCACAACTTGCAAGATCCCCCAGTATCACACAGTGTTTGACATTGTCTTTTTCCTTTGGCTCGTTTTCCTTGGACTTGCTGCCCTGTCGCAATGTTAGGTGTGTTCTTGTCTCGCAACTGTAGCACTTGCCTAATTCTTCAAGCCTTTGGATGGCTACAGAGTATGAAGAATCTGTAGAAGCCATCTGAATCCACTACATTTTTCCATATTTTATCATATTTTATCATATGCATCATAGTTCATCATTTCATGGTGCTGTTGTCGTTGTTCTGCAGACTTGCACAGGTCCAGAATGTCCAGGGATTCCATGAGTGTGGCCTTAAGACCTGTCAGGTCTTCAAAGCCAAGGCCGAGCTCATGCAGCATTTGCGAAACGAAGAGCCTGCCACTCCTGCCAGATGTTGGATCGGGAAACACACTTGATCTTGGAAGCGACAGCAAGCCCTTCACTCCAAGGCTTTTCATCATATTTCATCATATAGTCTCTGTTTTGGAGAGTGCTTGGAAGTTCAGCAACGGTCTCTTGGCCAGGTGCAGTTCATTTTTCATCTTACTTCTGGACAGAAGGTGCGAACCTCCGCAAAACAACCCACGCCCATGAAGCTGAGAGACTGGATTGGCATAATAGATCAATATAGATCATAATTAAAATTACAATAAATTACATACATACATATATATATATTATAATATGTACATATATATATATATAAGGTATATCGGTATATGCATACAAGCACATAATGTACATGAGGGACGGTCAAATCTTTGGTCGACCAATGTAGGGAGTACCCTCTTGGTAAGCGCACCAAACACTTTGTAGCGATAGACCCCCCTCAAAAAGCGATACCTATAATTGTGCATATTACCCATAGCCGAAGTTGTTTTACACCAAGTTGCGTACATGCAAGAGGCGAAATAAGCGATACCCGTAGCGATACCTTAGCAATATTCATTTGTTCAAAAAGTGGCCCCAGACCACAATAGGATAGTCCCTTTCCTTTTTTCTTTTCCCCTTCCTGTCCTCTTCCGGAACGAGAGGCGCTGCTTCCTCTTCCTTCCTTTTTCTTTCCTCTTTCTTCCTCCGTCTTTCATAAGTACAAAGTACAACACCTTGGTCAGCGATGGCCCACCACAAAAAGCTATACCAGCGACACCTTTTTTCTTATTAAAGCAAGGCGAAGACATAGAGTCTTGATGGCGGCTCATATATTTGCAAGATTGTCCAAGAGGATTCTGCATCAGTGTTGCAGTCCTGACCAGGGCAGCAAGATCTTGCCGTTCGTCTGGAAGTTGGGGATGCTGCCAGTTGGCGAGGCGCTCTTAGCAGAGCATAAACTGCATCCAAAGATCCAAAGGTGTCATTCCAACACTGGGCCCATTGCACACAGAGAGTCCATGAGACACAGCGATATCAGTCCGATATCAGTTGTCCGGAGGACGGGCTCGTGATCAAACCCGAGGCCATGCCAGACATGTTCCTTCTGACATCTTCTGACATCTTCTGACATCTTCTAACTTCAATTGGGGATCTTGGGGTCAATGCTGTGGCCTCTGAAGAGTTCTCACCACGTGTTCCTTCCTGAGGAGTTCCGCCACCAGCAATTGCTGGAGAAGATGCAGCGGAGAAAGAAAAGGTTAGGGAAGAAGGATGAGGAGGACCGGGACTAGCCGAGCATAAAAGATATAAAAACGGACGGAGCTTCAAACACAGCAAAGCTGAAGACAAGATTTGTATGAGTCTTTACGGCATAAACCAGCAAGGAGGAGGTTGATGCAGAGCCGCAGGGCACCGAGCCAATGTGAAATCTTCCGAAATATTGATGATATGGTATGACTTTGTGGGACATGGTGATGTGCAAAGAGTCAAAACGGCTCTAGGCATCTCTAGGCAAGATAACCTGAAGACAGTTGAAGACCAAAAGCATTCAAGAGTTCTTGAGGCCAAGGCCCATCGATCTCTTCTCAAAGGCCGGAGCCCTGAGTGAAGCATGCAAGATGGGCCAGCATACGAGACGTATCGAGACGTTGCATGAAGCTTCTACCCGCGACTTGCACGCCAATTACTCTAATGTCCATTAATTTACTTTGTGTTTCTGAGGTTGGTGTCGAATCTCTCTCGGATGCTGCCGCGACAGTGATCCAGCAGACATTTCACGCAACTCAAAGTGGGAGGCTCAGGACCTCCTGCGGCACCTTACAGTAGCGGCGGCGCTAGCTTTGCAACAATGTTGTGGCCTGACCCTCGCTTGCCCTCCCTTCAGACACCCCCAAGGATCCCCAAAGGAGAGTATTGCTTATGTTTTCCGAACTGAGGTGGGAAGAAATGCAGGTTGGGAACCACGAGCCAGCACATATCAGTCCAGATCCCTTGAGTGTGTGTTTGTTTTTCTTGGAATAGTCTCCCTTCATCGATCATTGCGCAGCAAGTTGTCTTATTTCGCTGTTGGCTTCTTTCAGACCTTTCAGGAGAGCTATGGGATGTGCTCGCGATCTTCTGGACTTCGTGGTAGATGCTGCCATGACCTGAGTTTGAGCTCAATCTCGGACGTCGCACATCTGTCGGACATCCTCATGCCGAAGCTCAAAAGGCAGTTGGGTTATGTTGGGTTAACTGAGTTAACTGCGATACAAAGACTTGGCAAGGCCATGCAGTGCCGTTCATGGCTAGGGTTGCTGTTCGAATTTATGCGGGGCTCAAGCCAGTCAGCGCTACAAACATGGCGGCAAAGCCTGCCAAGGCGAATTTGGCAGTTTGATATGCAAAGACTTCAGGGTGTCATTCTGCTGTTGAGATTGATCGGAAATGCCGATCGGAAATGCCTTCCGAGCATCGTTGGGTCATATTGAATCATGATATCATGTGATATCTCTATACTGAAGTCTGCAGTCTCTTGCGCTCAATTGGTGGCAGGGGATCTTTGACCGTGGTCATGGTCGAAACCGTCTATTCGACAACATTACGGAGACCGCCCCTTGCCTTTGGTAAGTCTACACTTATTGCAGAAGCATGTACTCTGGGCTCACCCCATCTCCTGCTCTGTTTCCATAGTGCTTCAACCAAAAGAAGCAGAATTGACTTGAATTGACATCAGATGACATCAGAACTTGTGGGCCATTTTTTGAATATGTTAGACTGTTAGACATTTTTAGACCTTTCTTTCCAATCTGCTGACTTCATCTGACTTCCTTCAATTCGCTTCCACTAAGATTGGGAACACTCCGTGCGTGAAGCTCAATGATAGGATGGCGCCCAAAGGCCGCACCATCTACGTGAAGCTCGAGTATTTCAACCCGCTCGGTAGTGTCAAGGAGTCGGGTACAGAAAATGGTCAAGGTGAAAGATGGTGAAAGCATCATCTTGAAAAAAAAATGGAGTTATATATGTTATATGGCCAAGGCTTTCACTTGAAACTGTTCATCCACTGCCCAACTCAGTCACAGCCGCAAATAAATAGATAGATAGATAGATTAGATTAGATTAGATTAGATGGATAGGATAGGATAGGATAGGCTAGGATAGGCTAGGATAGGATAGGATAGATAGGTAGATAGATGGATAGATAGATGGATGGATGGATGGATGGATTGATAGATAGATAGAAAGATAGATAGATAATGTCCTCGTTCATTGGAATCCAGCATGTTCCCCACCATGATCGCCATGCAGGACAGACTGGCAATTGGGATCGTTGAGCAGGCAAGATTCAAGCGATTTTGATGTGCAAAATGTTTGACAAAGGACCACGGAGTTTAAGGAGTTTGCTAAGCATCTGGGTGTGACCAGGCAGAGAAAGAAGGAAGACTGAAACCAGGCGATACGCTCGTTGAGGCCACCAGCGGCAACACAGGTGTGGTTCAGAACAAATTATCTCAGCATCTCTCGGCTTTGCTTGGGATTTCCAAAGGGGGTTCCAAAGCCCAAGTTTGCGTTTGGTTGGTCTCACATGTCTCACGAAAGTGTCGCTTAAGCATATTTCAATATATTTCAGATCATTTAGGACAGGATCATTTCAGCAGGCTCCAAGATGCTCTGACAATCCACAGGCATTGGTTTGGCTATGCTTTGTGCACAACGTGGCTACAAATGTGTCCTGGTCATGGCGGAGCCCTTCTCCGTTGAGCGCAGGAAACTAATGCGGTTCTTGGGTGCGAAACTTGCTGCAAGTCAGCAGGTCCACCATGGCTCAGTCGAAATAAAACCTCATCAATGTTCATCAATGTTCATCAACGTTCATCAACGTTCATCGAAGTTCATCAAAGTTCCATGTGATGCCTATCAGCAGTGTGTGCGCGTGCAGAGCCCCATGACAAGAAGTGAATTTCTCGACAAGTTTTGAAGCTAACAATTTCTCCGCATTTCGCATGAAGGAGCCCATGAGGGGATTAATTAATCCAGGAAAACGCCTCGGAGCAGTTTGGCGGGTATTTTATGGCATTCAAGATCATATTATGAAAAGGTAAGCTTCAAAAACCACGGTAGAGAAAAGGAGCACTAACAGTCACAATAAGACTAGTTTAAGAACGCAACGATTCGCTGTTATTTACCACATGGGGTGTGCGGTCATGGTCAAAAAGCAACTAAAAAAGCTGTTTATCACAAGTGTTGCACGCGGAAGAGCACGAAAAGGCCGCTAATAATTGGCAGAGACATGTCCAAAAACGCACAAAAGCCCGCTATTTTGTGCCCCACAAAGCCAAGCAAAAGAATTTGCAGTAGTTTTCGCGATTCTGCACTCAAGCCATGGTTACTTGTGATCCAAACTGAGGAGAGTAATTCTCACACCCAAAAGTGGGAAGGGCACTGGTATGGTCGAGAAGGCACGTGAGCTGGCTGCAGAGCATGGCTGGTTACTTTGCCACCAGTTCCTTGGTGTGAAACATGCGACGTCATGTGTCGATATGTGACGCATGTGTAAATTATGTGCGACCTGTTGGGAGGGTCACTGGGCTGCAGGTTCTCCATGAATCGATCATCGTACAGACTCTCATGGTATTTGTTTTTACTTGGTGAGGTTTGAGACCCCGGCGAATGCCAAGATCCACTATGACACCACAGGGCAGGAAATCCTCAATGATTTTGAAGGCACGGGGCAGATTTTCAAGAGGCCACCAGGCCGTCATATCAGTCTCTATAGGGTTCGCATGCTTGGCCAGCGCTATGCGGCGGCATGCATTTCAGATCGCTCCAGGCACCCGCCTGGACTACTTTGTCACAGGCTATGGAACTGGCGGAACCTACGCTGGTGCTGGGAAAGCTCTTCGGGAGGGGAGCCTAGCAGACTCAGAGCATCACTCATGTGGCAGCCTGGGCGGCTCACCAGTCATGATAGTCATGCCGAACATGAAGCAAGAATAAGATGAATAAGATGAATAAGGCAGCCAGTACTCAAGAAGACACCTTGCTCCACAAATCACTTGAAACTTGCTCCACAAATCACTTGAAACATCTCGAAATTCGCGCAGGAAAAGCGGCCGGAAGTGAAGCTTTGTTTGGCCGAACCTGCTGATGCCCCATTGGTAGCTTCAGGGCACAAGATGGACCGCCCACGGGTTGCAACGGGTTGAAATTCAACTCTTCTTCAGCGCAGCTATCACTTTTCTAGGAGATGTGAACTGATGATTGACCACCTTTCCGCACATCTTTGTTCCTAAACTCTTTCCATGGTTGATGCCATGATGCCGCATATCTATGAGCTGAAGATAGCTGAAGTATGCTGAAGGAGAGAAGGCCAGATGGCTCAGCTGAAGGGTCGCATCCAGCATTTCGACCGCATCCCATTCAGGGCTGGACACCGGACTTCCTGGCGAAGGCCTGGACGGCCTGGACGGCCTGGACGGCCTGGACGGCCTGGACGGCCTGCGACATACCGAGACCGTGCCAGGTGGCAGAAGATGGGGTGAAGGAGCTGGGCTTCGACGAGTACGTGCCAATTCCAAGTGGTGGTGCCATTGAAATGGCGATGATGCTGTGCACCACCCAGGGCATTTTCACAGGTGCGGCCCTTACACGTTTGGGATGTTTGGGTCATTTCGACCATTTCGGGTCTTCATTTTTCATGATTTGTATTGATTTGTCAATATCTTTCTTACCCTGCACGTAGTGGCAGGTATTTCAGGAGGTGCCTCAACATGGGCAGCCATAGAGATCGCAAAGAAGGCGCCAGAAGGATCGGCAGCTCGGCATTGAAACCCCTCATGACAGCACGGTTGGTCGTCATCATCATCACAAACTCTCTCACACTCAGTCAACTCAACTCAAAACGTGTGAAACTCCTTCATTCCACTGACTTAGCTCAGACTCATTGGTTTCGAATGTTATCCACTCATTCCAAATGACCTCATTTTCTGAATGTGTTGTGGTCTAATTCATGACCCACCCATACAGTCCATTTAAATGTATGTTCATGCTGCTTATGCAGAATCATCTGGTATGACGGTATGACGCTCAACCACGTTTTCTGTTGAATTATTGGCCTCTTATATTGTGGATATTTGACGCCAAAATTGGGAAAATTAAGGGTACAATAACTCACGGTAGATGGGGACAATAATTCACCCATTATGGAGATAATTGTCCCAAAGTGGGGGCACTAATTCACCCAAATACGGGGACAATCATTCTAAAGAAAACGTGGTAGAGCGCCATACTAACATATTATACGTAATTAATATTGATTAATCACGGGGGTTGCTTTCTGATCGAAAGTATGTATCAATGTATTTGACAAAAAACTGTGATTTTGTAGCATCGTGGTCAAGAGTTTACAACACTGTATCATATCCATTTTCCCAAGATGCTGCTGGTATTTGCTGCTGGGATTCCCAGGTGGTGTTGGCCATGATTGCTGACACAGCTGAGCGCTATCTGTCCACCCCGCTCTTCTCTCAAGTCTCTGCGAGCATGAACGAGGCTCTTGGCTCAGTGACAAGATGACTGGCAGTTCATGGCAGTTCGACAAGCCAATTTTTGCCAGTTTCAAAGCGGCACTAAGGAGGAAAGCGCAATTTCAAAATCTACCCCGAGCTATCAGCATTTTGGCATATTTGCTGGCAAAATGCAAGGATTTGGCAAGGCATGTCAGCCATAATAGACTTCGACAGCCAAAGTTTCAATTGGAAGATTGCATAGCAGCTATAGCATAATCTTCAGCCAAGGATGCCAGATGACGATTGAGACCCAGCTTTGTGGCGACAGACTTTATGATGAAACAGCGAGTGAGTTTTAATTCAAGTGGCATGCAACTGATGGATACTGGCTGCAAAATGTAGCCTTTGTTTGCAGTTGCTCAGTGGTTCACCTTGAATGAACCAAACAAAAGGGGCAATGTTCCCCATGCGCATCTGACGATAGAAGATTTGTCGAAGCATCATGAGCATTTTGCTGCAGTTGCAGTTCAACATCATCCTTGAAGATTGGGGATGGGTTGCGTTAAGACACATTGCATGAACGGTGACACCGGGAACAACGAAATTGGAGCGCCGTCAATTTTTAGGCTGCCGATCAACTTGCCACGAGGGCAGCGGCAGCACAGATCTGAGCAAGTTACTGTGCAATCTTGTTCTTGTTCTGACCGGAAGAAATAGTGTAAACTTTAGTGTAAACATTATTGAACATTATTATTTTTGTTCACTTACAAATCGGCCAGTGACGGCCAAAGGGCGTCAAAACGTCCCAAGACGCGTTTATTTCTCCTTGCCAGGCACCCATCATTCAGAGCATGTTTCGGGGGTGGCTGGTTCGGCCTTCGCCTCAAGCCATCCCCCATGGGTGCGGGTGATCAGAATCATCAGCTTCAGCGTCGAAACATGTTGATATTGATATATATATATGTATATGTATATGTAATGTAATGTAATGGTATGGTATGGTATGTATGTAATGTATGTAATGTATGTAATGTATGTAATGTATGTAATGTATGTATGTCTGTATGTCTGTTTGTCTGTCTGTCTGTCTGTATGTCTGTATGTCTGTATGTCTGTATGTCTGTCTGTATGTCTGTATGTCTGTATGTATGTATGTAATGTAATGTAATGTAATGTAATGTAATGTAATGTAATGTAATGTTATGTATGTATGTATGTACGGATGTACGGATGTACGGTATGTACGGTATGTACGGTATGTATGGTCTGTATGGTATGTATGGTGTGTATGGTATGTGTATGTATGTGTATGTATGTGTATGTATGTGTATGTATGTGTATGTATGTGTATGTATATGTATGTATGTGTATGTATGTGTATGTATGTGTATGTATGTGTATGTTTGTATGTGTGTAATGTGTGTAATGTGTGTAATGTGTGTAATGTGTGTAATGTGTGTAATGTATGTAATGTGTGTAATGTATGTAATGTATGTAATGTATGTATGGTATGGTATGGTATGGTATGGTATGGTATGGTATGGTATGGATGTATAATTAACGATATAATCGAAGGAAGTTTAGAAGTCAAAATTCCGACAATATGGACAGATGAAAAGCAGAGCAGGGAAGAGGCAGAGAGAAGAGAAAGATTAGAAGAAAGAAGAGTAGAAGAGAAAGAGTCAGAAGAAAGAAGATGCAGATGCGCGAAAA
>Ga0126342_10004445_pt1 | contig 23947 bp, 25 predicted proteins | sample Cyp1metagenome_FD_92528 | JGI IMG/M metagenome (GOLD analysis project Ga0126342, IMG submission 92528) | Coral microbial communities from Lord Howe Island, Old Settlement Bay, Australia - Cyphastrea 1 metagenome | ecosystem: Host-associated > Invertebrates > Cnidaria > Coral ...
AGCTTGATGTTGAGAAAAAAATATGGGGAGAAACCAGCGCAGAAGATTGCAAAAAATATGTCATTTTTAGGGACATAGATGGCTCAACTGACCTGTTTTAAAGGGAGTTGAGCCATCTATCCTACATTTTTTTTTGACATAGATGGCGCAACTCAAGATTCTGAGCCATCTACTTTGAGTTACGAGTACATATACATATATTGTATACATGTAGAGATATAGAGAGAGATGGGGGAATGGATTCCAACATTGGAATGCAATGAGATTGTTGTCAAACCTCACACAAGATTGTAAACCAAAAGGGGTTCTGGGCATGACTTGCATACCGCGCCTCAACCTGGCTGAACATCAACGGGTATTGAGAAAAAAAAAACATGAATTCCCCAGCCGTCCTTTGTGACCAGAAGGATGTCGCCGACCTGCAAGTCCTTAAACTTCTTTTTGACCTGGCACACCGGCATGCCCCTCTGCAAGGTGGGTCAGATATCAAAATTCCTTCGGAAACCAACCATGAGATCTACCATAGACATCCATAGTATCCATAGTTCACATATGTTAATATAACATTTACAAAATGTTACAATTCAATCTAGAATCTAGCGAATCTAGCCTCTTGGACCCCTTGAAATTTCGAGCTTAGGAAACCCAGCACCCATCCCTCGACCTGGCGTTCACCTTCCATCACAATGGCATCCTTAGGAAGTTCTCCAGCATAATTCATATCCAGCGGGTGAAAAGCATCTCCAGCACAAACTATACATGTATAAATCTATATATATATATACATATATAAATATATATATATATAATCAATTATATATATATATATTATGTATACATATACATGTATATACATATAATCCTTTCCCGCTGATATTCCATACGTGCCAAATGAAGCTTCCTGGTTGTTTCATTTCCGGATCTACAGTATTCATGAATTGCGGTCGTACGTCTTGTTGTGATTCACAGTGCCACACTGGCATCATGGTGAAATACCCACCAATTCACAGTAAATTTCATTTACAACCTTAGTCCCATGAGTTTTTTACCCACCAATTCACAGAAAAAAATCCAATTATATCCAATTATACGTAATCCATATGACTTATAGATGATTATCCGATATTTACAGCCCAGCTTCAGACATGTTTATCTGAAGGTCTGCGTTTTTTCGTTGAATGTCATCATAGAGCGCCACAGCAGCCGTCACTGCCATCATCATGACCTTGGAGGGTGCAGGAGTGAGGTGCTTTTTGTGGTTTTTGGATGGGAAATTATAGGACCATGGGAAAATATGGGATCATCATCTATACCATCTGGTTATTTATTTAACATAACTATGGAAAGATCCACCCATTTCTAAGAACGGTAAACCATCGAACTAAATGGGCCATCTATACCATGGCTATGTTAGTCATAACCAGAGGGTAAATGGTTGATACTTGCTGATACTTGGTGGTGAAGTTGGGATCCAAAGACAAAAACATGGTGATTTCACCATTTCACCCGATAAAAAGTTGGGGTTTTTGGTACAACCACTTTTTAAAATTGTGGCCCATGAAAACACGCTTTTGAAAGTCGAACTGCACCCCTAGCCTGGTACAGTATGCCTGTGGAAGTGAAATGCCGGGTTTGTCCCTTGCACGAAGTTTGTTGTGCAAGGGGTTGAGAGTTCCGCGGCGCTGAATGCCGTTGGACTGACTCCAACTTTTGGCTCCATTTTGGTGGACCGAAAATCCGCAAGTCGACGATGAGTTATGCGTTTCGAGGGGTTTTCGTCCAGGTGACTCCTTTTCCAAAAGTTCAAGCACGCCCAAAATGGTGATTTTCTAATGGAAAAGATTGTCATCAACCATCCAAAATAATGAGGTACACCATTTTTTGACGGCCAGCCATCTTACTCGATGTGGTGGACTTGGAACTTGCCATAATGTGCCAAGACACCAAAAGGCCCAGGGTAGAGAAGGCTCGAATGGTGCCCACATAAAGAGGCGTAGTCTCACCCAAGTACATCACTATGGAGATAAACAAGAAATACACATTTCCTCAGCTGCACAGGATCAAAAATTGTTAAAATTCCAACTGGGAAAAATTATATGGAGCACTTGAGGTTTAACTGTCAGAAAAAGTAATACAGTAGAGTTCTCCTCTGCAAGGCGGAAAAAACGGAAGACCACCAACACCCGATTAGTGCTGATGTAAAACATGCACCAACACCAAGATTCCGAATTTGTGCAGCTGTTCGAAGAGATTCTTCGGCAGGAAAGTGAACCATGTGTATTTCGATGTCTTCACCTGGCACCAGTAGACTAGAAATCCACTTGAAGTGGCATAAAGAGATGTTTTTGATCTGCCGCCGTGTTGAATAAAATATGATAAATCACAAACCGGAAAAGTCTTGCCATTTGGGATAGCTAACCCCCTTGTTTACACCATCATTCCAGTGACATCGCAGGTACTTATGATTTATCCGGATTATGATTATAGTTCATCCTAATTGTTGGTTATATCAAAATAAGATCCGACTATCATCCTCATCATACCCAATTTGGTTGTTTAAATGTTTTTTTTATAGCATTAGAATCCACTACAAACATCATTTATGGACCTTTTTTTCGGGAACCAGCAGCTTGGCCTCATTTGAACAGAAGTCCTCCTCAAGGTCTTCCAGTCTCCCGCGGTTCAAGCAGATCCGCCGATCGCCCATGGCGGTCGTGGTTGAAACACCTTTGGTTTCCCAACGGACTGCTGTTCAAACTTCACCCGAACATGGGGCACAAATGACATCCGATGATTTTGCGGCGGGGGAACGGTTGGGGGTTGGAGTATGTTGGATCTTTGGGATGATGAAGCCCTGATTTTGGCTTCTGTGTGACTTGATGGCGCCACCAGGTCCCCACAAGAAGCCCACAGCAAGGGCACAAGGGCACAGCGTTCACTGGCTTTCCCGGGCAAGGCCAAGAAAAAAAAGATTGAAGCGTCGAATTTTAAGCAACCATGATGTGGATTTTAAGATATTTTAAGCATCAAAAATTCTGGATTTAACCAATGAATACCAATGAATGATGAACAATACCTTGATTTGTGTCTGCAAATGTCACAAAACGCAGTCTCAACAGTCGGGTTTCCCATCAGATCCCATCTATCACTGCCTTTGGGAGCTTTTCCTCTCCGAACTGCAGTCCACTCTACCTGTCGGTTGAGAGATATCATTGGCCTCTTGTGGGCATCAAAGGATATGACACATAGAGTACAGATGCGGCAAAACAGCGAATCTCAGCTGTTCTGGCTGCAAAAGGCGTTGGATCCTGATCACTTGGAAGCGTCAGCGCAGCTCTCACAGAATGTGCCACCGGCCGGACACACTGCACTTTCGCCTTCCCTAGTCCGAGCAAAATTTCAAGGCATCAATCCTATGGCAAGCCTTCGTTGCCGAGCACTCAAGTGGAAACAGTGGATCCTTCCACTTTCCATGTTCCGCAATCTTTGTATGCGTGGTTTTATTTGATTGTTAAGTGGAAGGAGAGAAGATATGCAAATCTACTACACCAGTGAGCTGGAGTCAGTTACTTCTTTCCCAAGTCAGCTTGTAAGGCTGCATGCTCACATGTTGCAAGCAAAAACCTTCAATATCTGCTACCTATCAAGTTGGACGGCAGCCATTTCGCGGGTGGTCCCTTTTTTGGAATGTTGCAACCCATCAAACACATCGATGTTGAGCATGGAGTCGCTGAAAGCCCAAGAATGACACAGATTGAAAGATTGAAACTGCTCAATGCGACACTCACAGCTGGGACAACAAAGATATTGAGAGCTGACACTTCACTTCACTTTGGGATCGCCGGCACAAGTTGCTTCACTGTGGCAAAAATTATGGCAATTTTCTATGTCTGAAAATAGAGTACCCCAACTGGTTCCTCATCATTCTCGATGAGTAATGGTCCCCATTATTCTGGCATCATTCTATGGCCATAATCTGGGGATAAATCCCCTGTCACAGAAACTTGCTTCAATCCCTGGATTTTATGACAACTTCCACCTACCAAAAACCCCCGAAATCGGGTCAGTGTCATCTGAGGCACACCGGAGAAAATCTGCGTATCTTGCTCAGTCTCGACATCTGATCCACGCAAGGCTGGAGCGGCTGGAGTCTGACGCATCTCGCAGCGATTGATGCAGCTTTTGGTCTGGCTTGGTGATGAGAGCTGCAGGATGTGTCTCTCCTGTTGCAACTTGATCTGCACGATAAGTCCCAGTGTTGTTCTGGGCAGATGATGTCTCCATCTGTTCACTTAAAGGCCGCACATTCGAGCAAGCGTTTATGCAAAGGTCTTGAACGTCGACGCACAGCTTTCACTGTGCAGTCCGACTCAAGAAAGTCTCCCCTGCGGACCGATGGAGGTCGCTAGGTCGACGTGTTGCTCTCAGAAAAAAATGCCCAATGCACCATTGGCACAAAAAGATGGATTGATTCGACCTGTGTGTTTTCTTTCCCAAAAAAAGAACCTGGTTCACAAGCGGCTCTTCCAGTGTCGGCGGGACATGTTTCCCTTCTTCACATACTTTGAATGTCTGCAGGCTTTAGGAATGGGTACAGTCAGGCGCACTCGCTTGCCCGTGTTATGAAGAGGAAAGAAAAGTGGATACCTTCAAGCAGAATATGGCAACAGTCTTGGTCCCTGTTTCTGGCAAAGACCTAGGTTTGTCAATTTATGCTGGTTTCTGTAACTTTTTGCTATGGAAATGGAAAAAAATGGGTGGCTATGTCAGTTTGAAATACTCCAAGCACATCAGGAACCTTTTGTCCGGCCTAGCTCCTGCAACAAGTCTAGAAACTCTGTTTTGGAACATGTCGGTTGCGCGTTTTTGGGGCCCGCTACGCCCTTGGTCCATTTGAAAACGTCCAGTCTGATGCCAAGGATGTCAAGGTGGATCTGTTATCCGTATTTTGCTGAGGTCGGACATCAGACTTGACAGGGAGTTTAAGGGACCGCCTTTGTTTTTCTACAAGTATAGTATAGATCAAAATAATGGCCTATCTTCCACCGTTTTACCAAAGTGTCTACCCACGTGATTGGTTCGAAGCAAGGATCTGCGCTTCATGATTCTTGCAGCGGGCCTTCTTCAACTAGCTCGAACAACAAACTACAATGTAGGAGTTGTAAGTGAATCAACTGCTCTTTCTCAGCCGCAAGACTTGCTGTATTCCTCAGCTGCAGGTGGCTTGGCGTTGCTTGGGAGAAAATTTTGGCGCAGTCACTGGCATGAAACGTTTGAAGTTTAGGACCTTCTGATTCTGAAGGCCGTGCGTCTGCATGAGGTTAAGGCAGTTAAGGCATTTTGAAGCATGGCCCTTTCAAGGATGCTGCTGTTGTCGCTAGTACCGCCCCTGGCCTCGTCCTTGCGGTGGAAACTGTGGTGACGTCCAGCTGCAAACTTCGGCTGGACATCAGTGCTGCAAAGGCATCAGAGCCAGGACTTCCTCCCTCAACGAAGCCCTCTTTTCAACACCCAGCAATACCCAGCAGACCCAGTCAGGAACAGCAGTGGGGAGGCCAGACTCGGTGGAATATGCTAGGCTGCCACTGGAGTTTCAGAGCGGTATAGGTTAGTCCTACATCCTGTTTACTTGGATTAGTCCATCAGATTCAGGCCATGTCTTTACACCGTGCGCCTGCGATTTTCTCCTCTCGGGCAATAAAATGGGCATCCAGCATTCACCCTGTGCTGTGAAAAGAATTGCTATAATGGATTGCCATAATCTCCAGTATATTGGGTAGTCTAAGCCCTTATAGTCATCCAACAGGGATTTTGACCTCTGCTCAAATTTTCAACCGGTTTTTGGCATCTTCCATGGAACCTCGTTCCTTCTGTCGCAACAGCCATGGCCTTGGCTCACCCATGCTGTGTTTCAGTGGCAATGTCGTGGTGTCAACCCATGCCGCACAGCTGGTGTTGCACGGGCATACCAAAACTAGTGCCATGGATTTGAGAGATTGCGGCTGTCAATCTGCCAATGCTAGGTCTGTCATGCATGGGGTTTTGGTTCCTGTTGTACTTCAAGATTGTTTCGGACCAAAGTCCAATGTCTCGCCCAACTGGCATGGCTCACTGTGGCCTCAACCGCTTCGACTCCGGCAGGTCAGCAGCCAGCAGCCCACCCAGCGGCAACTCTCTGGATCAGCTGGGAATCGACGTCGTCATGGCTCAGCCAGGCGCTGAAGAACTTGGGACAAAACCCAGACTATGTCACGAGGACAGCTTGAAAGCATTCCGAAGCTTCCATACAGGAGTGGAACTCCTGCGTTTGTCGACCTGCTTGTGTCAGTATTTTGGCTTCGGGCCCGGGGCACACAGATGAACTCGACATTATTTTAGTATTCCAACCCTCCAATTATTGCAGGGCCATATTTTGACCCAAATCAATCTGGCAGCTTTCAAAGTTCCAAGCAGTTTCAAGTGAGACGTCATGCCCCTGTCTCCCATGAAAAACCAAGTCTTGCTGCAGAAAACTGGCCACTGACCTCCGAATCCGCTACTTCACCAGCTCCATTGAACCACTGGCAGTTCAGCGTCACTGGGCATGGCAAAGTTTCAGCAGCATCTTTGGTGGCAGGCCGAAATCGCATGTGACGATGATTTCGATGATTTCCAAGTCCAAATTACACGTGGGGACACTTGAGATACTTGAAGTATCGGAAAAGTCACTTCCCAGGCACAATCTCTCAGCAAATTCACAAGGAGAGTGATGCACGTTTCGCAGCATGCTGGTACGCTGCAAGAGATCCTCCTTTTCTGCAAGCAGGTGAGTACAATGGGATTCTGCACCTTTTTAATCATGCTCAACAGGCTTTCCTTGCTTTAAACAGCCTCCAAGGGTTTAAAGTGGGTCGAATGGATGTCCCAAAATCGAAGTCTTCGTGGTCCTGTTTTTCCACAGCTGGTCACAGTTTTCACCCTTGAGGGTTTGTGAGAATGAAGAGTATCTCATCTTTCACATGCGCATCAGCTGGGGATTCGATGACTCAGAGAAACTCAAAGCCCTGGGATTGATGGGCCTTGCGAGACTAAAGCCACAGCTTCACAGCGCAATGGCTCAATGGCTCAAGGGTCAGATCGGCATGGCGATGGAAAATCCTGCTGGGGTGATTTTGATCCATTGAAAATGGGAATCTTCACTGACTTTCCAATGCCATATTTATTGAAGAAATCCTCCCATTGCCAATCTGACTACCAAACCATCCAACTCGACCCTGTAGTCAGGGCTGAGACTTCCGTTCACAAAGCGACAGCATGAAGTCTGCACTGATATGTGGCAAGAAGGTTGTCACCTGCCCATCTTGATGTAGAATGGCAACTGAATTTCAACGCTTCTGTGGAGCTTCTCCCATTGTCATTCTTAAGAAATGAATCTGGAAACGTGTGCCTGACACAGGCCGCTCATCTAAAAAACGAAAAATGTTCCGCGCTTGGATGTAACAAACATTTTCAAGGCATTCAACGTGTGCAGGTATGCTCTGCCGGTGGCTGACCATGTCTGTATCAAGCGAATAGCAGGCGCCCGAGACTGCTTTGACAAGAAATTGGCTATCTCTAGCACCAAGAGATTCTACGTATCTTGTTTAAGGAAAACATCTACAAACCCACTATTTACTGAAACTGCTATTTTTGAGATCAATATCTTCTTCAGAATTCTCACCCTTTCTGATCCCAGCTTTTCTCTCGTACGGGTCCAAAAAGTCGGATCAGTTTCAACAGCAAAATCAGACCACTGCAGATTTTCTCACCACTCCACTGGAAGGATCCAGGCTTCATTTCAGCTCAAAAACGACGTTGGATATGGCTGCAAGTGGCGCAGAAGGTGATGAAAGGCAGCTGCCTGCTGAGCTGCTGGCTCTGAAAATGAGGATTTCGCCCCAAAACTGCAACCATTTCATCGGGATCATCGTGATTAGTCGCAGTGGATTTGGCATTTAGGGCTCCCCAAATTTCGCACCAAATGTTTCTTCAAGGCTTCTGAAGATATCTTGAGATTGCGAATGAGTGCTAATCGGCAGTCGGCTCTCCAGTTGTCACTGTCAGTGTGATTTCTGGAAAGTCATCATCTACAGCTGCTGTCTTGCGTGATCCACGATGCAAACTTTTGACCTGCACGGATCAGAGAAATTCACGGGAGGCACACTGACCTTTACGGCTCAACACCAATGGTCAGACTTAGTCTTGTCAAATTTCAAGAATCCTGTCTCATAGTTCCTGCTACAAACAACTTTAGGTAAAAATGCAGACCAAAAATGAAGGGATCATGCAAGTCTCTTGTTCCATCCACCTGAAACAGAACAAGGAGGCCCTTTGCAAATGCAAGTCATCTCCTCGTGCTTTTTATATGTCGTGTGCCACTTCTGTGGCCCAAAACTGCCATCCCATAGTGACCTCAGGACCGTTCCTGGGTGTTTCAGGCCCAGGAATCAGCACTGCAACAAGTGGCATGAAGGAACGCAGAATCCGCGGCCACAATGGCCACAAGTGCTATATCACGGACCACGCAGGTGCGTTATGGATTGGCACACCGGATGGATTGGCAGAACACACTGGTAGGCAGAAATTTGCAAATCATCCAAAATTAGACCATTTTAGCATCAAAAGCCATGGTCTTGGGGAAAACCCATGACTTAAGAAACCCACAAATGTGTCTAAGATGGCTGGCGCCAAGCATACAAGTGACTCTGCACTGCGCCTTCCCTGCGACCCAACCCAAGGCTTCTCCCCTCTACGGTGTTGAGCTCCAAGACTTTCTAAGCCACCAAAGTGTGAGGGTAACAACCGGAAGGAGCTGCCTCTTTAGGCTATTGAGGAACGGCAACGTTGATGGCACTTTGCCTTCTGGGGTATGGCTTCAAACCCCCAGGCTGAGCAACAAGACAACACATTGCGGACCCTTGACAACAGCTGACTTGGGCAAAGACCAAAAAAGTAAATTGGAACGCCATTCTCAGCCATTCTCTGAAAATTCCAGCAAGCTCAGCAGTGATCTGTTCATCTGCGATCTCCAAACCAATCCACCTGTCATTGGTTTTTTCCCCATCATAAGCAGGACTTTCCTCACCTACGGCGCACCAGCTCAGCAGGTTGCATCGTTTCAAAAGCCTCACGACTTGCCTCCGCTGGAGACGTGGGGGTTTCACCCATGATATCTGGGTAAAAACATTCCCCGAGACCGGCGTGGTACACCATAAATCATCGTTTGCCTAGAATGGTGGTGAAAATCCGGATGGCACCCTGAACTAACCAACCAACCCATGGGAAAAACACTGCCTTTCTCTAACCTCATGTCACTGCACAGCTGCACCCCAGTGACTCAGGGCTGCGAGCAGCTGCGAAGTAGCTGGCCAGGCGCACACGAATGACGTCAAGGTGACAGAGGTATCCAACGGGGTCAGCCAGAGGCTGCCTACTGATCCCTTCAAGGCCCCCCACCAAGCTCTGCTGCAAGTTCCTGAAGACCTTACGGTCGCTTGAGATGCAGATCCTAAATGGGAGATGGTGCTCAAACGGCTTAAACAGCAATGTTTGTTGTTCCCAACTCAACCCGAAGTGGAACCCAAGATCAGCTCTTTAAGAACCATGCCTGAGACACACTTCGAAAAAGATCGGCGCCCCCATTTGGAATAGAAATGACAATGTTTTTCGGTTCTCAAATCCTTGGAGCTATGTCGAAGCCCATGAGCTGATGGTCGACATGGAAAACCCTGGTGGCACACGGCCCAACCAGGGTCACCCGCAAGAGGTGGCACCAAACGCTGCGAGGTGTTGAGACTTTTGGATCATCGAAATCGTCAAGTCATTTTGGGCTTTCTGAAGAGGCATGATGGTTAAGTCTTTGCCAAGAAAAACGCTGAAAATGTGCATTTCGACGTTCGAAGAGCACAAGCTTTCATCAGCATTTCGGGCGGCCACGCTTCCTCTATGCGCCAAAATTCGAGGCAGTCACATGTCATCTATTAGCTCAGCTATCGTCAAGACGGAGCCACTGATCGTGGCAGAGACCCGATGGCTCTGACCATCTGTATTGTAGGCTTTTCTCTCCAGCGCATGCGAACTTGGTGATTGAGGAAGGAGCATGAACCAACGTTTCGGAAAGGCAGCAATGCCTCAACAGCCACATCAGAAGTAGGTTTCAAGACCCCCAACTTTGTGGTACGTTCTGCTTGAATCTCAAATCCGCAATCTCAGAAATCAATAAATCTTTGAGTATCGCAATCACATTTGGGTGGGAGTTACTGCTTCATGACTTTTTGGGATTTTAGCTCTAAGTCTATGGCATTGAGTCGGCATCAGTTACGGATCATTGCCCAAAAAAAAGGCGATTGGATGGGGAGAGGATCAACCGATTTTGGGCTACCCTATTTTTTAGACAAAGCGCATGAACATGGGCTTTGCCCTCTTCTTACTACCTGAACGTCAAGTCTCTGTTCATGTAGAGTCCAAACGTTCAAAGGATGAAATCAGAGGATGAAACCACGCTGAAAACGCCACAGCTCTCTGTCTCTCTGTGCCTGACCCAAAAAAACCCACTACAGAAATCCAGTCATCCACGTCTTGCACCGTTTCATCCCAATCTGCAGTGGTGCCCATCTGTGGCAACTCTGCACGTCATTTGTTGATCTTTGGGTTGCAAGACCTGCCTCCAGTGACCGAAAAACAACCTCCAGATGCGCCAAGCCACAGGGTCCAAACAACACGACTGAGCAATGCTCCGGAGCAGACATCAGTGCTGTCAGTGCTGTCAGCACTCGGTGAAAAGATGACTGTGCGGTTGTGAAAGTTATGAAAGTCACTTTCGAAAAGCTGATGCCACATCCCCTGCTGATGGCAGCCCGTTCGGTTTTGGCAACCTCCGAGACGTTCAAGATTTTGTTGCGTCCATCCGTGTTTTATTCGAAGGCCATGCTGGCCAAAGAAGGGACTTAAACCTTATGTCAAAAGAGTGAGTAAGGAGCTCAGACTCTTGGCATGCTTGGCATGATGGGGATCAACACTACAAGCACCCTTTCGAGCCACAGAATTTCCTGAGCATTCTCGCCCCTGTCCTTTCACACATTTGGAGTGATTAAAAAAAGTACTTGGAACTTTGCTGCAGATTTCAGGCAAAGTGTTGCTGAGCTGGTCAGAGTGCACTTCGCAACACTTCTGGCCGCTTGCTGAACAGCTGATGTGGACAGCAACGGAAGGTGGGTCCCCTGCTCTTTTCTCAGCAAAATATGTCTTTCAATTCAGCACCAGAAAATTTGAGGTACCAGATGGCGCCAGATCTGACTTCCTTCATTTTTTCAGCTGTGGTCCAGATTCTGCAGGCAAAGCAAACAGAGCATGTGGCTGTGCATGGGTCATAGAAAGTGGGGGGGCCGCCCTCTGTGACTGTGCATGGCATTGTATCACCGGCTGTCCAGCCAACTCCAAACATCTCTGGTCTCAGAGTCTCAGGTCGCCTGGAAACTCAATTTGCCAAGCTCAATCAGTTCATGGCAGTCGCAATGCCAAGAGATCCCAAGACCTTTAAGACCTTGAAGACCTTCAAGAAAACAATCTAGAACTGCACCAATCCCCAGCACTTCTTGGTTGCCATTCTGACTTCAAGTACGTCTGGACTTCAAGATGTCTTCGGAAGACACTTCATTTTGACAGGAACGCCGCCAGAGAGATTCTGCGTGCGCAGTGAGCCCTGACACACGATGAGGTACAGCCCAGAACCATGACATTTCTCGGCGTCCAAACCATGGCAACTGGCACCAGAAGAACCATCTGAACTGGCAGTTTGTGCAGCAGCATCAGCTCATGATCCATGTGTTGTGTCTCTAACTTCCAATGGTCTTCCCTTTCGGGAAAACAACAGAGCCCATAAGGGACAACTCTATTCATTCTTGGGCCAACAATTTTGGGGCTTCTGTTTGGGACTATTTCTAAATTACAGGAGGGAAGTTGCGAGGGAAGTTGCGGGGCCGAGCCACTCAGTGGATTTGCTGCTGGATATCCCAGACATACCCCAGCCACGTTTCAGGGAGGCCTCCAAAGATCAGGCTGCATCTGGAACACCCAAACAACCAGAGCCCAGCTCTGCCATGAAAATGCATCCTGAAGTTACCGAAACCATGTCTCAAGGCAACTGCAACTGGCTACAACCTGCCTCAATCTGGAGCTGAAAAGTGGTGTCACTTCAGCAAAGGCTTCAACTTCGAGAGGATTCAAAGGCCCCAAGGTCTGAGAACCCTCAAAGTCCCAAATGGTCTGTCCACAGCCGAGTTCGAAGACCCACTGGGCCGCTCCAATCATCCACCCTTGACTGGCACAGGGAGATGAGATTCATCTGCCATGGGAGCGTTTTCCTTCCCATTCGGGCGGCCTTAGTGTAGCCGCACGACAACATACACTGCTGCGATTTGCGAGTCATTGGTCTCTTGCCTTCCTGGCAGCTATGCATCTGTAAAGTTTACGGCAAGCTTCACAAACCACAGACGTGCACTGTCACAAACTTCTCCGAAGCAGTTTGGGTTTGGATATGTTGCCCTCTTTTCAAATGACCACAAAACACCTACTGGACAACTGCAATCACCATTTGAACCAGGTGAACTATCAGCCATCCATCAAGTGGAAGTGTGCCTCGAAGCAGATTTTGGAGACAAAAAGCGGCCATTCAAATCCTCAACGGGTGAGCCCTGTCCCAAAACTGGTTATATAACTGGCTAATCTATAGATTTGCGTTCGCGCGCCTTTCCCATTGCTTGCGCGACCGCTTTGGCGAATCACCTGGGAACACCTTCTTTGTTTCGACCGACTTTTGCGGCGCTGTCGCAGTGAACAGGGTATTATGTGGGGGAGCTATGTTTTGGCGGCACCTTCACGTGGTGACTTATATTAGTGACTCCTAGTTTCACGATTGGAGCGGAATGGCCATAAAAAATGCCATTCTGTTTGTAACGAGGTTCCTGCTAAGCCGTCATTGTGCTCTACAAAGAGCCTTGGGAATCTTCAGCTGGAAAACTTGAGCATGGCATTGTTTGCAAATGGTCAAATGTTGATTCTCATACATCCAGCTTTGCAAAGAAGGCTGTCGCTGGTGCGCCTTGACGCGTGATGCAAACGGCTGAATTCAACTGGAAGAAGCACGTGCCACTTGAAAAACCCGGACAGAACATGCAAACTCGAGGACTTGGGCCGCCCCAGTCACAGCTAAGTGGGTAATGATGCGTTGCAACTGGGCCCAATTGCCTGGAAATCTCAAAAATGACCTTCAGAAACTCTTGAAACTGAGGAAAAATGACCAATGGCTTGAGTCTTGGCGGCTTCTTTCTCCGCAAGGACCACAAGAACTGGACCTTGCTACCTGGGACAAATGTGAAACAGCTGGAGCTTTTCTTCATCACATGAGCAACTCAAGGTATCCCCAGGCACTGCTTGTTGGCATCACATGGCAGGTGCTTCGTTCCAAAAAAGTCTGTCTAAGGCCACCAATTTCAATTTTTCAAGACCAAAAATGAATGAAATGCTGTCCAACCATCCCTCTCATCCCGCCCCTCGGGTGCGAATGCCGCCATGGCTGGCTGGAAGGAATTCCCAGCAGTCGGACAGCGAGCCAAACCTCCGATCTCGGTGAGCGGAACTCATGATGACTTGCCAAACGTCCCAGGGTCGCAGGTCTTTTTGATGCCTGATACAGCAGGATGAACATCAACTGGATGCCATCTCAAGGACTAAGAGTTTCTGTTGAGGTGAAATGGCGGACTCAAAATGGATGAAAATGGATTTCCAATTTTCATGGTGCTTCAGTGTTTCACTTCTGATCTATGAATCTATGATCTATGTCATTTACTTGGAAAAAATGTTGTACAGTACAAATCACCAGACCAGTGTCTCGGCAAATTCTCACTCTGCGTCCTAACGAGGCAGGTCTGCTTCTTGAAACATGTTGGCACGGAACGGTTCCACCAGCCAGTCAGATCACTGGGATGGGCTCCAGAGTCGATCAAAGCTAATCCGTTAGTGAACGGTCGACATCACACCGGGATGACGGGGATCACAGCGTTCTTTCGATGGATGTCTGGGACCCTTTAAGCGGCCCAAAGGGGGCGAAGCGGCCGAAGATGAAGTCCACAACGGGGGTTCTTCGCAGCACGACTTGCCTGACTTGCCTGGCTTGCCAGCACTCGGCTTGCCAAATGACGTAGCATCATCAGCTCAAATCTAGCAGCATCCAGCTGCCCTTCTCATGCCTCTCTTGTCATCCCACTGTGCAGTTACCCATTCCATGTTTCAGGAGACAAAATGAACCTCGGGGTTTTGACAGCAAAGAAGATGAAAGTGGATGAGAATCAGCTGAAATCTGAGAGAGCAGATCCCTCAAACAGATCTGACCGAGCTTGGTCCACCGCGTCCAAGCTATGCCCAGTAGTTTCACACAGGTTACTTTCACCCGACTGCCTTTTGGAGACAACCTCAACTTGACTCCATTTTGTTGGAGTCGCACCATGGACTCCCCAAGCTTCAAATTTGATGTCGAACACTCTGGGGGATGTCTAGTTCTAAGCTGCTGACCTGGACATGAAAGTCAAAGGACATGATGACATGATGAATGGCGAAGCAGTGGCAAGGCACCCTTGCCAAACAGCAAAGGTATGGCAGATCCTGTGGAAACTCGATGGCTGTTCTGAGACAGGTCCCAATCATGCTGCGTTTGGTTTCTCGGTCAAGGAGCCAATCTGGTCAAGGAACGGGCTTGGTTCCGTTGGCTCCTAATCTGATCACCACTGGTATCTCTGAGAAGCAACACGTGCAGTTTCCCATCAACCTACCATCTCTTGAAGATGGAGCTGGAAAGATTAAGCAACAAGAAGGCTGTACGGAGTTTTCTTTAGCTATTCTTCCCAATTTGTGAGGGAAAATTAAGGGAAAATCACCAAGCAAATTGTGTGTTTCCCAAATCTTGAGGGAATTTCACCAAGCAAACGTTGAAGACTCTCACTGAGTTGACGCTTGCAGATCTGCTCTGTTAGCTCTCAAGACAAAGGTTCAGCCAGCTTAAAAGCTGGAAAGGTCCGTGCGGCATGGATTTCTCACCATTTTGGTCAAGGAGATAACACGGCACATGGTTTCACACCTCATCGCCACCCTTAGATGCCCTGCAAAAAAGAAGTCCTATCTGGATATTGGTTTCCTCGATTTATGGTGCAAAATGTAGCTATGGAAAGCTACCGCAGCAAGCTTTCTCTCCATTCTGCGCATCGGTCGTTTGGACACTTTCCAACCAGCACCATACCGGCAGCGGCCGTAGCGGCCATACCCTTCGAGGCGTCGATTCACGTTCGGGAGGCCATTGAGGCAGCACGGGTTCCGGTCCCAGTCATCGTTCTTTGGATCGCCACACTGCTGGGATACCGCGCACGAGTTGTTACCACAGCTGCTGTGTTAACCTCGTGACAACTGGAGTGCTCGAGCCCGTGTCAAACTTTGCCGTAGCTAGTCTTTTTGGGTTGAGTTGTCAGGCATTTTGTAAAACAATATTGCCCATGATTCGAGCCAACTGGGTTTTGCAGTTTGTTGCTACTCTGGCCAGCTCAATTAAGATTTTAAAGTCATAAAGGAGGGACTACATGGGTGTTTTAGACACTTTAGACAGAAAGTGATAGGGGGATATAGGGGGCTAGAATGCCATGCTTCTGAAGCTGGAGTCGTCCTTCCGTGCTGCCTTGCCTAAAGCAGCACCTTGCTGTGACTGCACTTAAACACGGAAAAAAAAGCAACGAAACAGGTTGATATTGTTCCCTAAGGAGTTTGCAACAAGTGGGAAAAAAATCAAGTGCACCAATTTCTGCCCCTAGATGCAGTCTCTGTTCGTCATAAAATGTCTCGCAGCCTGTATTCGGACAATGAAGGAGGATCCTACACGCAGGCTCGATTTCATGATCTCATGTCATGGTAATACCACCACGAAGTTGGTTCACCAGGCGTAAAGTTGTTGGGGTTAACAACTGGTGACCAGTAACTGGGGGATCAAACCTCGTCCAGTCGGGACTTGTTTCACTTTCTTCACTTCATGAGCACCTCAAAGGACGTCTGCCGAGGATTTCTGCTCACCAACTGGGATCCACCGGAAATAGTGGGGGGAACTCAGCATGCTCCCCAGGTGCCGTTCCCATCCAATGTGAGTTGAAATGTCAAAGGTCCAAGGTGTCTCTCAGCATTTCTCCTCAAGACCTGGACGTCGCTTCCTTCGCCTTTCAGGGCACCGGGTCAGCGCCTCACATCACCGCCCTTGACGAGCCACACACGTAGCGACGCGGTGAAGGGTCCACCGAGTCAAAATGGCAAGGTCAAAGGTGCCACAAACATTTGCCTTCAGCCTTTCAGCCACTCAACAGCGGCTTCAGGGAGTCAACCATTTCATGGTCAATATGAAGGGGACACCTAGGGGTCAAGAATAATGCTCCAAGTTGGGTTCAAGGTATCAAAGTAAATGAAGTTCCATTTTTGGGAGAAAATCCATCAAGCGAAAAAGCTGCTACGAATCAGGAGTGGCTGACCGTTGAGATGGTTCCAACAACTGGCTGTGCACTGTGCCATGGTTTTCCTCTACTCGAAAGCATCAGGGAGTCATGATTTACCAATTATTAAAATGCGGTCTTTGCTCTGAATCAGAGTTTTTAAAAAGTTCTTGGTGTCCAAAACCTGGTTTCAGTGCTAAAAAGCAATGAAATCCCAATATTTGTTGGTTTTTTGGCAAAGTTTGGTCAAGTCAACAGATTCCTTCTGTGTTCTCTCAGAGAAGCTGGAACGCCTCGCGGCAGCTTCAAGAGCTACCTCTAACGGCAACCGCAATCTGACACTCCAAAGTGGCAGAACTCAAAAAGACAAATTGAAAAAGAAAAGACACCTGCCGGGAAGCAGTTTTAATTGAAAGTGTTCAGATTGTTCAAACTGTTCGATCCAATTTTGACCTTGGTTTATCTATATACCTTAATTTAAGCCAAAAAAATGTGCAGCTGACAGGAGCTGCAAAGTGCGGCCGGGGTGAAGGTTGAGGGCCCTAAGCTAAGCACTGATTTCGGGACCCACCAAGTCGCCAAAGACGAGTGGATTTTCAAAGTCACAGTGCAAGAGCTCTAGTCCAACATCGAAGTCAGTCGACTTCAACTGCAGATTTCGGACTTAAGCAGAGTTTAAGGTTTTTGGAGGCACAGCAACTGTTTTTTCGTTCATCTGCAATGATGACCGGCAAAGATGGCCTCCGTTTGGCAGCAGCTTGCCACCGGCAATCTAGCTCCATCGTCGTCCCAGGCCTTAGTGATGACTCTAACCCTCTGGTAAGTTAACACTCCGCTATGGTATAGATTGCTCATTTAGTTCGACGAATTATACTATTTAAGGCTATGCAATCAGAATATATAGTGATTTTTGTATAGCAAACTGTTAAATTGCCTAAGGGTAACCCTCAATACTGAACGTCAACTGGGAACATCCGCTCAAGCAAGAAAAAGACCAACCAGTCAGGTCCGGAATACCGATTTGCAACTGCAGTGTCAAGCAATCTGTGGCCCTGGCAGATACAAACATTAAGCCCATGTCCCATGTCAAGCATCTGCGTGCCCATGTCAAGCATCTGCGTGCCCAATCTCCTTCACCTGACAAGCTGTGAGATACCATGGTCCCAACAGCAAAGCTGCACCAGATGGCTGGTTTCACGAAACGCAACGATTCGAGCCACGTTCTTGTGCTTCAATGGGGCACTTTTTTGGGCCCACTGTCTTGTTGAGATTTACCCACCTTTTTTTAGCTCCGAAAAATGTCTGCAACCCTCTGATGTTGTTCACCCCAAACAAAAAAAAACACAGTTCGGGTTGAACGGAATGACCATCCACAGCAGACCCATGCGCTGAAAAAACGGCCTGGGGTGTGCTGATTGATGAAATATATATATATACAGAAGCCGACAAAAAAGGTGTGCTGATATCAACCGTTCACAGGTTTTTGATAAACAGTCATAGTCCAGCCATCCAGCTATCCGTCTATGCATCCATCCATCCATCCATTCAATCAGCCAATCAATCAATCAATCAATCAATCAATCAATCCGATAAAATAAGCACAGAACATGCTATGTGAATAATCAAGTCAAATCAGATCAAATCAAAACAGGTCAGATGCAATTATGAAGTCAAATCAGATCAAATCAAATCCAAATATATAAAACGAAACTTAGATATCTCAGATCAAATCAAAAAAACAAACAGAAACCAAAAGTTTCCAATCAACCCTGAACTACTTTGTTCAAACCCCATTGAAACACCACTGCCATGGACACGCGACGAGCGCCTCAAGCTGGGGCGAACGATGAATCCGAAGACCTAACAGTTTGCAAGCTGGAAGCCATGACCCATTGAAATGGTGATTAACATTAACATCATTAAGTGATAAGTGATAATACATAAATATATATATAGATAGATATAACAGTAGTAATCTTAATGATGGTGAACCCGTTTTTCGCACGTTGAGTTGCCGGGTCCAGTGGACTCCATGGGGATGCGCAGTTCACGGAGTATGATGCCGAACACAAAGGGTAGGTTTTCGAAGCATTGCGGTTGTTGCTTTGTTGCATCCGAAATAAATCGTCCATGAATTTTTGCCAAGAGTTTGTCAACCGCAACCAGTTGATACAAAACATATTATACACCCTACATTTCTCTTCAAAATTACATGTATGAAGTGCATTTGCACATAATTGTTTTGAAATCGAATGTAGCAAAAAAAAATGCGGAGATCGCAATCCCACTGTGTATTGGCAGGTAAAGTGCCATATGTTTTGAGTTGTCACACTACCCGATCCATTTGAAAACATTACTGATGATTAGGTTCATGTCCATGTCCAATGACACCAATTTTCACAAGCAAGGCACTCAACAAATCTGCGGCGACATGCCAAGAACCTGAAGATGAACACAAAGGACACTCGTTCCTTTGCACGAAAGAAAAAAATTGCAATAATTACTAAAGTTGTTCAATGTGAATTCTTGCTGTCGGTCCTCCCTGTCACTGCATCCTCACGAAATCCAGTCCAGTTGAGGTCGGTACTTAAATCACATGGAAACATGATCCGCAGCCTTGGGACGGCGGGATTCGCCACTCTCTCCAGGTCGGAACGGTGAGTCCCACGACTGCAGTTCTCTGAGTTCTAAGCGGTAGGTCGGTACAGAATCTGTCCCCGTAACCAACTCAAACCGCGCTTGATGCAGAATCAGCGCCACATGTTCTGAACTTGGAAATATGAATGAGTGACAAGGTCCACGCCACATGTGACCATGGATGTTGTTTGTGAATGAAAAATGGCAAAAATCAAGTTTCCACTGTTTACAGCACATGTTGTTGAGTTCCAAAATTCCACAATGGGGGTGGCTGGGGTGTGGATTTCAACTTCTTGTCACCTATCATTTGAACCAAAAACTTCCGACTTAACCTGACTGATTCTTTCCATCACTCCACTTGTTTACATCCACAAATGGTCAACTGCAGCCAGCCGCATACCTTTTTCTTCCAGATCGGGGGAAGTACGACGGTTGAGATTCGGGTATCTCGTCTGGTGTCTGTACACTGTCGGTTCCAACCTGCTGATAGGCATCCATCGGTTTGGAGGTCACTACGACGGTTGAGATTCGGGTATCTCGTCTGGTGTCTGTACACTGTCGGTTCCAACCTGCTGATAGGCATCCATCGGTTTGGAGGTCACTTTGGAATGGTTCGGTTTCCAAGTCAAGTTGGAATGGTTCGGTTTCCATCTTCCCCCCCCACCCTGTTGTAGGGTAGGGAGGGCGGGAAAAACAAGAATTTTGATTGTCTGAAAATTCAGTGATCTGATGTGCAAGTGTTTCACTTCACTGTCGCATGTTAAATTGAAGTTCCATGATGACATGAAGTGACATGGATTGACAAGACTCAGATGTCTTGTATGCCTTCTCTGTCGAAGGTCTTTAAGCCAAAAATTTTTGGGCACTCAACAAGATCATCTGAATTTCTCAAACTCTATTTTTGGATGTTTCGCGTTTCAACTCAACTGCCGGAGATGAAATTAAGAAATTCTTGAGTTTCTAGTTGTCCAAACATCGTCGTCGAGTAGAAAGCGACATAGCCTCGCAACACGAAAACTCGCTGCCATGTGCAGTCTAACTGCCCATGTTGTCATTGTCAGCACCACGCCAACGAAGGTCAAGCACCTGTTTCCTTACACGAACCAAATGGTTCAGGCAAGCCACATCCGACCTAGAGGTCGGCCAGCCAAGGTACCTTTGCAGATCATCCCTAGGCACAGGCAGGTTTAACGGGTTGAGAAGAGGGCATTCCCAAGCCACGTGCAAAAAATGTCCAACGCAGCCACATCCCCTGTGGCACAAATTAGACACTGCCCCTTGCTGCATGACGCTATATCTGGCAGGGCTCACAAAGGCCCCAGTCAAAACTGCCACCTCATGAGCCCCTGTCGCGGCCCGAGCCGCCTTGCACCTCTGAGCATCATAAGGTGTATTCCGAAACAGGTGACTGTCCTTTCGTGCAGCACTAATGAACTGATGCCAAGTCGCGTGCCGCCAAGTTTCACGCACATGGTGCAATAATGCCTCAACCGGCATCTCAACGTGATGCCTGAGATCACATGTCAAATCCAAGGCTCGGTGCTGCCAACAAAAAGGCACATAAACCGTCCAACCTAAATCAGCCAAGAAACGTTTCACCCGACAGGTGACCCCGCCCGAGCGGTTCCAATCATCCAAGGCACGATTCATGATTTTCATGGCCCGCCACAGGGCACTCACAGCCGCCTGCCCAGCCATGTATGAAAGGTTTTGTGTATGACCCAAAAGGAGCTGCTGAAGCGGCACCGCCGCCATCTTGTGACCGAACCCCGCCCACTTCAGCAGCCGCTGACATGGAAGGATCAGTTTCTGAGGTGGGGATCTAAACAGCCACCCAAACGTGGCCTTAGTTCCAACCGTGCTTTGTGCAAAAAAATGCCTGACCGCTCCTTTGAAAGGGGCTGCACGCACCTTATGGGCTGCATCGACAGCACGTGCAACCCGGCCACTTTCCTTTGGTGTTGGTTCAGTGTTACCACGTGTAAAACAGATTCCTAAGACTTCCAAACAATCCGTAACATGGGGAGACATGTCAGGGTGCTGCAGCATGGAATTCTGTTTGGTTTGGTTTTTGCAGAAAAATTGTGTTTTCCGAAGATTCTCTGACATTCCTAATTGCGCCGCATGCCGGCGCCACTGGGTCCAAGTCTGAAACAAATCATTCACCTCAGTTGTTGCGAAACTTCTGTCATCCAAATATAGCACCTGGGTGAGCCGCGGTTGCAGCTGCTGTATGATGTCACATGGAATTTGGAGCATGACGTTCAACGCCCATGGCGCCAAGCTGTCTCCCTGTGGCATGCTGCTGTTCACCGCAACCACCTCCCGCCGACTGCATCCAGCCCATTGCAAGACTCGTTTTTGGTTGCCCCAGATGGAGGCTACCACCGAAGCTAACCACTGGGGAAACCCTTTCCTGGTGAGAATGGTCAAGACTCTTTCTGGTCGGACACTGTCAAAGGCCTGACTAAAGTCCAAGGATGCCATCACATGACCCTTAGAATTTGCCTCAGCTAAAGTGACCACTGCAGCAGCCGCGTCCCGTTTTTTGCGAGACCCCCACTGGTGCTCTGACAGCTGGGTGCGGTACCAGTCTAAGGCATCACGACCCTGTAATTTGGCACTTATGTAAATTCGCCAAAACACCGACATCACAGAGATTGGACGAAGCTTAGACACAGGTATGCTGCCGAGGGGCAAGGATGCTTTGGGAAGATGGGTCTGACGGATGCACTGCCAATTGGATGGCATAGCTTGCAACCGCTCGAAGGTATGATAAACCATCATGACCGCCGACCACATGACCACCGGCCACGCAGCCACCTCCGACCCCGAATACCCATCAACCCCCGCACTTTTATGATGTTGCTTATGAACCGCATTCATGACATGTCGAAATTCCACAGGTGCCCAAGTCGAACTAATGGCCGGTGGAACCTGCCACTGGTTCAAATATTCATCAGCAGGAACTTCTTCAGGCATTGCTGAGCGCTGCCACACTTGATCCCAAAAAGAAAAAAAATCCAAAGCCTCATGCATGGATGATGACGCTTGTGTGCTGCTTTCCACCGTATCGTTAAACATATCATGTTGAAAACGCTGCGGTTTGCTTCGCAACCACTGAAACGTGGCCGTCTCTGATCCACGGAGCCGTGCTCGCCATTGTTGCAAGCGTTGTACCTTATAGTCTTGTTCCAATTTCTTGACTCTGAGTCCCACACTGGAAGCAGTACTGCCAGGTGTCCAATGAGAACACCGAGTGATTTTAACCCAAAGAGGATGATCATGTTTCAAGTCTTGACCATGATTTTTTCGAAATTCCCACTCTTCCAAACGTCCCCACAAACGACGCAAGACCCTAAGTTCGTTATTGGTCCCAGAATCATGAGGTTGACGAACAGCTAAAGTTTTTTTCCGGAACTGGGGACCTGTGCCTTTATGCCGATGCGGTTTTTTGGTGCCCCGCATCGGGACTTCGCACTGCCGAGCCGCAGAGAGCAAAAACCGCTCGACAAAACAGTTAAAGCTTTTCCAAATGAGATCCACCTTAGCCTGAGGTGAACTGTTTGTTTCAGTTTCCATCTGCTTCATTGTGACAACAAACTCATTCCACTCCTCTTCCTGAGTATGCCATTTTGCTTCCAAAAAAGCAGTCCACAGTGGCAAATCATCAGGGGATTTAGGGAGGTAGGTATTACAAGGAGTCAGCTCAAACACTTCAGAAGCCCAATCCGTGTGAACAGCCGGAAATTGAAAAGTCATGGGTCGATGGTCCGACAATTTTTCCACCCGCTCTTCACACTGCAAGTTGTCAAAATTGTAAATCAAATAATCGATGATACCCGGGTTTTCCCATCGGCTTCCCAAACCATCTGAGGGAAAAAGCACATGAGCCCCTTGACTCTGCAAAGCCCTGCACAGACGCGAGGCTGTTGGTTTTTCGTTGAAATCCCCAGTGACCACCCAAGGTTGATTGTCATGTGATTGGAGAAGTTCGAAAAGATTCTGGAAAAAATCTTGTTTCTGAGGACGGTGCTGACCATAAATGTTGACCAACACAGTGCTGCCAAGCTGCGTGCAAACAACATGCCCCCCTGGCCCCAACTCAGCCTTCCAAGAGGAACTGCGAACAGAGTTGTGGACCAGGGTGACCACGCCACCCACCCGACTGTCCTCCCCCTGCCTGGTGCTCGGTTCCCCGAGCATATAATGGCATTGCCAACCCAAGCGGCTGGCGGAGGCAGCAAACCTGGTCATATCCCAGGTAGACATGTTGATTTCCTGAAAAGCGATCACCTGAAGGCCTTGGTTTCGGAATGCGTCAAAAGCTTGCCATGTATTGGTAGCCGCCCCAGTGTTAAGACTAACGCCACGAATAGTCTGGCGGGCAGGACCTGGATTTGGCTCTATCCCTTGTGTAGTCAGATCCGGCCACCAAACACTCTCCTGGAGAGGGGGTAAGTCCGGGCGCTGATACGTGCCCTTTTTTGGCGGATTTTCAGCACGTTTCTGCTGTTCAAGGATTTTTTCTTGATTCCAACCCCAAGCTTGGACCACTTTAAGAACCGTATCGTTCTGGCTCAAGTTGGCTTCCATCTAATCAAATATATATATATATATATATGTTATTTATATATATACAATAAATAAATAATATATATATATCACGAATACGCCGATCGCAACGCAAATCTTCAAATCTGAAACTCTGAGAAAGCACTGGTGATTTCCCTCTCTCTTTTTTTCGACTGCCTTGATTATGTCCAAGCAAAGCATCC
>Ga0126342_10004446_pt1 | contig 23946 bp, 23 predicted proteins | sample Cyp1metagenome_FD_92528 | JGI IMG/M metagenome (GOLD analysis project Ga0126342, IMG submission 92528) | Coral microbial communities from Lord Howe Island, Old Settlement Bay, Australia - Cyphastrea 1 metagenome | ecosystem: Host-associated > Invertebrates > Cnidaria > Coral ...
AAAAGCAGGAAAAGCAGCAAAAGCAGGAAAAGCAGGAAAAGCAGGAAAGCAGAGAAGCAGGAAAAGCAGGAAAAGCAGAGAAGCAGGAATCCAAAAATAATTCCTAAACCTGATCAAAAAAAAAGTCCTAAAATAATTAGCCCTCCATTGGCAATGGTAAACTATACATCATATTACATACAATGGCATACAACATCTGAGGAAGGATAAGGATATTGAAAAGGAGTAAATAACACACACACATGAAACACGTTCACTATCCACACAAGCGCTTCCGTCGTAAAACCAAATTGGTAATTTCTTTTATGCCCTCCTCAAGTCGAACCTGCCACAAGAGTGAGCAAGAATATCTTTGCCAACAAATGTATTGCACATAGCCGTACATAGTACACATGAGGAATTACACACTGTACACTGCACCATCCAATATTGCACTTTCTGTAATACTCACGGATCTTGAACAGGTCAGCACATGAGTGCGGTCAAGGGTCTTAAACCTTCTCTTGTACTTTTTGTCGGGATCCTCAATTCAAGCGACAACTCGACATACTTGCCATGCATGGTCAAGGATCCTACCAGTATACGGGATTCGCCTCCAGCAAATATATAAAATTTCAAGACAACCAGACCAAGGATCAACATCACCTGCAAGGCCAATTGACCGGCTGCTTTCATAGCTTGCCTAAGATGTGCCAAGTTTCGTAGCAGTTCTTTCGCCAATCTGCCCTTAGTGTCACTGTCTCATGGGCACAGTTTAAGAGTCAAAATAAGGTAGTGGTGAATGACAGAGGAGATTGGCCAGGCGGCCAGGATCGTGCTTTGCCAAATCAAAAAATGACCCGATTTGGTTGCAAACTTGTTAATTTAATTACATCTTGTTATACATCTTGTTCCTGCATACATATGATACGACGTATATTAAAACATCTTATATATATTATATATATACCTGGAAAACCCAAAACACACAATTTTCTGGTCGACTGTCATTATGGGAAAAAGCCGTAATTAATGATCATTTTGTTTGGTAAAATATTGTTTTTACCCGCAATGACCACAAAAACATGTCAAATCAAAAGAAATCGCAGTCCTACCCGTAGCAAAACCGTATTTTTCAACATTTTGTTGAAAAAAAAGTTTGTTGAAAAATAAGTAAAAAAAGTAGCAGCCCTAACACAAGCCTATCCGTAGCAAAACCGTATTTTTTCGACATTTTGTTGAAAAAAGGCCGTAAAAAGCCGTAACTCTCACACAAGTGGCTCCAGACGATCAAAGCCGTAATCGCAAAAAAAAAGGTCAAGGTCGTTTGACCAAAAAGAGATATTATGCAGGGTCCCTCGCTTATTCTAATAGCTTAATAGCTTATCGCTTATTCTAATAGCTTCATAGCTTAATCGCTTTTTCTAATAGCTTAATAGCTTAATCGCTTATTCTAATAGCTTAATAGCTTAATCGCTTATTCTAACAGCTTAATAACTTAATCGACTTAATCGCTTATTCGAATAGCTTACTAGCTTAATCGCTTATTCTAATAGCTTAACAGCTTAATAGCTTAATAGCTTAATCGCTTGTTCTAATAATCTAATAGCTTAATAGCTTAATAGCTTATTCTGATAGCTTAATAGCTTGAACAGAGTTGCGGGACCATCCTGCGGGTGCAATGATATCATGGCTTTCCGGCTTTCCAGGTATATCTATATATATATACATGCATATATATATATATATATGAGGCGCAAACATGAAGCCTACTACGAACAACCAGCTTTCAGGGTTTCTGTGGGCGAGTAGGCCTTCACAGGCCTGCCTGGCAGGTGCTGAAACCACGGGCCATTGAGAGCTTAAATATCCATTCTTACTAGTCAATGCTATTCAATACTTATCAACTATCACTGGAGCCTCACGGACACAGGGAGCATCGGGAAAGCTTTCAAACAATCCTGTAGTACTTCGCCACTGACTTGCTGCCACGGCGCCAATCTGTACAGGTCCTTTCACCACTGTTTCCGCCTTGGCTGCTCTCGTACTGATGGCTCTCAGCTCTGCTCCAGGAAACGACCGGCACACTAAAATTGCAGCGAAGGAACATTTTGCTGCAGTGATGCCAACTAGGTTGTCTAACGAAAGGAAATCCTGTGGTGAATCGGTTGCAACTGTAGCCGAAGAAAATTAATTGCATCCCATTTTCTGCACTGTAGTGCTGTCGTGCCAACCCAGTTCCCGCAACTCATTGGATCCCGTTGGTGAGGAAAAAGGGTTCAAGCTATCAATGCAATATAATGCAATTATCGTATCCATCCTTATCCTTCTTCGCGTTGTAGACAAATATCTTGCCATGTCTTGCCGACAGCTAGGATCCAAAGTCCTAGTCTGCCCTCACCTTTGCAAAACAGCACGTCAAGCCTGGGACCTTGAAGGCATGTCTTTAATTTTCTTGGGCGACTACAAAGTGGCAGCTTTGAGCTCATGAAAGTTGAGCTTAATGCGGTGGGTTTCATACATATGCAAACAATATCAAACATATCTTGCATCAAGTCTATAGGTCAGCTCCGACCCACATGATCTTTCAGAGAATATCAGCACTAAAAGACTAAAAGATTAAATAGAAAGATGTAAAAGACTGACAGGTCCTTGTCTTCGAGGCTTTCATACAGATACCTGATCCCATGGACCACGACGAAAGATTGAAATTGATCAAAGCGATGCAATGCGGTTCCAAATTTCGCATCAAATGCGTTCAAACATAATCGCAAAGGTGCACATTGAGAACAAGTAGGAGTCACATTCACATGTAAAATTGCCTGGAGCATGATATTTTTGAGTCCTCAGGGAGAGCTCACCTTGTGCTGTGTTCTGTGTAACAAGGAACAAAACTACAAGCAATAACCTTGCGAGAGTTGGCAGCCGCCCATCCGAAGCCAATTTGTTAATCAAATCTTTTAGAGAATTCGATGCCTATTCATGTCAGGCCAAGTTGCACACAGCCAGGCTGACCTGTGGGAGCCTTCTCACCATTGTTGCAAAGGCCGCCCTTGATCGCTACCTGCAGCTATCTGTCACTTTTTTCAAAGTTCCCGATTTTCTTGCGCCAAGTCGAAAACCCTTTTCTTTTATTGCATCAATCAACATCAAACAATCGCACCAACAATTGCATAAACGTAGTGTTGTAACCATGTGTAATCGGACACACTGCATGTCAAGGGCATTTAATTAAACACGTACCTTGCAACACATAGCCAGGCCAATATCGGTATCGCTAACTTTGAACTTTTTGCCTACAGTATTATAATGTGCGTGTGTGTGTGTGTATGTATGATATATCGTGTACTTTTTGGGTGCTGAATGTTGATCAGGATATCCGGCATTTGACTAAACTCTCGTGTAATGAGTGCGACGCACAGCATTGCAAGTTCCATGGATCTTGCCACAGCACCCGCCAGCCATTCAAAAGCGCATTTTTCGGGCACAAAAGCTGCACGCAGGTTCCTGTCTTTTCAACCCTCTCACTGGGCAGCAGCCTGATTGCCAGAACAAAGTGGGCACAGCATGGGACTAACTAGCAAGGATTTCTAAGGCCAAATGCCCAACTTCAAATTCTGAGGCCACACTCCATTTGACTGGTCCTGACTGCAAGAATTCTCATTCCAACAACAACAGCCAACTGGCAGCAGAAGCAGCTGCAACAACAGCGACGACGGCAAAAACTGCAAACGACAAAGATAAAAGCAACAATCATGCAACCACACAGCAGCAGCAGCAGCAGCAGCAGCAGCAGCAGCAGCAACTATGACCAAACAACGTCATTTACATGTTGAACAGATCATAAACAGCAGGCCGGCAACCATGCAGGCAAACCATCCAACGAAAACACGATTTGATACATTTTTCCTACCGTTGTCTACTGTATGATGTCCTCTACTTGCTCCTATTCACAAGATTCAAGAGCCACCTACCTGCAGTGAGCACTTCAGGGCCTTCAAACTGTTTAAGAAAGGAGACCGTGTTGGCAGAATGTCTTGGTATGTCTTCGTCCAGCTCAAATTCACCGTGGCCTTTGCCGTCTGATCGAAGGAAGGCCCGCCTCCGTATGCTCCTGGCATCTCCTGCGCACGCTTGGAAAGAATGGAAAAGAATTGTTTCTAATTATAATTCCCATTTCCTTTGAAAATCGAATGATGCAAAATATGCAAATAGTCCCAAGTAGCCGGACATCGTTTACAATTTGCAGGGTCTGTTTTTCCTACCTAGAATTGCCATCAAATTTCCTCCTGCAAAACCCAGGAATACCGCACAGGGGTGCCCGTAGCCGTAGATATAGATTTTTTACCAGTAGTACCGCGCAAGGCGGTGGCGGAAGTTATCGGAAGTTTCAAAAATAGGAAACCTATAGGAGAGGTTGGTTGTTTTGAGTCACGGATGGCAGAGCGAAGACACTGATGGACCGACAGGTGGTTGAGGTCTCCTCTCTTTCTCTCTCTTTCTTTCTCTTTCTCTGACTATCTACCTACCTACCTACCTACCTATCTATCCATCTATCCATCCATCCATCCATCCATCCATCTATCTCTCTCTCTCTCTCTCTCTCTCCCCCTCATCTAATTACCTATCTATCTATCTATCTATCTTTCTATCTTTCTATCGATCTATCTATCTATCTCTCTCCCTCTCTGTCTATCTATCTATCTATCTATCTCTCTCTCTCTCTCTCTGTCTGTCTGTCTGTCTATCTATCTATCTATCTATCTGCAAGCTTGAAAACGAAGCTATTCTGCGAGACTTCCTCAGTTTTGGAACTTGACAACATCAAAAAACGCAGCAATTCAGCGAGACTTCTTCAATTTTTGCACTTGACAACATCAAAAACGAAGCAATTCTGCGAGAGATCCTTCAAAAATGGAAAGTTGAGTGCAGAGCTGACGGCCTCGTACCAACGCGTTTTGCGATTTTTCTAGTCCATCTGTCTACAGTAAACTACTGCGCCTACCACGAAAAAGTGATGCCAGGTCATACGAAGTGCTGCACCAGTCACGCAAAATCATCTCAGCAAACCTCAAGATCGGAGGCTCCAAAATGCAACCCCTCTCAGGAAATCAGCGCCCGGACCTCCTAACAGCTCTGATGAGCATGTCTCTTGTACGGTGCCTGCCATGGAAAATGCATCTTTCCAGATCCGCTTCAAATGTCCCACACCTGCCATCATTTTTTGACATTCTACAAAACCCTCACGTTTTGCTCGCTTTTGACAGGGTCTATAATCCCTTGCGCCTGCCACGCGAAACGGCATCTGAACGTCCAAAAGTGGTCCGAGCATGTGGTGCTTTTCACATTTTGACTTCGATATGTGCTTCGCTCCACACCGGTGTGCACTTTTTCGACATCGGAACTTCCAAAAGTGGCGCGAACATGTGGTGTTTTTAACATTTTGACTTCGAAATGCGCTTCGCGCCACAACGGCGTGCACTTTTTCCACATCGTTACTGCCAAAAGTGGTCCGGACCTGGTGTGTTTTGTACATTTTGACTTCGACCTGTGCTTTGCGCCACAACGGCGTGCACTTTTTCGACGGCGCAACTTCTAAAATTGCTCCAGAGCTGAGGTGTTTTGTACATTTTGACTTAGACTGACTTGGAAATGTGCTTCGCGTCACAACGGCGTGCAATTTTTCATCTCTAATCTGGCCAGCTGTTTCCGCACCCGCCACTTTAGCGAGCCTACTTTTCGACCCTCTGGAGCCACAAATCCTTGAAAAAACACAGTGTTTCGCGACTTTCCTGCCTTTTTCGCGCACCTGGATCTTCTTTCTTCCGACTCTTTCTCTTCTCTGATCTTCTCTCTCCTGCCCTTCTCTCTTCTGCTCTTCTCTTCTCCCTTCTTCTGCTCCACCTCTGCTTTTCATCTCTCTGTCCATATTGTCGGAAGTTTGACTTCTAAACTTCCTTCGATAATATTATAAAACAGCACTAGACTCACTAGACTAGATAGACTAGATACAATAATATATACTGGAAACAACTGGTCCAAAGTGCTCCAGCTAATTCAACATATTCAACACAGCAACTCGACTCGACGCCCTGAAAAGCAGTCCATTCCGGCACCCTGAGATGGATACCTTGAATTCGGATGAATTCGGTACCATTTGGGCAGTGGATTGGGTTTCAATGTCAGAGATGTTCCTGTCACATTTGGGAAGGGTTGTTACGTCGAAGAGGATGCAAACATGAAAGAGAAAGAGCTTCAGCAATTCAGCACAAGCTACCCGGCAGCGCCGCCAGCCATGAATTGGCTTTGATCATAACCATAGTCATAGCCAGTGAAGCTTGCTCCCTGATATGGCTCTCCATAGCCGTAGCTGCCGTAATCTGCGGCGGGATTTGTCAGGTGTGTTGAATTATGTTGAATTGGATGGCAAGACAAATCCCAAATAATTAAAGTGGTTCACAAAAGTCGTGAACTGCAAAATACTGCGATAAATGCATGCTGCACACAGCAAGCCATACAGCCTCTTTGCAACTTCCCTGCCATGAAACTCCGACCTGCATATCCACCTTCCGCCGCGTACCTGGCATCTTCCTGACAGCAGTGATAAATTGTGCCAGGACATCAAACGGAAACTCTTAAAATTCGGCGCTTCTGAGGAGAATGGGAGTTTGAAATAAGCATATGCGGTAAACTATGGTTTTGTGTAAACATATATAATGTGTTGCAAACACAGGGTAATCCTGCCAGAGAGCTTGTATCAAGCAAGTGCGCCGGGTGAGAGATTCGATCGTCTCAAATCGTCTCATTGAAATGTAACAAGCAACTTGAGGATGGGCATTCAAAACATCGGCCAACAGGCAACAGGGACCCACGTGCACATAACATACAACGCACAGATTTATCCAAACTCTCAGTACCGGCACAAACAAATGTATACAGACTCACCCAAGCCAAAATGATTCATACCTGCGTACTGAATCTAAAGAGAAAATCACGAAGGAAACACAACCCACCAACCGCCAGAAAATGCAGAACATGACAATGAAACAAACCTGGGTGTCTTGATGCCAGGCTGCTTGGTCGTGTCCAGTCTCGGGCATTCATTACTCACACAACAGAAGGACATATGACATACCAAAATGATCCAAAATGATCCAAAATGTGCACCATCCTTTCCCAACAAGCCAACAATGTCGCGCCTTCATCCACTGACGGATCTGCTTCTCCTCATTCGTCTCTTCGTCACCCAGTTTCACTGCTAATAGCAGTGCTGCTGATAAAACCTGTTTAGGACAGGAATGGAAACAAAAGGCCAACACTATCACCAAAAACAGGCCTATCTATCTGGGTCTCTTTGTGCAAAAAAGTAGGTGCCAACAAAATATAACGACTGATGACTGATGCTTGGCAAAGAAAAAAATGGGCCTGCCTGGAACAACAAGCCCGCACCCATCACCACAACGCCCAAGCTCATTCCAGTGCCCTTGCTTCCCATCGCAAGTAGTGGGACGCCTTTTCCTGACGATCCCAGACTCAATAGAAGACTTGTATGACTTATCCTGGCATATAATTCTTATCACACCAAAATGAACGAGATGCCCAGTCTACGCAAAGCTTTGCAACGATTTTCAGCAAAACAAGTCAACCATCACGTGAACTACCGGTGATCGAAACATTACTGCGCCACAATATCGAATAAGTTTCTTGTGGTTGTTCATCCAAAACATTAGTATAGATCAGGTTGATAGTCAAAATCCACACACTCAGAATATCTGAAAGAGGCATCAGCTGGCAAACAACTCCTTGCAAAACATGTGTACCATATCAATTAGTTGCAGTAGCTGATGGCTCACTGATGACAGAATCTAAGCTCTCTCAGCAGGAGGGTATGGGCTAACAAAACATCCTGATACAGCGAAAATCATAATTTCATATTCCAAGTGGACTGTAGAGTCAGAGTTTGCCACGGATCATTGCCAGTGATTGATCAGCTGATCAGCTAGTCATAGTGCGGCAAGTTTCCTCCAACTTCATCGAGGGCTGTAATAGCCTCGGGAAGCTGGCAACATCTGGAAACCATGTCTGATGTCTGTGTGCGCCCTCTTTGTTCTGATTAACATAGCCGACTCAGTAATTCTGAAAGTGCACCATAGCCCAAGCTGGGGTGAAAAACAATCAAACAACAATAAGTGTCTGCCGACACTCCCAGAAACATGGAACTCTTATTTTAATTTAATGAACTAATAAACCCAAACCACAGAATACTTTCAAGCGGGGAAGCAAACCACAGAATACTTTCAAGTGGGGAAGCACTTGAAACAAATGGAACATGTTCAGTCCTGTCTCTTGATAGCAATTAAGCGTCCTAGAATGTCCCAGTAGTGTCAATAATATCAATAAGGATATATGATATATCATTGTCATACAGTCATACACAATGGAGACTCAAAGAGAGAGGTAGAGGGTTGGTGAGTTGGTGCTGGTTGTTCTGCCACATGTGAACTCTTGCATCAAAGCGGCGACCATAATGTACGCCACATAGACTGCAATAAGAATGACCGTGGATGTGATGTGAAGAATCAGGGCCCAAACTCGGTACCTCGTATGGCTAAACTTTCGCCGCCATGGGAAACATTCCTGTCATGCCCATGAAAGGACGTGCAACTCTGCTCTTTGATCTCTTTGCAGAGAGCATCTCACATCTACATTCAGTCATAGTATGGGCCCTGATTCATTGATATTATTCACCCCTCTGCGAACATGCTTTTTTCTGTTGTCCCCAAACGTCCAGTAGATGCAAGAAGTTGTTGCCAATAGTTTGTCCCGTCGCCATGCGCACTCGCAGCTGATAAGAAGAGATTAAAAGCTGGTATTTTGTGGTATTTTCCGCCAAGGCGCACTCCCTTATGCAAAGTTCCTTCCAAGTACTGGGCGATCAGGAACAAGCAAACAACAATAGCTACCACATTGATAGCCATAGCGAGAAGAGTTCCCAAGCCCATGAAATAAGCTGCCTTGAAGCCTGTGGCAACGTGAGGCAGGTGCAGGCTTGGAAATTGGCAGGAATTTGTTCTGCGAGAACACGCGGAAACTTAACCTAGCACCAACCGACTTGGGAACATACGCGATCCTCAAGATTACTCACTCAACTCGCTTTGCCAAAACACACCGCTGACATACTCTTGAAACCAGCCTGCGTGTCGTAGACTACTTCTAAGATCGCAAGGGCTCAATTTCAATGGAAAATCCAAAAGCCAGAGTCTCTGGGTGGCTTAAAAATTAGTAATTACAAGATATTAAAAGCGCAATTGCTCAAATGATTTCAAACATGTTCAAACATAGCCATAATACCGCTCCACCGAGTGCCGCCTTCACATGGAGAGGGGAAGGCAGACATCAAGAAAGGAGCACACCACTCATCAGCAGCATCTTGGAGGGTGATGCCTTCCGACAAACGATCACCTGAGACTGGTCTTCTAAGGCTCCATGAATATGTTCAAAATTGCTCAAGCGTATGGAAGCAGGAAGAACAGTTTGAAACAACCTGGCTGGCTGAATCTCAATGAGCACTGGTGAAACATCTCCAAAGCACCAAAAGGGGAATCTGCGGAAAAAAGACATGGACTAAGAAACATGACAAGATTATAAGATTGTCAATTAGAAAAAGCAAAAAAAACATAACATTAGAAAAGATTGAAACATTAGGTTAAGTCTTCCGGGCAATATGCATTGCTTTCCAAGCTACACATGCCCGGCTTGAGTCGCGAGGCATCCTTTTGCGCGGCGTCTTTGTAGAAGCAAAGAAGGCTTGAGCCCGTGTCCACACGGGTGTACAAGAGCCCAGTTTCCATCTTCATCAGCGTGTGCGTGGTAATTCCCTGAGAGCATTCGCAGGTCATGTTAGACTGGTGAGTGGCTTGTTGGAAGTAACCGCATGCCTTGTTGTTGAAAGCACAAATGAACATTTGTCACATGGTGTGTGCAGGAACGTGCTCTGAGAGCGAATGGATCACCACTTAAATGATGTCGGCAAGCAACATTCATGAACCTGAGAGCATGCCACTTGATCTGTGTTGCAATGGACTGGAGCACCAGAGCAAACACGCTGCCTTGGATTCACACCCGATTCAACTTGCCACCATTTGCCACCCATCCAAGCATTTCCAAGCCCCCATGCGAACAATTGAAGCTATATAGATGAAGCTAGTGTTTCCTTCAGCACTGGACCGGAAACATCCGGATATTGCAGAGTCAGCTGCGGCCAGTGTTTCCTTCCAACAAGGACAAGGCACAGAATGCATACATAACGGCAGCTTTGGTTCCCATATTCTGCTGTAGAGAAAACCTGAGTCTTGGCATCCAAAAAGACTGGATGTCGTGCCAGGTACGTTTGGGAGTACTGTCACGGTCATGCGCACAGTTGTTCCCACATCCATTGGCGCCTCTTCAAGTAGAAATGGGTCGCAACACTTAAACAAATAAGCATTACAAAGTAATATAGTGCATATATTGCAGAAGAGAAAAACAAATGAAACACAAACAGTCACAAACATCACAAACATCACAAATATTACCATTTCAATCCATTTCAGTGACTGACACGTTCATTGAATTTCTGAAGCCTGGACACAATGCAGCTGCAAGCTGCAAAAGGACAGGACCTGTGAGGTAGAACTTGGATGAACTTATCGCTGAAAGCCGAGAAATGCAGCGGAAGGAGGCGCGCAGTGGTGGCATACACAGATTAAAGTTAAATCGTCAACACGTATGCCAACAGAATCAACAGAATGACCAACCTTTCTGGTCAGCGCCCGGGAACTCGTAATTGTTACCAGTACAGGTTGAAGCTGAGATTGGTCCCATGCAATGCCGAGAGTTTGCCAAGGGTTTTGATCAGGACCATTGGAATATCTGGGAATGTCCAACCACCTAAGTGTAAGGGTTGGAATCTTGACATTTGTATTTGTGCAACGCACTGGCAAAGTCTTCTGCATTTAATAAATTAAGGAACTAAAAACACATTCACAAACAAACACATGCAAAGACTTCTCCGGGTTGTGTTGACCTTTTGGTGAGATGAAAAAACTGCATACCACATAATATTGCACATCCATGCTTCTTAATCCATTTGTATTGAATCCCGCACTTCAAGCCCTTCAACCCAAAACTGTATATACGCACCTTATCTTTGGGGCCGTATCTCAGGCCTGAGCAAAAATATTTCCAGAGGTTTGGTGCATCTGTCAATGACAAACCACCCCAAATGAAGCATTTGACATGTCATATGGCGCACTATCAAAATGAGACTGGCATTCAAAACCGCAGCTCCAATATTGGTTGCTGCAGCGAGTGTGAAATTGCATGCGATGCTTGCACATAATTTCACATGCAAGTTCGTATGCTTATCATCGACGATGGACTATACAACGTCGCCTCTACACGTTCAATATATTTTCTACAAACTTCAACACCTCATGTTGGCGCAGCCTTGACGTGGAATCCAGCTAGAATCCAGCCAAGGGGCAGCAACCCGACATAGTATCTGGTTTCCTGAGCTGGCAAGGACCCACATCGAGATCAAGTGCAACCTTACATCGTTCAGTGCATGACTTCGACCTCATGTGTTGATTCATTCTGTCATCCATGTCCTTGAGATTCCTTGGCAAGTTGACTATGCTGCCTTCAAGTCACGAGAAGTCGGCAGCACACTTTAGTGCGGCATCGTCTTTCTTGCCAGCACATCCACTATCAGCACCTTGCAAACATGTTGGGTCAAGGATTGGAGACAAACAAACTTCCCAGCATTCAACGTTTGAAAACCTGTGCCAGCAACCAGCCAACCTATTTTTTCGAAGGGCCAACATTGGCCAACTTTCGGAATCTCAACAGTTCACTCTTGGTTCAACTGACTATTTGACTATTCGTTTCTTCGCTTCCAATGTTCTGTTGCCCCATTTCGATGGTCCCAAATTAAGTCTGTGAGTTGCAGTGGTGGTGCAACAGCTTGGGCTCAGCACAAACTGGCGGCATTACTTCGAGTTCAGACCGCTTGGTTTGACAGGCTGTCTGTTTAGCACCGGGGATGCACCTCGGCTCACAAATGCAATATGAAGCAGTCAAGTGAAAATATCATAAGTCATAATAAGAATTAATAAGACATCTGAATTCATCTTATATTCTTATTCAATGATATTCAATGTAATTCATGTAATTCATATAAGCATGTCCTTTCAGGGCCACAAGGGACCAAACCAGACTCAATATGGCCATCTAGGATCATCTAGGAACGTTTTGGTAGCTTCCACGAAGAGGTATACTATGGTATACTTAGAATTCACCAGAACATTTTCTCAAAATTATTTGGAGTGATTTAGATCATGCTCTATGAATGTGGCGCCCTCTGTGCAAAATGGGCGAATTTTGGAGCTCTGATTGATCTGATTGTCGACTCAAGCATTCCTATATAATCTTTACTATGCCTCCATATGCAACATCATGCGAGTATGCAAAATTCTTAAAACGCCACAGGTCTACTATCATTTGGGCATAAACCAATCACATGCAAACATGTGCTGATATGATGTGCATCAAATTCGGATAATCGCGCTGCACCAGTGCGTGCTGACAAGCCACTGGCGTGACTCTCTAGCTCAAAACCCTTAAGTTTCGCAGAACAAGGCACTTCCATGGAAGGTTTGGGCATGCTCCAGGCAGGCTAAACCAATAATACCTGGCGAGTGGGCTTGGCAACATGACAATTGCGGTTGCGGGCAGCGTGGTCTTGTTACAGAACCCGGGACATGTATTCAATATGGTTCAATTATATTCATGTTTTTCGACCTGTGTTACAATGCAACACCTGCAAGGGGTGGTAAAAATGAAGCAATATCTGTGATGGAATGGAGGAAAAGGCGACACAATAATCAACCGGATCCATGGTATGTTAGAGGCTGAACTGAACATCAATCATGTTTCATGATTCATGACCTAACCGCCCATTGACTTCCAAGGAACGGGTAGGCCACAATGATGGAGGCCTCAAGTTTGCAACTCTGAAAAATCTGAAAACACGGTCCACACGGGGTCTGTGGTCTGCATTTCAAAGTTTTGCCAAGGCCGCCAAGGCACATCATCCTGTGAGTGCAACTGAACCCCCACGAAGTCGCCAACCTGATCTGCTTCAGGCTTGAGCATGTTCACTTCCCACCCGGACCTTAGAAACATTGATGAATTACATCATATATCATCATATCATCATATCATCATATTACATCAAATATCATCAAACTACCTCATTCTGCCAAGGAAAGTTCTGAATCAATCTCTTTAAAGTTCTGAGTCATGGAAATCCGACCTCGGGTCGTGCACTTGGATCCAACCGCCCTACGTCGCTCTACGAACACTTTAAACACCTGTGACAGTTTTGGACGCGCTCCTGGCCTTGGCCAGCTCCTTCAATGCGTCATCATCTGGCGACGCAGAAGAACTTCTACTGAAAATACTGAAATGATAAATGTTTCAGTCGGCCCCTGCACATACCGCAGGATCCTGAAAGTAAAGGCGGGTTTACAGTTTACACATCCCACTGCGGTTTCACACTTGCAACAATTGTTCTCCGTGGATCTCTGCGTCATATCTAGAGTTGAATTTGAAATATTGTATAATTATATACATTTATATACCATGCCAAGGCACTGGTGGCTACACCAAAATCAAAGGCTGAAAACATTGATCCGAAGCCCGGGACTGGAGCACCGGCCTGGGCAAATCCATTTCCGTGTCATGATGCTTGATGACGCTCCATGACAGTTTCGACATCACTAAACATTGATCCGGAAAGAAGCTTGACTCAGTGCTGGATCATTCATTCAACATCATTCAATACAAGTCTTCACAAGTCTTGCAAAATCGGGCAGATCTCTGTTTAGCTCCTTCAGGTCACAGCACCCTCAACCCTTCTGAAGATGCAGTGCAAAGGAGCTTCAACCCCACTCGGATTCTTAACCTGAACTCTGTAGCGCCTTGGCCCAAACGGACAAGTGACTCCGGATTGGGAGGGAACATGTTGTACTACTGCACAACTGCAATAACTCCAAACAACAACAAATAATATAAGTCCGTTAGGTCCGTTAGTCATATTATATATATACACATTCTATTCAATATATTTAATTCCATCATGTTGCAATCCCAAGGATGCGATGACTGAATGCAGGAAGCTCACAAGAACTTGAGGATCCAAGCTCTCAAACTAGGCAGCCTAATCCCCAGTGCACCCCCTATGCTATCTATATAAATGCAATAATTACTTGCAGAGTGATAGCAGCACGAGGGATAAATGTCAAATGATGTTGGATCACGTCTATACAGTTTGCATGTGGGAGGACAGTATAACGACACCATTCAACATTGTGCGAGCAATATGCAACTATCTCAGTTCATCTTTGCTATTAGTTTCAGCTTGTGTAGACTGCCCTTTCAAAGCAAAGTTGACTGTCTGGAAGGCGATAGAGGTTGACTGAAGCTAAGGTTGTCACGCTATGGAGTCGATGCCATATTTCCTTCGATGTGACACCGATAAAGAATTGGCAATGAAGTGTAGTCGGCGTCGGATACGTCTTATTTGTGTTTAGCCAGGCTTAGCAATATGCTGACACATTTCACATCTGCAAAAGGCCCAGAGATGTTGCCTTGAGCACAGCCTTGGGCTGAACAAATCCCGCAACTATAGATGGTTGTCGACCACCTCTGGAGTGTCAAAGAACAAAAAAGGAGCGAACAACCGCCTGCAACAGCAGCAAGTGTCATTTATTAAATTATATATATAATAATGATAAATAATTAGTTGTGCAAAATGATCCGGAAATATCCGGAACCAGTTTCCGGCGCTCCTTGCAGTTCGCTCTGGATCACCCTGTGCATGTTCCACGATGACCTCCTGTCCGCAACGGTGTTCATTGCAGCATAAAATCAAGAGGTAACAGAATAAAAGAACATACAAGGACACAAGTTGAACATGTTGTAGCTCACGCGACTCTTCGGCTGCTTCTCCGGATGATATGAGGACACCTACATGATGCTATAGCTCTACATATTTCCAATGAAATAATGCAGCCGAAATCCACTGATTCAACGATGTTAATGTTATACAACTGAGAACTCCACTATCCATGAAAGGGACTATGACTTCATTCATCTGAAGTCATGCATGGAGCACTGCTTTGGGACGCTTTGGGGGTCCATCATTGCGAGTACCGTGCATGCGTGGAATCTCCTGATGAATATACCGAAGTACGCCATGAATATCCTGGGCTTGTCCCGGCCACCAAGTGGCTCAAGCAAATTCAAATTTCCAGAGCGCGAACTTATGACACATGATTTTCACTTATGTTGCCAACGCGGAATGATTTACAGTAAATGTTTGAGCAGCGCCAACTCACAGGTGCAATAATCTGCAACACAGTTGATTTCAATATGCAATCATCTGTTAAATTTTATAGAACTTTTCTTGCGATTCAAAAAGAACGTTCTGCAGCCAAGCATCGGCTAAGTTGTTGTTTTCGACTTTCTGCGTTTCTTTCCCTGAAGGGATTAAAGCAAAAGCAAACAGCGCAATGTGACAATGTCAGAATTCATAGTCATGTCATAATACAGCTGCAGCAATGCGGACAGCAATGCGGACATGGACCGCATGCCACTGTTAGTGTTTGTCATCAGGCATCAGCAGGAGACATCCATTCAGACTGTCTCAGCACTGCCTGAAGGACCCTACCAATTTTCTCCCTCTTGCTTTCCTTTTCAACAAACACAATGGCACGAAAGAAATCGAAAGAATGGACAGATTCACGAAATCTCCCCCGGGGCGGTGCTCAGAAAAAGCTGTGCAGACTGGCTGCACCATGAAAGGCGTAAATATATGTAAATATATGTGCGGGCAACTAGGAAAGTATGAAATCCAAACCTGAGACTCTTTTGAGCAGCGCTAACTAACTTGCTATTATTCTGTGAATGCATAATCGGAGCTTTGAAAGTGTGACTGATTCCAAGTCGCTGAACCCGGCCCGTGTCTTTCCTTGCGGAATATTCGTGCCTCCGTCAGGTTTCTGCATTGCGCGGTACATGTCAACTACCTTCCAACATACTTGAAGAGCTCAAAGAAGCAAATGGCTGGGGGGCATGGTGAGGGGCACCAAAGGACTGCAGCTGCAATTCTTAAGTCTATGGGAAAAGAATGCTTCACTCAGACCATCTCAAGCTTCAAATCCTATGAGGCACGGCGGCACGCCCTTAACTGGCAGCACTTCTTAGCTGCCGGGCCGAGGTGGAGTGATGATATGCCGACATATATATATATATATATAGAGAGAGAGAGAGAGCCAGTACTGACATACATTCAGTGATGTTGAATGACATCACAAGCAAAGGAACTGAAACCTTTGATGGCAATGAGGCACCTTATACCAACTGCAGATTGAACCTGCCCCAAAGAAAACAACGAATTGCAGACCTACTGATCTATTTTCAATGCCGCCGGATCCAAGCTCTTATATACGATATATATTATATACGTATGTCAATGTGGAGACTTGCGGAGATGTAAGACATGTGCTGAGATGTTGCTCTTGCAATCTCTTGCATCTTCTCTGGTCGAGTCTAATGAGTTCAGTGCATTCAGATGCTCTCCAGAGTTAAGAGCACTTGAACTTCAAAATCTCCTAGTTGCATCAAGTTGCATGCCACAAACATCACCAAGAAAAAAACATCGAAACAACTTATGCCGACTTATGCCTGCACATCTGTCCCAGCACATAATGCGAAGAGCGCAGCGGCTCTGCGTATCATCCACCAATAATCAACGCGTGCCTCACTTTGCAGGTTGGGCTCAATCCGGCTGGGGATGCAGAAGATATGATGTCAAGACATGTCAAAACACACATACAAAAAAAAAACACGGGTGTATTTGAAACAGCTAGGGACAAGGAACATATTCAAAAAAATATGGGGCAAGGAAAGTACATGTTCTTTGAAAATTTCTGCAGTGAACGCCTGAAACCAAAATCTTAAATAGCGACGGGTTTGCCTTGTCACTTTACCAGGATACTTCCAGTCTTTAACTCCAATCACAATTCAATGGCTACAGAACATGTTGACAGTTGACAGCCTACCTTCCTCACTTCTAACTTAGGGAAAACAGAATAAACCAAAGCGAAACCGTTAGGACGAACGCCAAGTAAGTGCCAAGTAGCCCTACCCAAAGGCACGAACACAATGAACTGCTAGAACAGGCTGAACTTGAACCAGTGAGCCGACTGGATAGTCGGCTGGCATGCGTGGATACTCATGCAAACAAAGTGCACGCCAACTCGGCAAACCTACTCGTGCAGCCTTATATATACTGAAACTATCTCCAACTCTTGTTCTGTTCCAGTCGTTGGCAAGAAACTCCATTTTCATGCTACTGAGTGGTGACTTCATTGGGCTAGAAAGGAAACACACATGGAAATTTCACAACAATTGGGTTCAAGATAAGTGAAGGATTGTTCAGAGCGCGTTCAAACAATCTCAAGCCCATGGAGGCCATAGACAAAAATCACAAATGCGCAGTTCAAAAAACGTTTCCCACAGGTGCACTTCGGCAGGCGAAGCAGCTGCTTTCCTTGGTGCCAGCATTTGGAATGCCAACAACGCTTTATGGCCAAAATTCCTAGAAAATACTTAGAACATCTTAGAACCTTTCTTCGGCAACCCTGTTTTTTTTCAATATCCTCAATTATTCATGTATTTTCGCAACGTGCCAAATGTTTGGGGAAGTGAGGCAACAGTCTGCCAAGACTGCTTCACCAAGGCCAGCACGATGCCAGCTCATCTGGAGGGGGAGGAGTCCTGAGAATGGAAGCAGCCCGGCAGAGGACTGCAGGACCCACTAAGAATATCAGCTCTGAATAACTCAAGACCATTTTCCAACAGCTTTGCCACGATTTGTCATCTTGCAGTGTTCCGGCTATATTCAGCCATTCGTGCAAGAAGGTTTCTAAGTGGGATTGCAAGAGAGTTTCCGTTCACCTGCTGGATTGCAGAGCACTTGTAGTGCTGGTAAGGATAGGAACTACTAGAACATGCCCTCACCCTGCTTGCTGCACAATACGAGTTGTTTTGCAGGTCAGGCTGTCAATGCAATGCTCGTCCTCGTCCGCTGGCGCATTGAGTCCAGTCAAGGTAACTATGGTGACTTAATGTCGATAGGCACTGTTTCTCGTAACAATCTTCTGGCATATTCTGGGGCTACCGGTTTGGGAATCTTTGGGATTGGTGACGCCAGGGTGACGCCTCGGGACTTTGTTTAACATAATGCGCGGTGTCTGTGCCATGTGCAGGTTTATCAGTATACCGTACTATAAATATAGTTACTATATGTTACTATATATTTGGCTCGAAGAAAAGTGAGGCAATGAGGCCCTCGGAAGCATTACGCGAATTGCCTTGCAAAACAAAGGAAGGTGAGTGGCAGGTTGATACTCACTTGGATCATCTCTGACAAACTATCCATTTATATACATTGGATTTTCTTGTGTGCAAATGACCATTGATCATTGCCCCCCCTGCACCACACATAGCCCTTGCAGGCCAATCATGGGCCAACACCATTGGAATCATATAAATTCCATTCAATTCCTGCTGGCTCACCCCCGACTGTTCAAACTTATTGCAGGCTGACAACATCCCATGTTGGGATGGATCATTGGGGTACCAATGGGCCCAACTGGTCAGTCTAGAGTTCCCGACTGCATCGGCAGCGGTTGCACCAAATGACGCCCCCACCTCATGGCTACGACGTCTATGGCGGTGATGTACTACTCATGAAATGCCGGCACCAGCAATGTGGTAAAAACACATAAAGGCAAATGGCACTTGTGGTATTGATCAGGCAAACATTTCTGGGAAAGGAATGCGCAGGCAAATCAATCAGGACATCAAAAAACATATCAAAACCATGATTTTTACTTGATGCATTTTTTGATATTTTTTGAGGTTCTTGATGATACATGTTAGTTAACTGTTAGTAGTCACTTCGAATGAAATTTCTGTGGTCCTCACTGCATGGCTTGCATACGCTGTCTCTCCGAATCCTGTGTGGACTTTGGTCAGGTGGTCATGCAAAAGCATAAGGAGAAAACATCCTCATAAAACGAAGGAACATAAGGAATCATACAAGATATTACAAGAATTTACAAGATCATACAAGTATTACAATCATGCATCATCCAAATCCTGCCAGGTGCTGGTCCACTAAGTACACTGAGGCTATATTTCCAAATCTCATGACAGCGGCAAAGTGTTCTTCAAACATCAAGTGCCTTGATTTTTTACAGTATTTTGCCTGAGGTGACCAGAGATCTGGGCTGCTCCTGACGTTGACGAGCCAATTCTGCAGCCTCAAGAAGCTTTAAACTGTCAAATTTTACAGAACAGCATCATAAAAGCATGAAGAGTCGTTTTCATTCTTTCCAGCAATCACAGCCGATGGCAAAGCACAATGAGGTTCGACAGTGGACCACAACATAAATATTGAACAAATGTCACCCCACACATGATGAACAAACATATGTGACGCTAGAGGTCCACCTAACTTGACACATCGCTAACCATTGTACATCCGCACATCCTAAATCCTAAATGGTCCCAAACCATCCTGTCAGTCAGAAATCAGGAAATGCAAAATTGCCACCTCCATCTTGGCCATGCGTGGCGCAATGCCCTGCCGCACGCTCGCCTGATGCGAGCAGTTTTCCAAGGATAGTGCAAACATTTACAGACCATATTTGCAGACTTGACTACTGCACTAAGCAGGTATCAGATTTCCGAAGCCAAGTGATTACAATTGAAGGCGAAAAGGGGTTGTGATGTGACATGATGTGACGCGAATGATGCTAATGCGCACAAAGAGTATATCAAATGCTTGGGGCCATCAGGAAACTGGCTGGGTCCATTGTGTACTCCGCCCCACTTTACCTTGTCAAATGTCGCCATTCCCTTCCTACTGCGGCTGTGCCTGTCGCGCCATCTCATCTTCCCGAGCCTGCTGCATTGCTTGGCGCAAGCAGCCGGGGAATGTTTGAGCAACAGCCCTATCAAAACCAGCCAATTATGATGCTTTTTCGCTGAAAACGATGTGGTTGCAACAAGAACAAGGACGGGAACAAGAACAAGAAGAAGAAGAAGCAGGAGGAGGAGGACAAGAAGAACACAGACAAGAAAAAAGAGCAAGAAAAAAACAAAAAAACAATAACAATATATAACAATGACAAGAACCAGAACAAAACACATCAAATAACAACTAACAACAAACAACAACCAACAACCAACAACCAACACCCACCACCACCACCCAACACCCACCACCACCACCACCACCAACAACAACAACAACAACAACAACACCAGCAGGAGCAGCAACAGCAGCAACAGCAGCAACAGCAGCAACAGCAACAGCAGCAACAACAACAAAAGAAAAGATAAGATAAACATCCGAGAACAACAACAGCAATGATGACAGTGAACATACTAACTAATCCTTAGAACAACGAGAAACGCGTCTGTCTGTGTGCATGCGTTCTATGCCGCTGTATTTGATCCACACTTTTCCTCGAATTTTAAGGCAATGCGACAAGTTCAATGAATCACACGTTCAAACGCCATGAAAAGAATCCATGGGCCTCCCGCTGAAGGATTTCAGCTTCCTCCTTCCAGCCTGAGGCGTCCACGTATGTTTGGTCTTGCTGAGTCGCTCTCGCTCTTCGGATCAAAGCAGCTGAGGTCAGTGCGTAACAGCTTCTCGTTTACAAGTCGAACTGTGTCGTCCGCCTTCTTGTAGCTGCTGCCTGGGAAACCACTGAAACCACATGAACCATATCATGTCGTGTTCTTAGAGCATTCCAATTCAACGTGCATCTGTGCGCCACCTTTATCTGCTTTCATACATGCGTCGCGTTTAAAATGTAAAAATGATTGCACATGTTCGCTGCAAACCCCACATTTGCCCGCATCGGATCCCGCATGTCCTTGGACATGCTCAAACCCCTGCGTAGGGCTAGCGTTTTTTTACTTTCCAAAACCTAAAGCCCAAAAACCCTAAAAGCCTGAAAGCCAAAACCCTAAATTAAAACCCTATAAATCATGAAAACCCAAAGTCAAAATCGCTGCGTCAGTGTTTTCATTCATCCTCTGACAAGTATATGACAAGTATATATGAAATTGTTTAATAATAATATATTATTAATGATGTTGTTTGGGTGTGGGCAAACCTGGGGTTTGGCGTCATGTTTCAGGGCCAGCGGTCACCTCAATGGTGAAGGTGTCACCTTAATTGGGTCTTCATTATCTCAAATGCAGTGCGTGCATGTATCGCATTGTATCACCATTTAGAGATATTGAAAGCATTATAAACAAAATTTAAAGCACCATTTTTTTTAATTCATGCGATTTCTATCGATTTCTTTCTCTCGATTCTCTGTCTCACTTTGCGCCTTCCGCAAAATTTTGCCCTCAACGCTTGGAATTCCATAAGCACTGTCAAGATCTGTCAAGGCTTGCCCCATGGCGCCGAACGCTTCGATGCATCAGCATGCTTGAGAATCGCCGAGGCAAGGCCTGGACAGTAATGACCCTCAAAAGATCTCAAAAGAACAAATATGAAACGAAGATGAACATATGTGACATATTGCCCAAAAAAAACTGTCATCCACTGTTCATCTATTTTCATCCAATTTCACTATTTGAGATTGGTTGTCTCTAGTCTCGTATCAAACTATAGTTGTTGGCTCAGTTCTGTCACACTTTGAGTTTCCATTCAAAGCTTGAACATTGTTCTCTCATCCTTTGCCGCTAAAGTCTGTAATAACTCATTCCAACTCTCTTTTGCCTTGTGGCCCAAGTAATATCAATTGATTGTAATTGATTATATCATTCCACATGTGTTGTTTCCGATTATGATTTAAAAACACGTCTTATGTGCAGAATGGAATGGTATAAACCGCCCAGGGATGAAAAAAAAACAATAAAATTTTCTTGGCCCTTCCCAGGTCTTCCCAGTGCTCAGCGCCCTGACGCCAATGAAACGAAAGTTTCTCGTGGATGAGCCGGGCAGCTTTCACAGCTGTGGCCTCAGTGGGCTATCACTGGGAGCTCTGTGGAGCAACCCTGGCCTGCCAGGGACCGAAAGAACACTTCCTAAGACTTACTATGAATCGGTTGACTTGCAAAAAATATCAAAAAAATCCCATGAAGCTTGCGTAAACTATCACGAACTGCGAATGTGTCGCGGCTGGGCATTGCAGCCCAAATGTGTGGAGCCACGAGATTGCAACTCTCAGCCCGCTGTTTGCGACCTAAACCAGGACAGCTGCGCAGAAATCTTTGAAGTTTGGTTCGGTCGTGATAAGAATCTTCGAAGCAACACTCATAAACGAAATGGTCAGGGTGTTGCCCTGGCTAATACATGATACTGGTTGCATCCTGCTGTTCCGCTTCCTCTTTCTTTGGTCTTGGACTTGAGATTGCAAAGTTAAGGCGGTGGGACCGTACCCTATCGACACTGCAAACTCATTACTCAAACAGGTTGGCACTGATTCTCTTGCTAATACAAAATATCACTTTCTGGACCGCATGTCTCTGTGGATAAGCCACTACATGGTTGACGGGGACGGGCTTTAATCTTTTGGAAATACGGAGCTCCTCCACGATCATGAAGTGGAACTACATGGAACTTACTTCATTTATATTTAATGTCGAGTCATATTCGCCTAATGCATGGAACTACCCTCCTCCCAGTACATCCAATACCGAGCTCTTTGCTCTCAGATCGCTGATGGATCTCCTGGTGAATGGATGTGAAGGGTACGGCCAAAAGGCAATGTGATTTGACAAATCTGAAATCTGAAACGTTTGGAGAAATGTCGAAGCATGCCTCGGAACAGTTTTGTGAACGCCCAAGTTCAGCCATGTCGCGGCCACGCAAAATATCAGTTGCAACACCCTCTAAGTCTAACTTACTAACCATTGAATTTAGCATCGCTCCAGCTCCAATGTTTCCACCTCCGAGCCCTTCAGATCCCATCAGCATCTGTCCCGAACGAAGGTTGCGCCAGTCTCCACCTCTGCGAAGCCAGTGCCTGAGTGCAGCCAAAGCTTTTGTTGCAAGCTCTATAGAGCAAACTGGGGAGAAAAAAAAACATGACTGTGTCCGCTTGCAAAGGATTTCATAACGATCTTCTAGACATCAGCTTTCCACGAAGAGCGAGCACCCAATATTGAGGAAACTGAGGAAACCGGCTCAAGTCTTGCATGATTTTTGTGGCAGTGTTCATTGCCTGGAGCCATCACTGTTGAATCTTGTGGGTGTCTCACTGAAGCCATTCAAGCTTGATGAGGAACAGTTGTGGGTACGGAAGGTGTCTAGCCGACTGGACAACTGCATGGGGGCAAAATGGGACAAGAAGCTGCATTTGTTCGTATTTGTTTCGAGCAGGGCAGTGCTCACTAAAGCTCAAGCTACACCCACCAGTAGAGCCATCAGGTTACAATAAAGGTAGGCGGCACAAACAGCGGCAATAGTTGTCACATGGAATCCCTTTCTGAAACCAAGCAAATGGTGGGCTCAAATAGGCTCGCATTTTGTTTGATTGTATGCTTGTTTATTTGTCCAACACCCGATCATCCTGATATACCTATAGCATCCTGTAGCTGTGGTACAGCCAGCCCCAGCTTGAGCCTACAATGGTGCTATGATGATTACCAGTAGTACCGCACAAGGCGGTGGCGGAAGTTTCAAAAATAGGAAACCTATAAGAGAGCTTGGTTGTTGTGAATCAGGGATGGCAGAGCGAAGCCACTGATGGACTGAAAGGTGCTTGAGGTCTCCTCTCTTTCTCTCTCTTTCTCTGACTATCTACCTACCTACCTATCTATCTT
>Ga0126342_10004447_pt1 | contig 23945 bp, 30 predicted proteins | sample Cyp1metagenome_FD_92528 | JGI IMG/M metagenome (GOLD analysis project Ga0126342, IMG submission 92528) | Coral microbial communities from Lord Howe Island, Old Settlement Bay, Australia - Cyphastrea 1 metagenome | ecosystem: Host-associated > Invertebrates > Cnidaria > Coral ...
CCATGCTGTCTGGTCTTCGTTGGCCAGGACAGACAGTCATGGGTTCCTGGCCCCCTGCAAATGTGAAAAGATTAGAGCAATAGAAGTTTTACATCTGTTCAGATGTTACACACACACACACACACGTGTACACTTTTTCGTCAACAGCAGAATATACCAGAATGTCTTGGCCGGCTGCTCTCCTGACCCACAGCCATTCTGGTCAAACAAATGCCGATGGTGATTGTGGGTGAGACTAGGCTGTTTATGGTTCCCCGGTCTGAAGCGGTTCTGTCCCGTAGCTCCGCAATTATCTCAGTTGTGTTGTGTGGTTAGTTCCACTGTTATGCTTCACAGAATGTCTCCACTTCGCTGTGTGTTTTCACATGTGCCTTGCCCCACCTCCTCCCACCACCCCACCACACACAGTTCAAGATTTGTTTTCAGAGCACATTGGAGCTCCAAGCATTCACTGCAATTGGGCAGTTACCAAATTCCGAAGATGGATGAAAATGAAACTCCCAGAAAACTTCTGGCCACCGAAGGTGTGACCTGGTGCGGATCTACCACATAAACGGATCGTCTTGGATCATCCTGAGATTTGTTGAATGGTCACTATGGTCACTGCTCAATTGAAATCGAGATGAGCGCAGGCCTCACTGGTCGCACTCACAGCTCTGTCCCTGTCGCGCTCTCAGGTGTCGTGAGCCCTCCTTACAAAAGCTCAGTCATGATGCAATCATGAAATCATTGGGTTGATTTAAAGTTATTTATGTTCAAGGATGTTCAAGGAAAATTTAAATGAAAACGATAATCGTGGAGGTTTTTGACAAGAGTGTGCCTTGAATTCCATTTCGACGATCCCCTGACCATCCCCTGGCTCCTGTGTTTCTGCCATAGAAATCAACTGCAAGGGAGGCCCTGCTCCCGGCATGGCCATTCCAGGTGCCATGCCAGGCATGGCCATGCCTGGGCCGGCCATGGGTTGCGCTGTCATCTGGAAGCGGCCCGTGTTCTTGTTGAAGAAGCCGCTGCCTCAACAAGGTTGCTGTGGGCAAAAAAGGAAACTCGGGCGGCACCCAAAAATGGAGCACCCAAAAATCCCAATGTGTATAATATATACCCGATGGCCCATTGATTTACAGTACGGGCGAAGCCATACAGGTGGGTGCATACAGGCGGGTGTATCATGGAATATCAAATCTTCCTATCATTCAACATTAGCAGTGGTAACCTGGAGCAAGTACAACTGTAAACCACGTCAGCGGCCTGGCACATACTGAAAGTGATGATCAAATCCTCCATTCATAATATCCGCTTGCATCTGTGCAGGATTCCCACCAGCTGCAAAGAGCCCCGGAGGCGGTCGCAGCGTTGTCGACATAGTGGTGGTGGGCGGCGGGGGCCCCAAGGTGGGCAAATCAGCTTCGGTCATCCGGGTGTAGGTGGGCATAGGCGGCAGCGCCGCTGGAGGCATTGGCGGCAGTGGCGGGGGTGCCACCGGGGGCAGCAACTCCGGCTCTGACGTCAGCTGCGCCAAGGCCGCCATGGCGCAGTCGCATCGGCAGGGCTGGCCACTGGGGCAAGAGATGTGGCCTCGCTGGAGACGGGTGGAGGAAACGGAGGAAACGGAGGAAACCCCCAGGATGAGCACAAGGAAGCACTTCATTGCTGACCAGGACCAGGCGGATGCCTCTGTGGTCCAGGTCTTGGCACAGAAAGGCAGCGGAATAGGGCCTCTGCTGATTGTCACATCAGCATTCATGATATGATATAATATGTAATGTGGTTAACTGAGGCAGTTTTCACTGCTCTTGGAACATGTTTCAACGACACTTCTCAGCGTCTATATGAGATTGCTTGAGGTTGGGCATCCATTGTGAAGAAAAGACTAAGTGACTATGTAAAAGGGTCATGATCAAAGCATTAACCAGGAAGCCGCACCAATTTCATGCAAACGCCTGTCATATGTGCTCACTTTTTTTGCCTGCGGTTTTGCAGGCACAAATGGTAGATGAAACATCGGCATTTTACAGGTGAAACATCTGGCTGCTGGTGAAACATTGCAAACACTATATACTACTGCCCGCCCCTCAATTAAGCACTCCCCCAGAAACCATGGTTTAGATCTGTTCATGTTGGTCTCCTATATGCAGGTTTCTGTTACTAGGGGGTGGGAACACCTGGGCATTTGGAATACGTTGAATACTACTATGGCTTTCATGCCTCATGGAAGTCCAAGCTGTCATCTTCCTCATCATAGCTACCACACCCACGACAAATGAAGTCGACACTCAGACCACTCTCAACTTGCACCCGGAAACGGCACTTGTATAGCTCATTCTTCTTCGGCCGGAAGGAGATCTTCACCTGCTGGGCAAAGTGAGAGGCAGTTACAGTTGGGATCATCCGTATTTGGATGGAACACTGTATGCAGCACATCTGGGATCACCCACCATCTATTTCTGTAACCCCGAACCTTTTGTATTCGGTCCATTCCTTTGTCGGCTCAATCCAACTGTCCATTCTCATCTAAGTTTATGCCAGCCATATCACTCTGCAAGTCTATAACTAGTTGTACTGCAATCATCTGCAATCTCCATGAACCTGTGGATTTCATTCGATTTCCCTTTTGCATCCTTTTGTATCATTTATGAGTTTTTTATCATATATGTTATATCTCAATTATCTATGATTATCTCACATATTGCTCTATAATTATGATGTTTCAACATGTTTCGCCCCATGTCTCAACATCAACCCCCAACCCCAACCGCCGCGACCCTCTGCGGCTCGAAGCGCTCGTCATCCTCAAAGGCCGGCAGCCTGGGCACGGCCGAGCTCTTGGCGCACCAGTGGGGCAGCCGCTCCTCGGAGCCTGGGACCAAGCCATCTTTGGAAGGTCCTGGCGCTGCGGCAGGTTACGGCAGTGAAGGGCCCCCGGAAAATCCCTGGGAAAACAGACATAGGGTGGTCTTGAGCCATGGAAAAATCCATGGCTAAAACGAGTGGTTCGTATTGAAACATGGGATTGGGATTGGGAACAATTGAAACATGTCGCTAATTAACGACCAACTAAGGCAGACTCAGGCAAACTTGTGTATCTTGTGGATGGTTACGGTCGTTCTCAAACCCCCCAGAAATAGCGGAAACTTGAAACCACCCAGGAGTTCAAACTGCTGGGGCCCAAACCAACGGTTCACCTTTGGTTGAGTGGCAGGCTGCAAAAACCAAACGATGGAACAGGGAAGGGAGGGGGAGGGGGTATAAAATACGATTCTACGATCATTCTATAAACAGGATCCATTTTTTTTCGGAAAGGATGCATGAAAGAACAAAAACTGGGTTGTAATATGTTGTAATTCACTAGACTAGTTTGGTTTAAGTTTAAGGTGTAAAATTGTGGATGAACGTCGCCAGTTCATCCCCATGTGTTTGGCTTGTATATTCGCATATCCTAAACCAATACCGTGTCGGCCATCTTCCCATCTTCTAATTCTAATCTTCCTGCGAAACCGTTTCCAGTCTCAACAGACTTCTTAAACCTATGACTTCCCGGTTGCATCTAGGGTTTCTGGGCTGAAATCCCCGTCGTCCTGGGAGCTCCCCACCACTGATCTCGAACTCAAAGGCATCTTTGTCATCCAGCGCTCGGAACTCCTCCTCCTCTGGCAGAGTGGACCCAATGATGGGTGCTGCGCGTCGCTTGCGACCCACGTGTGCTAGGGACCATTTGGCCAACATGTTGGTGACGTTGGAAATCAGGACAGTTCGCGAACGTGTCACTGAACTGGTGATGTGGGTGTAGCCAAACTCCACCATCAGTGGCATGGGTTCGGACCACGGCGGCCTCTCAGCCCTTTCCAGGCGCAACGGACGGTCAAACTCGTTGGGCACCAAGTGGATTCGCACTGCAGGGCGACGCGCAGTGCCCACCAAATGTATCCGCTGCAGATCATCCTGCACATGGCGGCAGACATTCAAAAATATGACAATTGTTTGAGAAAACAAATGGCAGGATAGCATGGCAAGCCCGTCAAAAAAACGAGAACTTGGCAAACAATAATGTGATTTTGGAATGTGTGGCATTGTTTCGGAACCAACGCATCCTTATGCGTGGTGCTTTCGCCAGATGTCTCGCGAGGATACTCCACAATCAAATCGCCTTTGAAGACATGCTCATGGCGAGTGAGATAGTGGTGCCACTCAGAAGCAGGGATTTGCTCAGGAATGAAGGCCACATGCAGAGTGATGGTTTCCCACTTTGACAGCACGAAGAGCCTCCCCTTGATCTCATCCTCCTCCTGTTTTCGTGACTTAGAGCCCACTGGGCGGCTGTTCTGCACCGGATGATGTCCTGGTTGCTGAATCAGTTGGATCTTGAAGGGTCCATCGGTTCTGAAGCGGCACGTGACCTTGGACGCGTTGTCGTTGGAGAAGCTGATCTGACGCACCTGACACAGCGTGATGCCAGGTGCTTGCTGTCCACCCGCAGCACCTCCCTGCACAACGCCGGTGCCACTGTTGGGGCCATCCTGCTGCATGGCTGGCCAGGTGAACTTGAAGACTGGGGCGTTCAAGACGGGCGGCTCGGTGGAGGAACCAATGTCATCCTGCTCCTGGCCAACTGATGCTTTAGGTATCTTCAGATGCCCAGTGATCAGGTTTTTTCTGTCTTATATTGTGTTGTGCTGGGTCATGTGGGGCGCCAACTGTGTTTGGATAATTTGATGCTGCCAGATTTGGATAGATTTGGTATTATATATTTGGGTTTAAACCCCACTTCACAAGAGGCAGCTTCTTGGTTTTCTTCTTGCTTCAGGTCAGTATCAGAAAGCAAATGCCTGACACCCTCGCTGCAGTTGCATCTGTCCGATTTATAAGCGTTTCGCGTTTGGGCCATCCTTGTTCTGTGCAGGGAATTCCTCAACATCCGGATTGCCCTTCTTGTCCACCGTCAAGCGTGGCAAAACGCAATCACCAACGCAATCGATGACAATGGTTGCAAGCACATCCAGCTGAGGCTCCTCAGTACGCACATCAGTCACATTATGAATGCACCTCTAGGACGTGCTTTTGGAGATTCTTGCCAAAGGATTCAAGGAAAAGACTAATGACATTCAGCATTCAGCACGGTAGCTTGCTGAACAGCAGAAAGATGCAGAAAGCGGATCCAAGGTAACCAAGGTTCCACTGCCAGTGGCTGAGGCGGAGGTGCCAAGGTTCTTTTGGGTTTCTGCTTTTTGGTGGCTTCCATGGGCGGGGGCACCTGCCAAACACGGACGGTTGCTGCTGAAATCCTCCTGCATCCCAACACACATCCCGCCTCAAAACCGTTAAAAATCCCCAATGTTGGGCCCTAATCAGACCTCCAAATCCAACCCAAATAATTCCCAAACCATCCCAAACCAAAAATGAACTATGTTTTTGAGATGATTCTCCCGATCCTACCCATCATAAACACTGTGAGGCCCTAAATGTGCAGTGAATTCTGCTCTTCTGAGCCTCAATGGCATGTTCCTTCTTTTCTTGCGCGGTTTCCTCCATGTCCGAGTCGTCGTCCACCAGAGTCTCTCCGTCCAGCTCGATGTCCGGCAGGGCTTTCACCTGCTCATCTTGAGAGGGGGCCACCTTAGTCAAAACAGCGAACGTTTGAAAGTTGCTGCAAGACAATCTGATGGGAAGTCATGAAGTATATGAATGACAGGCACAATATGATATATCTATGTGCATATAGGCGATAGATAATATATATATATATTGATATACATATATATATATATATATATCATATATGTACATATTTATTTGTCATATATCATATATCTATATGTACATACATACATTACATTTACATAATTATATTGCATTGCATTGCATAACATTAGATACCATACCATGCCATACCATACCATACAATAGCATAGCATACCATACCATACCATACCATACATAGATAAAAGACAGACAGACAGACAGACAGACAGGCAGGCAGGCAGACAGGCAGGCAGGCAGGCAGACAGACAGACAGACAGATAGATAGATAGTGTAGATAGAGTTATATTTCTCTCTCCATAGCCTTCACAAAGAGTTTCTCAAACAGTTTTTTAAACTTGGGAACGGTTCGTCCCTCCCCCGAGGACTATATAAACAAATTCCAATCATCTTCGGCACTGTTGTCATTCATGTTTTGTTCATCTTTTTTCCAGTTTTGTCCACTACACTATTTGAGCTAATATACATCCATGTACACCCTGTCTTTGAAGCTCCCACCCCGAAGATACAACGGGAACTGATACATCTACGCTTCCGATGCTTTCCCTCCACTTCGCCCATCTTCGCCGTGGAACGTATGCCTCCTGCGGCACCACGTCATCGTACTCCTCGTCCGGATTGGTTTCCGCAAAGGCCAGGCGCTCCTCGCGGTCTGCGGTGAAGCGACCTCACCGGCAACGCTGCAACAACTGCAACGGATGGCAAGGCCGGTGGGAACTGGGAACCGGCCAACAAAACAAAAACATACCAGGGTTGCTAGATGTTTCAACATGTTTCCAGCCCCTCTTTGAAGAATAGTGGTCAGTCAATTTAATTGGGATCACATGTCCGATATTTTCCCATAGGGATGGACATGATGGAAATGCCAAAATATATGCGTATATATATATATTACACACACATGTGTATATATATATATTTATTTATTTATTTATTTCTATCCAAATGTTTGAAACATGTTGAAACAGTTTGAAACCACCCAGCAAATCCATCATGGTGCATAGGTTTGTGTGTGGGTTCGATTCTGGCAAGTGAACTCAAATGGAGGGAACCCTCACACCACTTCCATCAACCCACAAGCATCGAAGTGGAACTTCCCTATCTTCAATCTTTCAACCATCCAGGATTCCAACACTTCCATTATCTTCCACTACCTGCTTTGCTCAGGTATGTTCAGGTGGAAAGGTAAATGTAAAAAAGGCAAATGCAAAATGTAAAGTTTAAAAGATATTAAAAGTAAATAAACTGATATAAACTCTAAACTGATGTAAACTGGATATGTCCAGCGGCAGTCTCCGATCAGGGTATAGCGATAGTTATTGGCCGCAGTCAGTGTCGCTTTCATGCAGGTCATGGTCACAGTGAAAGTGGCGGTGCCATGCTCTGGGACCTCGGCAGTCAACTTGGCAAGGATTCGATGGTGATGTGAGGGTTCCAAAACATCCCAAAACACGTATCAAAATGACAGTCTCATATAGGTAGTCCAATGTAATCATTATTAATCCATGGTAATCCCCAAATAGATCGGGGATTAAGCCCCCCTGTGCCATTTGAAATTGCTTGAGATTAGCTTGCCCTTTTCCACCAGTACTCGGAGCTTGTGAGTTCGTATGAGTTCCTTTTGTTACTTCTGCCAAGAGACTATGGCTTCTGATGGCTCAATTACCATTGGAAGGCGGCCGCCGGAGAGGGAAAATGGATCTTCGATTTCCTGAGTTGCAATCAATTTATATATATATACATAATTTTACCACATGGATGCTGTTTGTGATTGATATTATGGATTCAAACGGCAAAATTTGCTAAATGAGGGACTTGCCAACAACGGGAAATGATATACTGTAAAATCATGGCAAAAGATGTCAGCAAATCCAGGGTTCTGGAGGTGGTGCTGACCAAATCTTAAAGTTGAAAGGTTCATCTGGGTCAGGCTCCTCATCGTCCACCGGTTTTTCTTCCTCCACTTTGAGCTGAAGCACATCCTGCGGCCGCTGGTAGTCGTTGGCGCAAAATTAGATTTCAGCACTGCAAGAACTACAAATTTTGGCCCAAAGTGGTTGTGGGTCATTTTGATCCATTTCGGAGATCATTTTGGGGTGATTCTCCCCACACATCGCAGCTCGATGCTCGATGCTCTTCGGCCTTGTTTGGGTCTTCCTTCTTTGGCTCCACGATGAAGGGATCCTTGATGTCAGGACTTCGGCCACAAAGGGCCACATGGATCATGTTGCGATCTTCCGCCATGTTCTCCAGCTGCGACTTGGGAAATGCCTGAAGTGGTGGAATTCAAATTGACTGACCCCAAAAAATATCCGATCTATCCATTCAAACGCACAACTCATCACAACTCTACACTTCGAGTACACGCGCCTTCCCAGACACTGGACCCTGAAACAGGTTTGAAAATTGGTTCCATTGCTTTACATTTTTCCCAGCATCCCATTCTAACCCATTCCCAGCAGCTCAGTGCCTTCCAGCTGACCACCACGCGTGCCGCTGAGTTGTTCCCCACCTTGAAACGGCGCACCAGCTGCTTCTCCGCCGGCACCGTCACGCCGCAGCTCAGCCTGGTCGAAGATGTGGTGAAGGCCAGCCATTGCCAGAGCACACGGAGCACACGACTTCCGTAGCTGAGATTATCGTGGAAAACGGTCAAAGCTGTTCAAAGGATTTCAGTCGCAAACAAAAGAGAACATGGTTCTGAATTTTCGAAAGGTCATACGAAGCTGATGGAATTCTGTAATCTTGAGGGGCCGGGGGAAAAAAGGATCCAAAAATACACAACTGGCTGCAATAGGATCCCACCTGGGAGGTAGCGCCAAGGTGTTGAGTCCCACCTGCTGGTCCGGAAGGTACAAGGGATTGCCATACCTTGAGTGGCTGACATTGGCTGACCATGGTCAGTCTGTCAGTCAAACCCAGACAGCCCAACTGGTTGTCAAGAATCCAGCCGTCGCATTTATCTTGTAGAATCTCGTAGATGTTTATAAGTTTATAGGTAGTTTCTACTTTGTATCATCTTGCATCTTGCCCCTCCCTGGTTCTTCTGAGTCAGAGCCGAGCATCGATTGCAGGCGCAGGGGAATCCGGAATACTTCACCATCAGCGTGACCAGGAAGCTCGCGCAGAGTGAGAATCAGCTCCTTGGCTCTGGTGCAGTCCAACAGAATGTAATTCAATGGATGGATTGAAGGGAAACTCAACAGGAAACTATGGTTTTTTACCACCCATTTGTAGGGCTTCCCTGCAAATTTTCCCATCAGTTCTGGGAGACATCCAATGAGACAGATGATGGGTCGGTCAGTTGACAATCTGATCAGCGATAGCCTGAGACTGACATGGACTGATCACATATCTGTGGTGGGAGTCACATGATGCAAAATCATGTGCCACCATCCAGTGGCAGTCGATCATATCATGTCATATCACTTCCAAATATACGTCTAAAATGTTCGAACTGGGGGGGATTGTGGGCTGGCAATCTAATTTGTCAATGACTGTCAATACGACACCGGATTTTCCAGGCCAGGCTGGATTCCCAAATCACCAAGCGTCGTCTTCCATCAGCCCGGGCAGATCACTGAAAGAGGTCAGAGCGAGCACGGCGGTACCTGCTGATGCCCAACATGAAACGGATGGAAACTCTTGATGTAAGCTATGCCAACTGACAAAAAAAAAACGCAGCCAGTGCAGCAGGAGGTGCTGAATGGTTGAAGCCAATCGCTTGTTGGACTCACCTTCACTGCCTCAAAGTTCCCATGTCCCAATCATAAAAATCACATCAGAAACACATGCCCCCTCCACTGGTGTTCAGTTGCTGCAGCCAAGTGGCAAAACCCCGGCCAGCTTTCAAGGCCATCTGCAAATGCGGTGGTTACGGCCATATCCTATCTAACAACCATTATATAGTAATGCGCATAGCCGCGTAGTACAGCGAGAATGATAATGGGTAATGGAGAACAACATTTACAAGTTCAGGTAAGAAAACAGGTGAGGGGCCATGGACTTCCAAATTTCAACCAGGATAAACAAGGTTTATACATGTGTGCCTGCGCCAGCTGGGGTCCCGACCCTTCCCTGTTCTTTCATTTCTTTCTGTTTGGCGAAATCGGCTCCAAAGCTGCTTCTGAAAGCCTGTCGGCAGTGTCACCGCATAAATATCATAAATCAGGTTGCTGTTGCATCTTCTCTGCAGAATCACCGCGAAAAAAAAAATGATGGGTGAGATCGGAAAACATCTGGAGGGCATTCCATTCCCAAACGTTGAAAACCATGAAAACCCGCACCTGACGCTCATGCTTATCATCCAGAATCCACCTGGCAATCATCCACGAGCTGCAACCACGGATCGAATGAAAACCTGGTTCTCAAGATTTTTCAATACCCGTATCGTCGCTGGCCATCATTTAACATGATGGCAGCACTTCTTCTTTTTGGTGCTGGTCTTCTTCGTCTTATTCAAGCTGCTCCTGACAAATGGAGCCGTAGGCTCTAGATCCGCCCCAAGAAGCACTATATAAAGAATGAAAGGATCATGAAGGATCTCAGGGAACAAATGACCAATTGCATCCAACAGCATCCAACTCCATCCAACTGCTGCATCCGAGAGACTTCAATTTCTTCACTTTGACCCTGCAGCCGGTCAGAAATGCTCACAGAACCATACCACTCCCTCAAGCTTGTCTTGTCTGCTTGACCTGCCCATCCCTCTGTGGTTGCCAAAGGTGCATGCCATTCAAACGTTTGCAGATTTTGATGCTTTGCGGTACGCGCTGAGTCAAGCGGCTTGCCATCTTCATCGTTTCCGGCACCAGCAGGCTGCGGCGAACTTTCAAAGGTCTGCTTGAGAGTATCTTCATCGGGTTCAGCACCGCCTAACAAAACCGGTGTGCACACCGTGTGCATGCATTGGTAAGGTGCAGAGACATACTACACAAAAGCCCGTGGAAATGTGGCCACAAGTTGAAATCAATCAAATTCTTGGATGAACATCATTTACCAAAACTTACCATGAAAACATCTAAAAATTAGCTAGTCTTCCATGACCGAATGACCGAACTTGCAGGCTAATCATTGGGCTCCCAATTCTGATCCACAAATATATATATATATATACATACATATGTATACATATATATATATAATGTATTTATTTATTTATTTATTTATTTATGATTATATTTATATTATTTTATATTTATGTGTTATATATCCCTTTATATGCCACTAATGTTGAAAGGCAATGGCTCCAGCATGCCCCTGCCTGATTGATTGATGAGAGCATACATGCGAGTGGCCGCATCCAGGTAGTCACCAATCTTTCTGCCCTTCACCAGAGGATCAAAGGCCGGATTCTTCTCGATCTTTGCACCTCAGCCCAGTGCCATCCATGTGGCTATGGCTCAACTCAAGCGGGATCCTTTGGGTACATTGGATGGGCATGGATGGACTTTGTCAACCTGTGTCATCCTTTGTCATCCTTTGTCCCGAAAGAGTGCGTGACTCTCAAGTGATACCTGCTGACCACTCGCTGACCTGTGTTCACTGATGTTCGTTGTATGTCGATTTATGTAGCTGCTGATGCTGCTGTTCTACGAGGCCACAAGGTCAAATCATCGAGGATTACTTACTACTTGTAACATCTTGTAACTTGTATATCATTGTATATCTTACTACAGGAAGCGACACGGTATCTCATGGTATCTCAACAGTTCGCCGTGTAAATCAGCCCAGCAGCTGAAAGGCGTGGCAATGCCCGTTCGATTGTAGAGCACCACATGCGTCACCTTGGCCTTTTGTAGTGGCAGATTCCCAAAGTCCACAATGGGCATTTTTCGAGGCGCACGGCCTGTGGTGATCATGTAGGTCCCTCTGGGATCACAGGCAGATTCCCCTGGCTGCCGGGGCTGTAGCACAATCTCTGGGGGTAAATCACCAGGCTCTACCACAGCATAGTCCACTTCACATCCGTAGACCACGGCAGTGACGCGCAACCTGCCAATAGCAGCCGAGGCCTAGTAAATCATGTTAAGTTCTTAGTGGCAAAATGGACCATGAACAGCAGGCACGTAAATCAGCAAATCATAGTAAAATCTTCATGTTCTTTACTACATTCTTGCCGGTAGCTAGTACATGCTAGCTAGTGCTGGGTCTTTCCTATGCCAATTGCAGTTTCACACCGAGAAGCTCCAAGGGCTGCAGGATTTCTTCAACAAAGAGCTGACATGGCAAGCATGCTCTGCCTGTCGCGGAGAAAATGTTCCGCGCCAATTAGATGAATTATATTGAATTATGATAAAATGTGAGATGCCGAGAACACTGAAGCCGAACAGGAGAAAGCAATAAGAAAACAGCATGCGGCGGACCTCCGTCTTCCACCAGATTGGATGGCACCGCAATCACCGTGCATAGCTGCCTTCCTCTGGGCGGAATATGTCCCTGGCAGGGGCAACGCATAGCACAAGTGATATGATGCCAAGCCGATCCAAGCCACCCCTCCGGCGCCATCAACATCCTGCCTGCACTGGCTGAATTTGGCATTCCAAACCTCGGCTTCTGGGCGCGTTTGCTGCCTGAATTTATGGCGTAACTGGATCTTGCAAGCAACTTCCGCGACCCAAAACATCGCGACAGAAGTGAGATCAACCTGGCAACCTTCTCACATCTTCTCACCAAGTGGCATGCTTCCATGTTCACAGGTATGTTCCAGTTGAAGTTCGCAGGCATTTCCGACTCATTGCGCAGTTCGACTTCCATGGGTGCAGACGCAGTCCTGTGGCCATTGCTGCGTGTATCTCCGCTTAGGATCTGCAAAGCTTGACCATTTGATGGTCCATTTCAGGGAACCAAGTGACCAACCTGCTTGGGGCCACCAGGGCCACCATGCTTCAACAGATCCACATTATGTTGGGAGAAGCGCTCCTGAGATATGTGACCGGGAAGTGCGCCTTGGAAGCTTCAATCATTGACAAATCAAAGGGAAGAATCTTGCGGCAGGCCAAACGAAGGTGGGCGATGGTGGGCGCAGGTCAGGTTTCGTTTTACTGTCTTGCCCGTCTTCCCCTGGTCGGATAGTGGCATGGACTATGTTGGGATGTTCATCTACCAACTTGGGGGTCGCACGAAAATTCACCCAAGGCAAGGCGGAATAATGAACGGTTGCATCCTTCAGTGCTGCAGAGGGGCATGATGTGTGTTGATCCGGACAAGCCTCGGCTTCGTACTCTGACGGGCCGCATCCCTAAAGCCTAAAACTGTTCTCGCTGCCACTGTCACCAGTATCAAATAATCCATCGTACTCCTGTTGCGACTGGGGAACGGGAGTTGCACGGAAGCAAACACTTCCAAACACTGCGCGTGCAGAGAATTGAAGCCCACAGCCTGCCACAGTGCGATGTTCATCCATCAACAGCCATACTACATTCCCAAAAGATCAAAAGGAACCCTAAAAATAAACAGTCCCCCATTCGTAGGCGATTTTTCCTGCAAATTTCGACTCCGCCAAGTCATGCCCAATCCATCCAATCCATCCAATCCATCCTCCAAGAGCGCACTGTACTTGCCCACGCCACGGCTCCGCAGCGTCACCTCCACCTCACCCGTCTTCCCGGGCCACAGCGCCAGGAAGCCTGGGTGGAAGACGAAGTCCTGACATTTTCGACTGTTTTCGATGTCGGATTTACCAGCCAGTTACCATGTTGTCCATAATTTTTCCCAGGAAAAATGGGGATTCAGCATGATTTAACCATGAAGAGTATGAGTATGGGTTCAACCTGCCACAATGAGGATTTAATCATCAAAAGTGAGGATCTGACCAATACCATGATGAATATTTGTTTGTCTCAAGATTCGTGGATCCCCATGATAAAGTGGGGAAATGATCATGGAAAATGATAGTGGCGCATACTCCAAGTCATGGTTTTGTGATTCAACATATTCAACCAACCACAATGATGGTTTTAGAGGATTTTATCAACCAGAAATGAGTAAATGGGTATGGTTGAAAATGGATGACTAATTTGGGTGATATCGGGAGTCCTTATTGTCAAGGAACCCCAATGTGGCTGTGGCCCAACGATGTAGTGGCAATGGATCCCCAAAGTCTTCTCTACTGTTCAACCATCCCAACATGATCCAAATTTGGAGCTCCTACCAGGATTTCTACCTTTCCAACCACATCTCCGATCTTTGTCAAGCTCTCTTTCGCGTGATGCATGATTGTCACAGCACGGTATTCTGCATGATTGTCACAGCACGGTATTCCAAATATTCCGAATATATTTATATTCCAATAAACTCACATCAGACCGTTCAAGTCCTCTTCATCTGGTACTCCTCCCACGTACACCGAATCATCCACTTCCCCAGACCTGAGATGGCTTGAATCACTGCCAGAGTTGCGGTTGCCAAATGACAAAACAGACTCCAGTCCTCAATCGCTTTCACTTCAAACGAAGCCACAAATGAAGACAAGACAGTTGATGACAGTTGCATGCAAGCTTCTGATTGGATCCAAACTTCCGTCGCCCGCTCTTGTCCAAACATCCACTCTTGGAATGTACCCAGGGCTGCACTGGTATTTCGACATATTGATCTGATGCTATCTCTGCATATCCCTCGCGGGACTTCTTGTTCACAGCTTCCAAGAATAAATTCACCACCTCCCGGTGTGATTCCACCGGAAACTCGTGGTTCCTTGCATTGTCCTGGAGCGTTGGGCTCCACTGAACTTGGCTCTTGCACTTGCTTGCACATAAGATCACAATAGATCACATAAGCATCTGCTTATGTTGTTTCATTGCCCATTGTTATTGGGATTGTTTGTTGCAATGTGCGTTGTTCTTGGTCTCTTCCCATCGCCTTTTGGAAACCAAATCAAATGTTGTCACTTTCATGTTGGTTAACTTGCTGTTGGTGACAATTACGGTCACCAAATTTGCTGTATAAAATCAACAGTTTGTTGCTTAAATCCCCGCAATTGGTGAAAACTGGCATGTCTTAGGCCCTGGAAAATGGATGAAAATTCTTGAGCCATGAAGAGTCATGAAGAACTTACTACGGTAACATGCCTTAACATGCCTTAACCATAACAAATCAGGTGCCTTGAATTGCCGCAACTGGAGCAGCATCGGCATTTCAGTGGGGTTGCTGAGCTCCACCTTCAGGCTGTGCCGCGCATGAGCTCGGACCTGAAGGTGACACAGTGACGCTGGAGGAATGCAGTTCACTGAAAAATGCCTGGGAATGGAATGGCGCCTCAGGATATAATTTTGATTAATTTTGTAGATATGTGTTCAATCAGATTCAATCATATTGAATCGATGCAACCATCCATCTGTCTGTCTACGTGAACTTTTTCATGAAATGTAAGTTAGAAAATCCTAAACCTGAAAAAAATAGTAAATACAGTATAGTAAATATTGGCAAACAGTATAAGCATAATTCTACTGATACAAGTAATATTAACAATTATAACAATTGACAATGATGATAATACATATAATAATACCATATAATAGCAACAATAACAATAATGATAACAAAGCATACGTGTGAATCATTATGTTGGACGATGTTGGCACCTACGTGAATACATTCATCATCACCTAGCAGTACCTAGCTATGCAACAATTTTGATGGTGTTGATTGATGCTGATTGCGCTCATTGAGATTTAGAAATCGTCTTATTCCATCTTATTCCTATTGAACATGGCAGCAGCTTCCCCCACTCCATATCATTCAACCACCTATCCTGCTGGAAGCCTTCCCAAATGAGTCGTTTCATCTTACTGCCCAGTGGCCACGCCGTAATCCAAAATCGCCCGGCTACGAATTTCAGGCCGGGGCGACCGGACAGCTGCCGCAATCCCCACCTGATAGTTGAAACTGGTTCGACGGGGTTGGACGGGATTGGAGAAGGGACCCACTGGGGCCAAAGTGGACCTCCATGATATGGCTATTGTTTGGATTTGTTTGGCACCACTTTCAATCTAGAAAAAGATTCTGCACATGTCAAGATATCTTGAAATATCTGGTCCCACCAAAGTCAACAGCAGGCACACCTTCAGCGGGGCAGCTGCCGGGTCAGCGCACTCAGCATTCAGCGGCAAATCAATCACCAGCTGCCCATCCAAATCACATTCGTGCACAGCTCGCAGGGTCACCCGAATGGTCACCACACCACCCGGCGGGATGCGACCCTCATGTGGTTCCACAGCACAGGAAGCCAAGGCTCCGTAGCCCGGCAGCTGCGAGGCACCAGGCAACCCCGGTTCCGGTGGCAGCGGCGGCCAAGATTTGGCCAAGCGACTGGCTTGCATCCTCATCTCCTCCAACGTGGGATCCACCCGTGGGTTGGACTCCGCAGCTTCCGGCTTGACGCCCACCTCTGGAACCGACACAATCCACAGGGGGTCTATGGAGTTGGCATCGGCTGCATGCATGGTGGAGGTCAATCTCACCCGGAAATAGGAGGCATAGTACCCCGAGTTGCGGAGCTTGATTTCCCGCACTGTTGGGATGAAGGGCAACACGTCCCCAGGGAGTGCGATGACGCGCGGAAGCACTGAGATGGTGGGTCCACAGCTGCGACCCTGCAAGGAAACGGCAGTAATCACGCGGCTCACCGCGCAGTCCTGCAGGGGTCTCGCCTATCTCGCGTGCTGAGTGTGCCCCAACCTTCCAACATTCCTTTAAGAAAGAAATTGGGAACAATAAAAAAAAAAAAGAAAAAACTCCGAAGTTTCCTTTGGATCTGCCACTTTCAATTCCACAGGATCAGTGCAGCCGTTGTGTTTCAACTTTCTGTCAAAAGGCTGGCTGACGATACTTCCAAAGAGAGGCAAGGCAGCAGAATAAGATTTATCATCGGGCTGCATCTCACTTTGCAATTCCAGCAGCTTTTTGTAGTGCAGGATGCAAGCCGTGCTGTCCGGCAACTCTCTGGCCACCAAATATGCAAAAACGGAAGATTGGGTGCCAACAGGGCCATGTGCATGAAAGCTGAAGGTGAATTTTTGCCTGGTAAAGGGCTTGATGGTGGTGGAGGATGGCTCCACCCTGAAGGGACACGATGGAGAGCTGTGCGTCCTGGGCAGGTGAATGCTCCAGTCGTGGATCTCGCTGATCAGCCGATCCGACAAGCGGTTCAGCGAGCCCACGGCCAGGCGGGCGGAGAACTGCCGGGGGGGCTGGGCTAAAGCCCAATCCACGCGCATTGGCATGAAACCACCGTTGGCAATCTCTATCGTCTGCCTTGTTGGCTTTTAGAGCCCCCTTAGAAGCTTCAAGAAGCTTTAAAACACTAAAAGTCCCCGCAAATTCGCTAGCTAGTATATATATGATACATATTGCTACATGCTTGGTGGATAAACTAATGGGGAATTAAACTACATAAACAATCATACAAATATACTTCGGGAAAGCAAGTCGACCTTCGGGAAAGCAAGTCGACCTTCGACAAGTCCTAGTTGCTGGGCCATGTGACCCACCTGGGTCCCAGGCTTCAGCCAATCCAATCGCCAGGGAATCAACTGCCAGGGAGATGTGCCATCTTCACAAATCATGGGTTTCAGGTCCTTTTGGAGAGTGGGCCATCGAACCATTTCCAAGCGAATGGCATCGCACACCGCCACGATGTTCAGCGCTGTTCTTTCACCATTGTCACCTTCAACAAACAACGGGCACCGGTGATGTCCAACTTTGTCGGCATCAAAGCGCACCCGCAAATCCATGCTGGAATTGGCATCCATGTAAAACGACGCAGGGGAAACCGAAAAAGATCCCACCACCAAATTCAAGTCCGTGTTGGGAAAGGTCTCGTAAAAATAGTCCTCAGGCGGATCGTCTTCGTTCACAATCAGCCGAAAGGCACCCTCCCCGCCGGAGTTTTGAATTCGCACCATTTCAACGATATTGTTGCCTGGAGGGACACCCACAAAAATGACAAGCTGCAGTGATTTAATCTAATAGTGACTTTAGGCACCGGGTACCAGATGGTTTTGAGGAGGAACCTAAGCTCCATGATCATCATCTCTTCACAAGACGCTCTCATTTGCTCTCTATATGTCACATTATGTCACCGCGTCTGTTCTGCACCATGGCCTGCCAGCATGCATCCACAATCCACAGGATCTGCAACTTTCAGACTTGGCTGCTCTCTTCTGGACAACAACGGAAGCTCGAAGTCACCAATTTCCGTGCACACTGTGATGCAGTCGTTCTCATCATTCAGCGTGCTGGGTGCAAATTGCCTGGCAGCACTTGGGCGCCATGTTTTAGTCCAAAAACTACAGCGGAATACAATGGATCCAAACGGATCCAAACGGCACTTAGCAAAAGCTGCAAAGGATGGTATTCGGGTCCCAGGATGTCCCAGCTGTTTCCCCACCGACACCATCCGACGCCGACACTGCCAGGTCACACCACCAGATGGGCCGCCAAGCCCGGGGCCACCACAGCTGCCAGCGGATCGAGGCCCACCAGCTCGGGGCGCTGGGAGTTCAGCTCCTCACCAATCCGGGGGGTAGAAAGAAATCATCCCCTTGCGGCACTTGACTCTGAATATACTCTGAATATACTCTTAAATTCTTGTAGTTTATTTGGGTTTCATTATGGCTTTTTGATGGCGATAGTTGTGACATGTTTGAACTGGTGTGACATGGCCATGGTTTCCACTAAAACGGGTTTGTGTATAATCCTATGAAATGCATAGATACGTACCAGTATTTAACATAATTGTTGATTTCTGTCCATCTCCCCCCCCCCAAAAAAAAAAGTACAGTAAGTCCAAGTCCTCAGTTTGTGATAGTTTGTGGACATATGATTGCGCTCTGTGGGTGTCTGTGTCCACATCTACGTCTGGATGTGCCTGGACATGTCTGGACGTTTCTGACCCATGCATGTCCCAGACTGCCTCAATGGATCAGGATGAATCAGGAATGCCAGACTGTGGCGGTTTAATGCCGTTCAAACATTCACAGGTGTGGGTGTGAGCACACGAAAGAGGCAGGTTGGGAATGCTTTAGTGTGAGTGTGAGAAGTTGTTTTCTCTCACATGCCGCTGCAGGATTGCACATGGGGGGTTGCGTCTTCAATCCGTCCCAGCAATATCATTTCGAAGCCCTTATATATCATCATCTCATCTACCAGAGTGTATTCCATATGTTGGGCTCGTGGTCCTTGTCGTAGTGCAGCTCTTTGATGGAAAAGGCCGCACTTTTGCAAGGGAGAACCCGAAGTCGTCTGCTAATTCCAGTGCAATTGCGGAACTCCACCTGACAAACAAAAAAGATAAACGAGCCACATCAAGCCACGGATGGCTCTGGTTCTGTGCTGGTGTGGAACGATGCTCCCGTGGTCGTCCGAGGTTGTTTTATGTTGTTTTGGGGTCGCTTCATGTCGCTTCCATCGCATTTCATCTGTCTTGCTACTTGCTGGGCCAGGGCCTGGATCTGATAGAGTCCGCCTATCTCGTAGTTGCGAAAGAGAACTACATCTGGTGTGAACCTAGGTGCCAAGATGTGCCAAGATGTGCCAAGAATTGCGAAGAGCCAAGGCATGAAGTTCGATCCGCAAGTATCTTCAACAGTCTTGGGCTCTGCAAATCTCTGCCATAGCAATCCTAACTAAATTGATGGAATGATTGCCTCTTAATCTTATGCTTTTCCAGCCATCCTACGCATTACAGCACGATAATTGTGACATCGCCTGGGACATGACATCTGTCAACTGAGGAGCCAAAAGGGGCAAGGTTCGCCCTTATCTTTGCCACCTCGATCGGCAAGAAAGCGAGGATTCTTGAGGAAGTTCACCTGGCACTCACATCAACGTTCCAATTCAAAGCACTTCTGGGATGAAGCCACAAGCTAAGACTGCTAGGACCGTTAGGAACTGATTTAGTCATACAACCCGTTGGTGTATCCTCAAGACATCCTAGTTGGAAAGGCGAAGGAACATGGGGTACTAAATCATGGTTTGATTGTTTGATATTGTTGGATTATGCCCAATGCTGCTGCTTTCTAAATCTATCTTGAATTCGGGGCAACATGCTGCACAAACATACCTAGACTAACTTGCCAACTGCCGGGACGCGGCATCCCAGAGTTCAACCAGCCTTCATTTGCATCCTTTTCACTATCTCCCGGTTCTTGGCTTTCTGATCAGCACTCAGCCCGGCTGGCATGCGTGGCCGCTTGCGAAGCCGCTCCTGCTCATAGCTGCCATAGCTGTCTGCAATTCTCGGTTTGATTTTGGTTTCAAATCCTCAGAATCACTTTGTCACTCGGATTTACTCAACGGAAAACCACCACACCCCACGGCACAGCCGTCCACAGCCATCCACAGCCCACAATCGTCTCCTCCAACTCACCAGCAATGGCAGTTCTCTGCTCTTCAGTGAGGGTTGGCTTCACCTTCAACAAACCAATTTCATATAACCGCCCAAAGAAAGATGTGCGCGCCATGTGCAGCTAGCGAAAAGAGAACTTGAGCAAGGTAGGAAAAAGACGCAAAAAGATGGGTCGAATTTGGCGAAATCCCCAAAGAGAGTCTTGCTTATTCAGCATACAACATTAATACGTTTTAATCCAATTTAATCCATATCAACACCTCGAAGTCCCAGTCTGGAGGGCACCGGGGCAGCACGCAACGCCTGCATTGCATCTGCTCTGAGCTTCTGCGATCTTGTCATCTTGAAATGATTCGGCTCCTGCCGTGGAGGTGCAACTGCACCCGACGGCTTCAACGGGCCACCAACTTGGTAACGAATGGTAACGAAGCAGTTTGCTAATTCTGCTACAGTAACTGTAACTGGTTGAAGCTGGTTGAAGCTGGCTGAAGCTGGTTGAAGCTGGCTGAAGCTGGTTGAAGCTGGTTGAAGCTGGTCAAGCCAAGCCATTGTTTGATTGACAACTAGGGTCCCGAAACCCTGTTGAACCTCACACTTAAGCCTCCTGGACCTTCACCGGAACCTTCTCCGGAACCCTGTTGAACCTCACCTGGCTCTGCACCGAACCTTCGGAACCTTCTCCGGAACCTCGTTGAACCTGACCTGGCGCCTGCACCAGTGCACACTGGAGCTATTCTGGGCTGAAGATCCCGTTACCTTCCGCTGTTGGGGAACAAAGCTGCCCTGTGGTTCCAAGGGAGAAGAGCATTCTTTGATGACTCAAACTCTGGCCAACTGACATTAAATCTAAGGGTCCTCTGGCTTGGAAATCGCCAACAAATTGTCATGCTGAGGGATGGTGCCCTTCTTTATGTCGTAGTATCTCTCCATGTCTTCCATCATACCGCGCCTTGGCAGTACGAACTTTGCGCGTGCAAGGGGAAAACATAAGGATGTGGTGTCCCAGGCAACACAGTGGGTGCACGGCCCTTGTATATTAAGGGCCAGTTGAATCTGTATCCATGGCTGCCCCAAATCTAAACATCCCAAAAAATGATCCAAAATGTCCCTCCAGAATTTTGGTTGATGTCCACCAGGATTTGTCCGCTGTTGGTGTGATTGTTTCTATCTCCCTCAATTTGACAATTTACTTCACTTTTGGAGAGTGATGGCACCACTGATGATTGGCTAGATCCCCACGATATACTGGTTGTATCAATCAATACTGAAATCTCATTCTCTCCATCTGCTTGTGCTTCTTCACTGTTTCTCAGCTCGTGACGGCACTATGAGCTGCTCGCGCTCTAACTGATCACGATCTAACATCTGCTTCAGCTTGCCTCGGCTCGTCCAGATTGCTCACCCCAACAGATTGGCTGGCTATATATATATACATAATATATATATATATATATGTATATACACCTATAGTACTGACACATACTGATAAAGTTTAGCTATTCTATATGTCATGATATTTCTGTCCATCTGCTTGCCAGCTACGAGTATTGCTCTATCATTCTCTATCCCTACCGTAACTCATCATCTCCACCATTAGATTGGCTTGAAGCAACATCTAAATCTTCCCATTGGGGATCATTGGGGTATGTCTCAAAATTGGACACCCCAAAATCCCATGATTTAAAAGCTCACGTTCCCCATGGAAATTGCTAGAAACTTATGTATCACAGAGTATCCCCCATTTTGCCCAGTGGCTCTCCGGCACAGGGAGCTGCTCCCGCATCACCAAACCCCAGTGCTCCAGAAGCTCTTGGGCTTCCTGGCGGTGCTAGTGACATTGGGGTATGGCCCTATCAGCCCATTTCCGATGAATCATCCAAAGTGATCGTTGGCTGTTGGGTGGAAAAGTACGGAGCAAACAAGAAACATCACAAATTGTCACTGCTGCCTAGCAGAAAATTGGTTCTGCCATCATCAAAATCATGGGCATCACCATCCACCAATTTGGGGGAAAAACACATCCCCATCATCCGCATCTATTTCGAGTTTCTCAGTCCCTTCAGCCACTTCAGCCCTCATCTGTCAGCAGCGCCTGCTGGTCGCCCTCCCTGGCTTCATCAATCTTGCTATGGAGCAGCTGCTGGATCCGTTGAAGCCGTTCCTCCTCTGAGACCACCTGGCGAAACGCCACGGCGCAGCCGGGCCCAGAAGGAACTCAAGAGAAAATGAAAAGCGCCAATCAGACGTTGGATTGCTTGTTGCTAAATAAGCCAGGCTTGCTTCAGATTCAGTCATCCAGCTATAACCTAAGAACCCCCCTAGATTGATATTTCCGCTAGGGCGTCAATCTGGGCTGCGTCAAGAAGTATCCCAAACCAGTATGGTTTAATGTCTAATAATCTGCAATTGAATTTGTTCTGTAATGAAATGGTGGGTTTTCAATTTTAAAAATGAAATAACCTGTATTGAGAATCATCTGTAATGAAACATTGCAATTGAAAATCCACCATTTTCATACCATTTCCATTTATAGATGATTTTCACATATTTTCCCATTAAAACCTCCGTAATCATGTCATGGAAGTGGAAGCGATGCCCACCTGCTCCTGAATGGCCTTGATCTCATCTGCCTCCTGCAAGCGAGGGCTTCACATGTTTGGAGTCACAGTGTTTTTTCCGCTATACATATACAGATACAGAATATACAGGTACGGATACACATACATATACTTTATATATATATGCATATATATATATATATTTATTTATTTATTTTATTTATCTATTTATTTACAGTATATGCATAATACACATCATCGTATCTGAGTGAATTAACATGGTGCAGCTCTCTTTCGGCTCTCAAAGGGGCCCTCGTTGAGCAAAAATAATTCAAGCAAATCTTTCAAGGTAGTCCACGCGGCATAGGAGTTCCCTCATCTCAAGCTAGTTTCATGTATACATACATACATATATAATTATTTATATGACAGTCAACTCAGATATACTCAGCATACATATCAAGGCATCCTCAGAACATGGGCCATGCGGCCATGCTGGTTTGGCTTCGCTAGCTCCTTGTTGAGATCGATCTCGCCATCATCCCGTACAAAAGGTCCAGTTGCAGCTGATGGATCTTCCACACCTCAGCGCACCCTGGAAGCATTGGTTGGGAGTCAGGATGGTACAAAAACTGCACCTGGAGGCTACAAAAACTCAAAACGCCTTGACTTTCATCACCGGGAGTAGGTCTCATGCGAAGTGGCTAAAACACTTGCCATTCATGTCATACCACTGAAGTACTCAAAAACAATCGACACATGTAAGGTATTAGACCCTTACGATCCCCTACTCAATTTTTTCCCCCAGTCTGGAGCCGCCTCATTTATGAAAGTAACTACAATATTCGGTTTGACCATGCTCCAGTAGAAATACGACCCACATCCCTGATGCAACTTTGCGCCGGACCCTCAGGAGCTGCTTCTGCTGGGTCAGGTTCGGCTTCAACAGATTTCTCCGCGTAAAGTTCCCTGAAGGCATCTTCATAGATGTACCCTACCTGAGGCCCGCCGATGGTACCCATAGCTCAGCCATCCAAAACCTATGACAATGTCGCCAAAATTTGGGACCTTCCAAAAAAGGCCGTACTCTAAACCATTTTGGTTAGAGTTCGACTGGATGAATGATTTGTAAATATATATAGTATAAATATTGAATACTATTCAATTATCAAAGGAAGTTGGGAAGCAATACTTCCGTGTTACGGACAAATAGAATTCTGAGACTTGAAATGATGAAGGGTGGTGCGCGATTGAGAGATTGACCTTGATGAAGGGTGGTGTGAGAC
>Ga0126342_10004448_pt1 | contig 23943 bp, 17 predicted proteins | sample Cyp1metagenome_FD_92528 | JGI IMG/M metagenome (GOLD analysis project Ga0126342, IMG submission 92528) | Coral microbial communities from Lord Howe Island, Old Settlement Bay, Australia - Cyphastrea 1 metagenome | ecosystem: Host-associated > Invertebrates > Cnidaria > Coral ...
CATGGGGGCCATGGGGGCCATGGGGGCCATGGGGGCCATGGGGGCCATGGGGGCCATGGGGGCCATGGGGGCCATGGGGGCCATGGGGGCCATGGGGGATTGTAACTTCAATGGGAATCAAAAATCACTGGTTGGTGGTATTTTACCCTTAAATCCACTGCAAATGGCAATTTTCAATAGCTATGTTAAATTACCAGAGGGTACCCAGAATCATATAATACCATCTGGTTATGACTAACAGTTTGCCATGGTTTGTTGATGGCCCATAGAAATAGATGGTTTACCGAACTTAAAAATGGTGATTTTCCATGGCTATGTTAGTCATAACCAGATGGTACGTATCATTTTTGGAGATAGATATTGGAAAATGATGGGATAGGAAAATGGTGGTTTATAGCTTTGGAATGGTTTAGATAAACTTCAATTGTCATAAACAAGTACCATTTGGGGATGGTAAATGTCATAAACCTATAACATTATTACTATTTTTGGGATGGCAGACATAGTAGACATACCAGTAAATATATGGAGTTTGAGGAATGTTTATTGCATTGGGATTACGACAGTAAACCCAGTGCCATTTGTACATATCAATAGGGATTTACATAGCCATTGTGCTAAGGGTTATTAATGGCTAACGTGACAATGTGATTGATAAACATAATGCCAATGATAATTGCTAATACTTATTCCAATTGTACTAATGATAATAGTAACCATTAGGTATTGGTTTAAATAATAACCTAATGGGTTAATGGCTAATACATCCGATTTTTTTTTTAAATTTAAGGTATAACCCATTTGGGATGACTTAAAAGGAGCCCCCAAAGATTTTATTGCAGCCTTTCTAGGATTGGCGGTGTGCTCTAACTATCCTTTGTTTCGAAACCAACAAAAGCAAGAAACATGGGAATAGAATCAACATTTTCAAGTGATATATGGGTTTGTTTCTAGGATGCGGAATTAGATGCAATCAGGCAATTGTAAGATATAGCATTCAGTGTAAAACCTCATCCGGCGTATGAGAATTGATACCACAAAGATTCGGACAAGATTTGTTGATTTGTTAGTCGTATGCGCATCGGTGTATGTGAATGGCAAGTTCAAGTCCAAGAGAGAAAATGATGATGAGAGCATGAATTTGGATGGCTGCAAGGTTGGCAAAAACGACTTGGGGAATATGTGATGTGAGTCGTTGAATTTGTCCAACTCTGAAACCACTTGCCATGACATTGTGATAGGATGGAAACTGCGCTTTTTGCGCAGCCTCCTGGTTTTAGCTGTACTTTCACACCTCAAATGGGTCGCAGTTGTGGGTTCCGTGCCAGTCCCGCTATGGGGATCCATGGGGATCCTTGGGGCTGCATGGTGCTGCGACAAGCGCAGGCGGCACCACAGTGGTGGAGGCCGACTTGCTGTTGCTGCGGCACATGTTCTGGGACCGTGAGCCCGAACAAGGCGAGAGCGTGGGAACATCCTGGGAAGCGAAGGGAGATGGGAGGGGAGTTGAAAAGCGAGCATAGGGGAAAACTGACTGGTGAAGTATCTAAGATATCTAAGTATTCGAAGACATCAAAGATTGGCCAGGAGATCCCAGTTGGCTGTTGTAGTATTTGTGTGGTAGGTTGAAGCCACCCACCCAGTATAGAATGAGTTGAAATGGCATGACCAACGAGACATGTTGGGTATGGAGACTTCCGGCAAGAATATGGTAGTTACAGTACATCCCCAGATTCTTTTTCACAGAATATCATCAACATATTTCCAGATTTTCTTCAACGTTGTCATTGTGTTGGGAATCCTTTTCCAACACTATTCCCACAGGCAGGCAGTGCGGAGACCTGCCCTTCCTGGTTTCCCAAGGTCAACTGGTGACTGAGTGGCTGCTACGGCGCTTGGGCGACACGGGGGATGGCAAGAAGGCGCGGCCTCAGGCAGACTAAGCATATACCCGACATGGTAAACATACCAACAAACTATGGAAAATCACCATTTTTCATGGGAAAAACTATGGAAAATCACCATTGTTAATGGGAACACTCACTATTTCTATGGCCATTTTCAATAGCAAACTGTTAGTCATTACCAGAGGGTAATGATGTTTTAAACTTTAAATGGGAAAGATCCCTAAAGTGGGTTTATCTAGGGGTTGTGAATTGTGTACTCGAATTGGCTTAAGTTCAGGTCGGTGAAGTAGTGCAACGCAATGCAGATGTGGATTGCATCCTTGAATAGTGGATTTAAAGGAAAGGTGGCCATCTCCAATAGCAAATACATCGTGCAAAGGAATGCCTTGACTTGGGCGATATAGATTCGGGGAAGCTCTTTGCCCAATAGCTAGATTCCAACGCCAAATGTAGAATCAGCCGCAGCCACCAGCACCAAAACTGTCAACCAATGAGAAGATGGAGGCACTCAGCCTTGGTTCATGCTGGAGGGCTCTTGATTTTTCTGTCTTTGGTGAATCATTTTCCATGGGCACAGAGCGTGGCAAAGTCTGCAGCTCCTGCCAGCGCATCCACATATGATCGAGATTTGGCAAGATACCAACGTTACCATGTGCGGCTTTATGACCTCCTGAAGCGGATTGTGCGCCCGACTTTGAAGTCCTTTGAAAGTGGTGGGATCAAGTACCAGTTGCCGTTGAGTGCGAAAGATGCCGTCATTGAAGGTTGCAGTGAAGACGAGCTTGCCTATTTGAGCGGTTTTTTTGATGGAGATGGGTGCGTGCTCTTAACAAAAGCTGGAACATTTCACCTCAAGACAAGGCAATCTTTGAAAGGGGTGGATGTGTGCCTCCGATCCCGAAGAGCTTTCGGAGGCGGAATCTATTACTCAACTGATGGTTGTGGTTTTAGGCAGCCAGTGGTTTCTTGGGAATTGGCAGGAACAAGGGCGAAGGAGGCAGCAACGTTGCTCGCCAGACATTCCTACACCAAGGAAGCCCAGCTTCGTGTGGCCATGAATGGCACTGTGGCCAAGGATAACAGGAGTCAAGTTCAACATAGGCTGAAAGATCTCAAGGCAGCAAAACCAGTATCACAAAATTCCTCTGTCACTTGGGCGTACCTTGCTGGTTTATTCGATGCTGAAGGGTACGTTCAAGTGCCGCCGGATAGAAACAGCATTTGCCTCCACATAAAACAGAAATATGATGAAATTCTGCACGTCCTGGTGTCGTTTTTGGAGGATGAAGGGCTAAACAGGCTAAACAGCTTCAAGATCTATCATGTGGGAAATGTTTTTTTATTGCAGTGTTCCAGAACTAATGTGAGCATGCAGACTCTCCAGCAGCTACTGCTCCATGGGTTGAGTCTGAAACGTGATCAGGCTCAGAGTGCTTTGCAGCTGAATGCAACCAATCGCTGGGAGGTTCGCGAGACATTGTTTCAGCTCAGCGGTCAGCAAAACCGCTACAAGCGCCTGGACAGGCACGGGATGGAGACAGCTGCAAAGATCCACCAACTACAGGCTAATGTTCGTTGCTGCCAAGACCAAATCGAATCAAAGTTGCTCAACAAGGAACTGCAGCTGCTCAAGGAGGAACACGAACTTCAGAAATTAAAATACAATTGCAGTCTGATGAGCTTCGACATCCGCAGGATGTTGAATGAAGGTGCTCACTTCAGACCATTGGAGAGCAAAAAGGCTACCTGCATATCGGAGGTGCAGCAGATCTGTACCAACAGAAGCCTCCGTCATAGTGATATCATGTGATATCATTTGACCTCACTCCAGCCTCCATTTGGCCCTTTTCCTCTTTAAAGATTTGAGAGTTTCATGAACTTTGAACTTTGAACCCCAACATCCTCGAACTTTGCAGGGAAACCTAGCGAAATCCACCAAGAACGTAAACCCGGAGGTTTCGGGTTCTCAGCAGTGGTAGATGGGGCTAGTTACATCTACCATCATTTACCAGTATCTCATCATCAATCTAATTAAGATATTTAAGATATCGGAACCTGTCATCTCTCCATTTGAACCTTTACTAAATTTGTATACCTATAGCCTATACCATACTCTCCCAAAATCATGATCCACTATGTTGATCCATATTTTTGGTTGATCAAATCATCCACGATCCTTGCACCAGCACCACTGGGAGGCCTGGTCCTTCCTGCTGGAGGGTCTTCAGACGCGTTTGAGGCACGGTGTGCGCGGCCCGGCCCTGGAGGCTGCCAGGAAGGACCTGCGGAACCTGCAGCAGGCGGAAGACCTGGGGCATCCTGGGGCCTGGAAGTAGCCCTTAAGACATCTCAGGCAAGTTAGCATGGTTAGGCGACACAAAATTGGGAGACCAACCAGAAGACAATCAGCAGTTTCATGACTGTTTCATGTAAATTCTACTTGATAATACCTGGCTGGTTGGTGGTCTCGACATGTCTCGACAACTTTTCTAAAGTAAGGTCAACCATCTGGGACTCTGGGATGATGACCCCCAAGTTGTCAAAGTTTTCAGCCATGAAGTGCCTGGTGCAAGGCCGCCTCCCGCGCCATGCTTCGCTTAGCGCAGATCGCGCGCGACGCGCCGACGCCGCTGAAGGAGGAGGCTGTTTTTCCGTATCATTTTTCCATGGCATCCGGTGCTTAGGAGGTAGCTGTTCGGAGCAGATATCTGTATGTTCCCTATGAACAATATCTATTAACTGGGAAGCTAGCTGGAGCTACTAAGAATTACTAAGACTTTCCCAACCACATGATACCAAAACGATCCAAAACATCTAAAGATTGGTCAAACCCATCATTCTGGGTAAATTATAACGACCTCACTGCGACCTCACTGGAATCATGGTTAGTAGGGGAAATCATCCCAATATGGCCTTGATTCAAGTTAGTGAAATATTATAATTTACCCAGATCATTTCACCGATGCCTCAAAGAGCCCGGGGTAACCGCCAGGGCACTTCCACCGGGGGCGTCACGGTGGACCGCTTCTTCTGGTTGAGTGATGCGGAGCGGCGGCATGCGGCGGAGCTGGGGGACAAGTGCGCCGAGGCTGGGGGGGTGATAGGGGGGAAATAGATGGAACACATACTCTCTGGCTATTTAACATAGCCATGGGAAATGGCCCATTTATAGAGGTTTACCTATTAAAAATGGTGAAATACCCTCTGGTTATGTCAAAATAGCTATTGAAAATCACCATTTATAGTGGATTTTCCCATGAAAAATGGTGATTTTCCATAGTTATGTGGCTGTTTACCAGAGGGTAACACATGTTGTGGAATTTGTGGAACATCTTAGGGGAGATGGTTACATTGATTGTTTTTCCAGAAAAATATTTTTGAACCCAAGGTTAGTGGTTCAGTTCGAACGATCTGTTGGAAGATCCATGTGCGGAGGTTGTGCCGGTTGGGACCCGGGGGATGGGGGTTCGATCCTCTCAAAGTGCTGCATTTGAATGAACAGTTTTTCCAATGATTCAATATCACCCTGAAAAGTGACGTTTTTCTTCCTTGCATCAGGGTTTCAAGCTGGTTGCATCAATGGAGGTGAATTGCAGCGACCTCACTGCGACGTCACCGTAAATGATGCTTGGTAAGGGGGATTATCCCAAAATGATCCTTGTTTCAGGTTGGTCATCTACTATGATGTTTCCCCCAAATTCCACCAATACCTTGGAAATCAGCTGGCCAAATATTTGGCCCCTTTGAAAAACCACCAAACATGGGCCGGTTTTTTTGCCCTCTTGCGGTCCTGATCTCCTTGTAGATTCCGGACAGGAAGCAGAGAAGCTGCAGGAACTGCTGAAGGAGGTGTCAGTGTTGATTCAAACAGCACCTCGGAGAACCAATTCCGACGAGACGAGGAGGGTTAACAGGGGAATTTTCATGGGATTGCTGTAGGAATCTGATGGATTTTGTAGGGGGTTTCTATGTGTAAAAGAAACAGTGCTGGGTGTATGGGAATTCTGAAGTTGCCTGGGTTGGGGCAGCAACCCCAACCCCGAATCATTTGAAATACTCCCAATGTTTGGAAGCCAAAAGCATGAGTAGATTTAATACATTTCACCAGGCTTTCCGATTGGGAGGACAGGGTAATACAACTTTTTGCTGGGCAAATTGGTAAATCCCTATCATTTTTTTAGCTCGATAAATCCACTATTCGATGAGTTTTTTAAACATATTTGACCTGGTAGACCCCGTGAAATGGCACAATGTGGTGCCCCTCAGTTATAAGTTGGTTTATAAACCCCATTAACTATTAGTTATATCTACCATAAACCATAGTTATTGGAGTTATAAACCAACTTAGCCGTTTTTCGCCTGGCAGTTGGGCACCTCCCCAGAGGTTGCCGTGGAAGACGACCGCGAGCGCGAGCGACTGCTGGCGCGGCGCCTGGGGATTCAGCGCCAGAACCAGGACCGACTCAGTCGGGTGACTCCAAGCATGGTGCGTTGACCCTTTGGTAATGGTGATTCAATGGGATTTCATGCTGTTTTAATGGTGTTTTAATGGGATTTAATGGGATTTAATGGCGTTTTAATGGTGTTTTAATGGGATTTAATGGAAGTGTCTGGTGATTTACCCCTTTGCTAATGACTAACAGTTTGCTATTGAAAATGGCTATCGATAGTTCATATACCTATGAATCATGGTGATTTTCGCCATGCTTTAGTTTAATTACTGGAGGGTAAGTGTTTGCTCACCATCTATCATTGGGGTTTGGTTGGGCTGAATGGGTGGAAAGCTGGGTGGGCCATTGCCACCTTGCCACCATGGCCAGGAGGACAAGGCGATTCGTTCCTCGTCATGGTGGGAATCGCTTCAATTTTTCTGTGGTCAGTGAACGAGTTCTACACCTAGGTGACCAGGATGTGACTAGGATTGACTAGGTATCGATAAGTTTCAAGTGTCTATTAGTAATTCTATATTCTGCCCCCCGCCCTCCACAAGAACTGTGCTGTCAAGGCTACGATGAGTGGGGCGATGAGATCTGAGTCGCGGCAGGGTCTTTTTGGCCCCCATCGGCCCGGCGCCTAAAAGCGGTGCTTTTTTTGCGGCCGAATTTGAGATCTTTGAATTTGGGCCACAGGTGGCACAAAGGGGGCACAGGGCAAGATGCCCAGATTGACAGATTGAGACTTAAATCGGACAGAAACAGTGTGTGATTATAGCCAAATGCTCTGAGATATGTTGATATATATATATATATATATATTGATATATGATGATCTATTCAGGATTCGGATGGTAAAACATGGTAAACCTGCACTGAGGTGACCAGCCCTTGGATTCTTTCACTTGTTTGGTCTTCCTTTTGGAATAGCACTTTTCTTTCCTGCTCCAGTCGCCTGTGCCAGTCGTGATAGGGATAGCCAGGGCACGTCCTTCACCCTTGTGGAGGCAGATAATTCGCAGATTTTCTCAATCAACTTGTCATCGATGCTGGGGCACACCCAAGGTCTCCCATTGAGATCTTGGGAGTACCAAAATTTCCGAAGGTGGTTGAGATATGGGAAAGCTCAGAACCTAGGGATGGTTGATATTCAACGAATGGGATGTATACAGATGAAGGGGCCAGTGTTCTGTTGCTTCAAAACCCCTGCATTTCCATGACGTTCCTGCAGTCTCAGCAGAATTGTGGAGGTTCTGCAGTGAGACTGGTCTCGCGTTGAGAGCGAAAAAATACAACGATCAGTGCTTTGGAATGCTTGGTGGATGACTTTTGGAGGGTTTAACCCACCAAAAAGATCAAAAAAGTATTTAAACATAACATAACATATATCTAACAACAGCGACTGGTTGGTGGTTTTCAAAGATTGTTCCTTTCCATCCTGGCTATGATGATCCCAAATTGACTCAGACATTTCCCCTTCGGAGGGGTTGAAAGCAATCAATGTGATTGTAACAACCCACAATTCAAAGAGGTGCCCCCAAGTTATGTTCGTTGGTGTTTTTAAACCCCTTTGGTTAATTCATATGAATTATAGACTATTAGATATACCTACCAGAAATCCAACAGTAAACCCACATATTTCATCATATTTCATCATATTTCAATCAACTTAGCAATCATAAGCAAACTGCACAAGAGACATATATCATGATATATCAACCATATCCATCTATCCATATGTCATATATGTCATATCTGTCATATCACATAAATCTTCCATTTCTGTTGGGCAAAATCGCGGCAAAATCTTCCATCATCGCCAGGGCCGGAGCCGCCCCGGGCTGCGCAGTGGCCTGCACCCTTTGCGTCTCGATGAGGGCTGGTTGGAGGAAAGGTGGATATCGATGTTTCATAAGTTTAACAGATAACAACAACAATAGTGATAATGATAAAAACAATATCACCAACAATGATATATATGTTATATATATATATCACACACACATATATATATAACATATATATATATAACACACACACATATATATATATATAACATATATATATTTATGTATATATATAACACACACACATATATATATATATACACATAGATATGCATATAACATATATATATATAGTAGATGACCATTGATAATGAATTAGAATCGACACTTCAACGATTTCACGTGCCGAGTCGCAGGAGTCCGCCATGCCCAGCTACGCGGAAGCCATGGCGGAACGGCGGGCCATCCTGCAGGTGCTTTGCAAAAACGGGCACGTCATCGCGGGGTCGGTCATGTGCCACAAAGTCTGGAGGGATATATATCTACACTACCAATATGGTTATGCGTAATATATCTAAATAAAATTAAATAAATAAAAATATATGTAATCACATATATACATATATATATATATTTGTGCGTAAAAGGTATATTGGGTTTATTCCCATACTGCTACTATTCTCATACTGGTTTATCCCATACTCAACGTGTACTATACCAATAATGGAAGTATCTGCCAAGTATGGCGAAAATAAGTGCAAATCATTATTGGTAAAATATCATCATGACGTTTACGCATCTTTTGAAGGGTCACTATGGTTGATCTCAAGACTAAGTTTTGCGTGGTTGGTACCCTCTGGTAAACTAACATAGCTATGGAAAATCACTATTTTTAATGGGTAAATCCACTATAAATGGCCATTTTCAATAGCTATGTTAGTTTACCAGAGGGTACTAAAAATTGACCATAAAGTGGTGAAGTCTCCTGGCAAGTTGGATGATCAATCTGTTTTTGTTGGAGAACGTAACGATTTCCGAATAGCTAAACTATTCAAGGGTGAATTAATTGAGCAAAATATAGCCATTATGATAGGTTAGTTCATATTCCTGCATCATTTATCAGCTGGTTGGCTGATTGGCATACGGTCTTCCTATGGCTTTTGGCTTTTTAACTTTAAAAAACCGGGTGAGAGCACCCACTGGAATAACCACCCTCTGGTCATCTAACATACTTGTGGAAGCCCATTGAGTTCCATGATTTACCCTCTGGTAAACTAACGTAACTATGGAAAATCACAATTTTTAATAGGTAAACCATCTATAACTGGGCCATTTTCGATAGCTTTTTGCATGTTTACCAGAGGGTACTGGTTAAAGCTGGTCATCGTCCATCATTTTGCATGGCTATGTTAAATTACGATAGGCTAATCCCATCTACATTGGATTTTCCACATGAATGGTTTGAGTAGATCCAACAACAACCCAGGCGTCCATAAGGATATTCAAAGATTTCATATGCATACAGATAGATAGGCAGTGATAGACATTTATATGCAGATATTCGCATCTAATATCAGGACATATCTGGATATCATACAGTATTTCTAACTATTTCTCATGGCTCGAATTACCCTCAAACGTGTCATCATTCACGTGCCGTGCTGGAAGCTTTCCCCCATTGAGCTCCATGGCTAGTTCGGGGGTTTTCCAGCCACGTTTGATTCTCAGAGGTTATCACCATGAAATCATTGAATTAGATTTCTATTTACCCTCTGGTAAACTAACATAGCTATTGAAAATGGCAATTTCAATAGCTATGTTAAATTACCAGAGGGTAATCTATTTATATCCCTATTCTATCCCGATGATATCCCTATTTTATCCCTATCATATCTATAATCCCATATTTTCCATTGCTATGGTACATGACCGGAGGCTATAGATGTTGCCCCGAAAAATCCAACAGTGAAACCAGGAACAACGGCACCTTGCTGTGGTGGACGACGGTGAGAGCCGCTCCGCGCAGGAGCCTTCAACGCGTTCAACGCATTCAACGTGCTTTGTTAAGGGGGGATTGGGGGGTTAGAGCTGACATAACCTATGACATTTGGAGAAAACTTAGGGAAAACTTGGGTAAAACTTGCAACATTTTAAGGAAACTGGTAAACTTGGGGATTTTAAAGTCAAACGCAGCTCAAACGATCAGATAAGATAATCATAGTATTTCTTTGGGTGGCATATGGTGGCATATTATGTGAGATCAACTGCCATTCAGGAGTTCAGCCAGCTAGCAGGATAATTAGCTTAAGTTTCTCCAATGTTGAGCACTTTCAATGGAAGAACCTAGGAAATCTAAAGTCCATGCTTGCGCAGGGCTTGCCGGGTATGGAGCAGAGTTTACTATCCAGGCAGCTCAATTTCCTCCCCAGTTGTCGCGGATTTTCCTATTTACAGCATTTACACCTCCATTTTCTTAGCTTTTCATGCTAACGTTTGAAGACAACGGAGGGTAAGCCACATATTCTTTGCGCAGCTCACGTGGCAAGTCTGATCAACACAAACGTATTGGTTTGTCCCCAAATGGGAGAATGAACATTGCAATTTTCATTGGGACCATGATTTTGTGAGGCATGAACTTGACAGGTTTTGTTCCAGCTTTTGCCGTGACATTTTCGGACTCCATACAGAATTCCATGAAAAATTCGCCATAGCTCGCCATTTTTGTTCCAGGTTTTGCATGTGGATCAATTCTTGACTTGAGTTTTTTTATAGTTTTTTCGAATTCCTCCGTTTTCTCCCTTCCGGCCATGAAAGGTGTGGCCATGTGTGTGGTGCCTTTCAGCTCCATTTTCCAAGATCCCACGAGGAGGAACTGGTGGATTTAGTCCTGCAGCACCTGGTCAGGGGCACCTGGTCAGCGCTGGGAAGTGGTGACGAAAATGGATGAGCATCGCCCATTTTCTTCGATGATGGAGTTGTAAAATCTGGGTGAAACTCTGCGATTTTCCATTGCACATGGTTAACTTTACCACAGGCTGATGAAAACCCGAAGCCATGTGAAAAGTTAGATGTCCTGTACCTGAAAAACGGTTGAAGAAGATAGGGGTCATCTACTGAGGATTTCGGGCAACATTTGAGATTCCCCTTGATCATTGGGATGATTTAGAGGAAAATCTGCAGGAAGCCCTGGCTTTTCCCACAACGAATGGGGGTTTCCTGTAAATTTTCCTTGAAACCAATCCCAATAATCCAATGACTTGTATTTTTTCCAATTCTCGATGTCATCATCATCTAAGAATTGGTTCAAGGATGTTGAAGGGAAACGAATCACATGACACCGATATCTGGTATAAGATTCGTAGATCCGTGGTTTCTCGGAATCTTTCCCTGAAATCGATGGACACAAGCCTTTGCTGTGCTGGAAACAGTTCCAGTTCACGCGAGACGACTTTTTCTTGTACGAAGCTGGTCCTTTCAGTGCCCCATTGGTCAAATTTGTGAGCCACACAGATTAAGATGTCATATGCCCATGATTTCTGTGCAATTGTCTGGGTAAATTGTTTTTGACAGGTAAATCAGCTATAAATGGCAATTTTTCACAATTTTCCATAGCTATGTCTAATTTCCGGAGTGGATTTAGATCCAAAACCCATGGGTATCTCCCCTTCTGTTCCGCGAAAAATCTCGCCGTCCCGCAGCGATTTGCTCCGTGGAACTCCAACGCCGGGAAAACGCGAACGACTGGGCGGCCCGGGTGGGCCCGGTGGAGGCAATGGAGGCGACGGGGAATGGATGGGGAGTGATGGATTGATTGATCCACACGGAATTCCGCGAGAAGCTTTGGATACTATATATACTATATATATATATGTAATATATATGTAATATAGATAGATAGATAGATAGATCGATCGATAGATAGATAGATAGATAGATAGATGTATACAATCAGGGCCCATCAGTTGGAAGCTGCCTTGCAGGCCGAATTGCGGTCTCATTTTTTGTACCTCAAGTTTGGTTCTTTGTTATGACAACAAAAGGTTGCAAAGGGCCACTCAAAGGAGGCTGTCCACGCAGGATTTGCAGCGCCTGCTTGTGGGGGAAAAGTGTTGTCTTACCCCTCCCTTGAATGGCCGTAAGCACGTTTCGTTCTCCACTTCCACGTTGCCATTGAAAAGAACATCAGCGGTTTGCCAAATACTGCGCCTGCCACGACAGAATGGAACTACAGGTTCACCAAATAATGCGCCTGCAACGAAAAATGGAGCTAGAGGTTGACCAAAGGCTGCGCCTGCCACGAAAAGTCTCAGTTTGAAGCGCCGCGGATTGACTATGAAACAGCCAATTACAATGCGTTTTGCGATTTTTAGAGGCAGCTACTTCGGCCAAAATCGAGGTATTGCCCACGCGAAAACACACATTATAACGTTGGAATCCAACGTTATGCTCGTTTTTTGTGGCAGGCGTGGGACAAAAGTGGAAATCGTCATGTTGGAAACGCGGTAAACAAAGTTTACATATCTTTTTTAAACGCGTCTCCAGCGTTATGATTTTCATAACGTTGGATTCCAACGTTTTTCTTTAGGGTTTCGCAACACGTTTGGCCACCTGGCGCTTCAAATTCCTTGTGCCTGCCACGAAACATGGAAATATAGGTCCAAATACTGCGCCTGCCACGAAAAATGGAGCTGGAGGTTCACCAAATTTTTCGTCTGCCATAACTAGAGGTTCACCAAATACTGCGCCCTCCACAAGAAATGGAGAAGTTCACCAAATACTGCGCCTGCCACCAAAATGAAACAGGAGGATGATCACATTGCACCTGCCACGAAAAAGATGAAAAAGCGCTGTAGAGGGTCACTAAACATTGTGCTTGCAACAAAGTAGCAAATACGCTGGAAAAGGGATCACCCAAAATAACATGCACATCATGTTGCCTGAACCTTGCACAAGTGGTTAACAAGATAGCTTCCATGCCCTCACATCGTACAGCATCTTTCTTTCATGCTGCCCCTTTCAGCACCAGTATTCGGGGGCTCGTTTCTGGGGCTTCAAGGTGGTGGGCCCTCACAGTATCTCTACACTGACATACAGACATGATCACACATGCAGAAACACCCACGGACACAGAAATTTATAATAGATTTATATATTAGTTTTCCAAGTAATTTGATGTTTATAAATTGGGTAATTACTCATATGTACAACCCCACACATATACCCCACCAACCCCACGCATATATCTCATACAGATGTGTTTGTACACTGTTTCTATGCCACGAACGTTCGCAGGAGTTCCGCTTGGCCCTGCGCGAAGAACGTCAGCTGCTCCAGAGCATGGCGAAGGACGGAGTGCTGGTGAACCCCCATGGAAACTCTAGGAAAACTATAGGGAAAGATGGTGTCTGGAACCAATAGAAATATGGGCTGAATGAGTTTATATGGGTTTATATGGATAGATATACATACGCACACACACACACAGATATATATATATATACACATACATACACCAACTTCTAACTGGAGGTTTCCTCAGCTCATAAATGATGGTTAGTATTTAGTATGGATTGGTGTCGGTAAAAAAAAACGAGGGAAACGAGGGAAACCAGTTTATTGAGTGACTAGACTTGCTCACGAGTTTGCACTGGCGAAAACAGTTTCTATACTTCTCTGGGCACATGGGTTTCGTTGAGTATTCAATGGGAATTTCAGGAACCTGAATTGGAGGTACTTACCATATATAAGATCTATTTTTCAGGCCTATGTAAGAGAATATCCCCATAAAATATGACCAAACATATGGTACGTTTACGTACCTCCATTAAAATATGGATCCTGAAGATCTCCCATTGAAGTACTGTGAGAGATTTTTTAAGTTGCACAGATGGGACGATGGGACCCTGCAACAATGAGGCGTTCAGGACCGGAGGAACCAACCAGAAATGGTGCTCCGGTTGAATGGTGATCATGACCAGCTGGGATTCGATATACATTGAGAATCCCCACTAAAACAAAGGGTGGCAAAAAATGAGACATTGGAGTTGGTCCAAAATTCGCCTTTCAAATCAATGTTTCATCATCACTCTCCCCATTGAAATTGCTATTTTAGGGGCAATTCTACAGTATACTCAGTATACAGTACACAGCATGAAGCCCCAAAAAGATCTAGGAAAGCGTTCCAGGATTTTGTTGATGATATTTTCCTCACATTTTTCCAGCTTGTCAACATGTCCATGATTTTTGATGGCTGTTTTATGTACATTCACATTCCCAGAATTGGTTGAACATCAAAACCGAAAAAAACCCTGGAATTGACGGTAAAGCCATGGTGTCCTGTAGAGAAATGCCTTGAAGCAATCCATTGCTACATCAGTTCCCTGGAAACGTCTTCCCATCATTGGAATCATGATTTCCCGAGAAAATTCTGGACAGGAGAGCTTGGAGAATTGGACCCAGTCCCTCCAGATCACCTTTGAAAGGCTCGGGATGTGCAAATCTGGAGGTCTGGGGAAAAATGATCCTCCAGAGACAATGGAGATCATTATTACAGTCATCATGGAGATGGGGGTCATTGTAATGTTGTAATAATGATCTCCATCATTGACTTTACCACATTATTCACCAGCCACAATGGAGACGTTATTACAGTAGTGGGACAAAAAGTGGAGGATCAAATGGGAAACGTTTGGGATAGATATCGACAGTGAGATGGGAAAAACTAGGCCAACACACACACACACATTTCACTGTGGGGCTCTCTCCTGTATAGGACACTCACTGACCATCTCTCATAGGTCTTAACCAATAAACATCAGTTTGTAAGTACCCTCTGGTAATTTAACATAGCTATTGAAAATGGTGATTTATAGTGGATTTTCCCATTAAAAATGGTGATTTTCCACAGTTATGTTAGTTGACCAGAGGGTATAAGCTGTCCTTGACTCGCCTTCAGCAAGATGCTGAACTCCCGGAGAGGGTGATCTTTTGAGAAAGAAAAAAAGTGGGTCGAAAGCTCCCCAACTGCGAATAGCCATAGCTGGCTATATCCCCAAATCATCCCAAATTCATCCCACATCCCTACCCTCTGGTAATTTAACAGCCATACAGCCGTTGAAATAGTTGATTTACCATGATTTACCCATTCAATCAATGGCCATTTCAGGAACCTAAATTGGAGGTACCTACCATATATAAGACCTATTTTTGAGGCCTATGTAAGAGAATATCCCCACAAAATATGGCCAAACATATGGTACGTTTACGTACCTCCATTTTAGGATCCTGAAATTCCCATTGATTCAAAGGGACGAGTTTCCACAGCTATGTTAGTTTACCAGGGTAACCATACTTAAAGCCAGTTCGATATGGGAGAAGCCCACTGCTGGGGCTTACTAACTAGGCTTATTAACATTTGTTAACGGTCATTGACTAGGCTTATAAAAAACTAGGCTGATTAACATAGCTTACGAACTGCTGGGGCTTACTAACTACAAGGTGGTGCCCCATAGTTAGCTAAGTTGGTTTATAACTCCAATAACTATGGTTTATGGTACTTATAACTATAGTTACTGGGGCTTATCAACCAACTTATAACTGGGGGGCACCACATTGTAAGTGCAATGATCCTCCAAGTAGCGATGGGTTCAGGCTGGAAGGAGAGCTTCAGCCGCTGGAATCGAACAAGTCCAAGCCGTTGGGGAGACCCAAAGGGAGGGGGTTAGGATTTCAGAAAGGGGGGAACTAAGAAATCCCGAAGAAAAATTAGGGGATTTACCAAACACAGTCCAAAAACCCATGGTGATTTAAGGGGATTTCAACATATTTAAACTCATTAGCCTCAGTAACTCAGTAAAATATTTATCACCATGGTTAATACATATTTAAATCCCCTTTAAACATATTTAAATCCTCTAGTTTTATTTCTTTGGTCTGTAGCTATGATGGCTCATCGAGTTCGATGCCCAGGTTCGACCTGGACTTCGAGCAGAAGGAGAGGGGGTGGGCCCGGCCCCCTCTGCGGTCTGGGATGACCCAGGAAAAAGCCAAGGTTTACTGGCGAGAGAGATAGTGATTTCAGCAGAAAAACATGGTTTTTCGCATCAAGAATCATTGGGGGCAACCATGGAAGTTGATTTTCCCATTAAAAATGGTGATTTTCCATAGTTATGTTAGTTTACCAGAGGGTATCTTCATAAATATTCCATGGCACAAATATTAGAATATCATGAGGTCACCCCCAGCCAGTCAGGTGACAGCCCCCAACACTGTTCTGGGTTTGTGTTTGGGCGAATCTTCACCAGCAATACGATACGGGTGAATCTTGGCCAGTGGTGTTGATGGATTTTTCCTGAAAATAGACATACCACCTGGTTATGACATTCACAGAAATAGCCATGGAAAATCATCACCATGCTATGAAGTTCGGTAAACCATCTATTTCTATGGGCCATCATTTTCCATGGCTATGTTAAATAACCAGATGGTCTTTCTATTGGTGGCGCGGCGATTGCAGGTTTAGGTGGAGGGTGCAGTCATGGCTCAGATGAAAGGATTATCAACAATTTAGAGGTCAGGGATGCACATGCCATTGCAAATAAACCCTCGGAATAGAAATGATAGCAACATAGCAACACGCTTGAGGAACTTCTTCACATGGATGGTGTGTTCTTCCTCAGGTTTCGAACTTTTGGATCTGTATTGGGGGTTGCCTTAAGCCATTACTTAGGATCAAAGAATCTTGATAAAGAACCTGACCAGCAAGACAGGTTCTGTCCCTGAAAGTGCAAGATTTGAGACTGCGGATGAATTCACAATCCTGGGCCTTTGACGATGATGATGATGACGACGACGATGACGACGACGACGACGACGAGGACGAGTGCGTGCCATCTTTTTTGGGCTGGCGGGCTAAATCATGGGTTAGAGTCGGTTAGAGGGAGTTTTGCTGCGTTCTCCTTATTACGCGGCAAACAATCATGGCTGGCCGGAAACGTCCCAGTCGATGAGTTACCACGGCGACAAAGTCAGGATTTTCCTTTGCCGAGCTTGATGAAATTCCACAACTCCACTTGGACAACAGCTCCACGCCCTGAAACCGCGTCATGCTGTTTCACTTTTTTGGTGCGCACCCCAAAAAATGCACTGGAAAACAACCGAAACTATATCTAAGCATCCCGATGAACCCCTGTGGACGGGTCGTATCTAACCCCTTTTGTTGGATAGGGTAGCTTGGTTTTAAACATTTTAAACCTGAGATTTTCTTGACACTGTGGCTGATTACATGCACATGTTTGTTTTATCTCCACCTCACTTTCAGTAGAAACTTTTTTCGTAGGTGAAAAGAATGACCCCCATCATACAGCCAAGTTATATCCACATAATTATCATAATGAGTTTGTCTGAGAATAGGGGCCCCAGATATTCCCCATACATCCCACTATATTCTCATATCCATCGTTGTTGCTTGTTTTTGCTTATTGTTAATTACATCCCCCTATCACATTCCCATCATATTCCAATTCTGTTTCCATTTTCCCCATACATTCCCATTATTACGAACGCATTTTCCAGGTTTTCTTTTACATCAAATCCATGGCTGGTTGGTGGTTTGGAACATTAATTTTATGACTTTCCATATCTTGGGAATGTCATCATCCCAACTGACTTTCACTCCATCATTTTTCAGAGGGGTTAGCAAGCAACCACCAACCAGCCATGGTTTTTCCCCCTCAAATCCCTGGTTTCCGAAGAAGGTCCCGGTGGAAAATCCCGCGGATGTTCCAGGCAGTGGCATGCCTCCGGGATGACGTGGACCCACTCCCACCCGGTGAGCCGCAGACCGTCCTTTGGCGACGACTTCTATGTTGAAATGGTGATTTTCCTGGGGGAAATGGCATTGTTTTAACCCACAAAAAATAAAAGTTGAGTGGGAATTTGCTTTTCTGATTTTTTTGAGGTTGCTTTAATGTTGATTGGTTATGACTGTTTGCTGTTTTACGATCCGCAATGAATGGGATACCTATTATTCAACCAGTATAATGGGATGGGATGAGGTAGTCTTCATGGCCCTCACGGCCCTCTACATACCTCTCATCTCTCCCCCGCTCCCTCTCTCGTTTTACGTGGATACACTATATCCAGCTGTATTGATCTATTTAATTATGTAGACATTTCATGTTAACCCCGGATTGATAAACCATGGGGGGTTTTATTTTCGAAGCGTGCTCCCGTAAAAATAGTGATCATCTGATACTTTTTTTGGGTAGCCTCCCCACTTAAACAGCTTACGGGGTTTATTCATCCAACCGGTTGATAAAGAATCCATTGACTTAGCTAAAGGGGCCCCACTTCGTATGTGTATTCGTCTATTTTTAATGATTATAACTGGTTATATAATCTTATATAATGTTATATGTCCCATTAAGATCCTATATATGGCTATGGATCAATACCTATAAGCCTATAAAAAAGCATTCCTAGGGGGATGAACATCCATAAATTCCAGCTATTTTGATGTGAGCAGAAGGGGTTTATCCGGTGTTGACCCATCCCCATATCGGTCTACTTCATGTAGACATGAATTGGGAATTGGGCTTTATGTCCATTTAATCCATTTAAATCCCATACATGGAATATTTGACATATTCACATACCCTCTGGTAAACAAACATAGCTATTGAAAATGGCCCAGTCGAAATAGTTGATTTTCCCAGCTACAAAATGGGTGGATCTTTCCAGTTCGCAAACCGTAAACGTTTACCAGGCCGGGTATATATATATACATTTATATTTATATAATAATTATAATATGTATATATATATATATGTATATATCTGAAATAGACATGGAACCCAGCCATCCAGGTGTCACCAGGAAGGCTACACCCGACCTGGGTCACGACCACGACCTCCTACGACTCGCCATCTCCCGTGGACGCTTGGGGGTCCGGATTGGTGGGAACCGGCCATCGTGGGATGTTCGTGGGATGTAAACAGCCACATAACTATGGAAAATCACCATTTAGTTCGTTGATTTTCCCATGAAAGAATGGTGATTTTCCATAGTTATGTTGGTTTACCGGAGGGATGTAAACTAACATAACTATGGAAAATCGGCCACAATTCGGATTTAATCGTAGAAATTTTATGGATTTTTCATGATTTAAACTTTGGTTATGACTAACGCTTCGCCATGGAAAATCAGCATTTTAATAGGTACAAAAAATCCGTTTCTATGGGTCACCTATACCATAGCAAACTATGTTAGTCATAACCAGAGGGTTTAGGGTTTAAACCATGCTTAAATAAAGGAACTGCTTGGAGGGAAACATTTGACCCCTAAAAACAATTGTGGTTTATGGCCCGATGCCATATTTACAATCCCCAATAGAGGTAAAAATTGTTGGGTGTTGACACCCTGACTGGGAAGATGTGGAAAAACCCAGTGACTAGGTTTGTTCTTGGGATGATTTATGGCATTTTTCATGGGTTTATGGCATTGTTATGAAACCACCCATTATATACCCTCTGGTAAACGTTTACATAGCGAACTGGAAAATCACAATTTTTCACGGGTAAATCAACGAACTAAATGGTCATTTTCAATAGCAAACTGTTGAATTACCAAAGGGTATATCCCATTACATCCCCATACTAGTTGGATGTATCCACATGAAATATACCTAAACCATTGATATCTAAATTCTATGAAATCCCATTAGAACGAGAAGAATTGCAATGCCTCACTTCACTAAGGAGTGAACGGAGTGAACCATCTTTCTGGGCCATGTTGCCGTTGAAAAAGGGGAGGATTCATTGCTAGGTCATATCATATCATGTCATGTCATGTTATATCTCCATATCTTCCACTTCTTTCAGGGTTATTCCAACCCACTATAAATTATAGGTAGCCTCTGGTAAATTAACAGTTTGACCCTGAAAATCACTTATTTTTTAATGGAAACTAGTCTTCCAACCCCTATCTGCCAGGGTCTATGTTAATTTACCAGAGGGTATATCAATAAACAAATACCAGTCACAAGGGGAAACCTTGGTAACTCTACACTTCTTTAGACATTGCCATTGAACCACCCCAAACGTACCTGGGTGTAGCAACCCTGAATCGGAAGGTTACGTGCACCGGTGCACCCAAGGAATCGTATGCTTATAAATACCACTTACATCACGATTTGAGTCTGGATGGTTGCAATTGAAAAATGATCTTAAAATGGATGACTTAGGGGTACCCCAATTTTGGGAACACTCTATATATTTGTCGTTTTTATAACCCCATCCAACTATAGATATCGCTACCTCCAACACTTCACCAATTTGGGCCTGGCTCAAGCCGCGTCTCCAACCATCCGCATCCGTTGCATCCGACGACGACGTGCCATGCCAAGTGTCAGTGGCCTATCTCAAAAACGGGGCGCCGGGTGAGTTCTGGGAGTTGAGTTGGTTGGGTTTCCACATGAAGTTTTCTCACGTGCGGGCCCATGAATGATGGGGAACCTGCCGATACAAAAGGGGCGAAGACAAAACAGGTTTCAGGCGCCCCTTTTTTTGATCCCCACGTGCACTGCATCACTTTCCACTGGGGGCATGCCTAATTTTCAGACACAAGTGGATATTGTTTGTGATATCCCAATAATATTACGGTTCCCTAGTAAAACTCAGCATATCCACATGACAATCCGTATTTTCCCCAGTTAAATCCGTTATATTTGCGTAATACCATACTATTTATCATAATTTTCCCTAGTTAAATCATTTTACATCCATGATACCCCCATAATCTCCGCATTTTCCCGAATTCAACCACCATTTCTGATGGCAAAATCACCATATTCCCTAGTGAAATCACATTTTTTCCATGGGAAACCCACTTTTCCCCGCCTGCCAGGTGAGGGTCTTTAGAATTGAACAAAGGTGCAACTCAAGCTCGTCGTGACTGTGGGCACCGGCCCGAGCCAGAAAAATCGCGAGCTCCGGACGCAGCTGGGCACGGGACCCGAACAAAAGCCAGAGAGAATGCCGGACAGAATGTCAGAATAGATGCCAGAAAGAACTGTCAGAGTATATGCCAGAAAGAATGTCAGAATATATGCCAGACAGAATGTCAGAGTATATGCCAGACAGAATGTCAGAATATATGCCAGACAGAATGTCAGAGTATATGCCAGACAGAATGTCAGAATATATGCCAGACAGAATGTCAGAATATACATATATATATACATAAATTTAATACATATAGATATATATAATATAAACTTCCAGATGCTATGGCAGAGTGGGTCTCACTCGAAAGTTTTTTCAGCAGGTCCCAGCTCCGCGCCTGGCGCGCCTGGCGCGCCTGGCTTGCGGCGCCTCGGAAGCCTCAAAGCCAACAGCGCGGATGAGAGCTGCGTCTTGGTTGGGAACCATTGGGAGCTACGAAAAATGGACCCTGAAAAACTTACATAGGGGTAGGTCAACCAGATTAACCAGATTGGGTATATCACATAGAAAAAAAAACACCAATAGTCATACACAAAAAACATATTAACTATAGTCATACACCATATACTTACTGGTGTGTTTTACGTAGGGAATGGATGGGTTGCTGGGGGTTGCTGGGATGATTATTACTAGTGATGAAATGGATCATTCCCGAAAATTCCCTTCGTAAAACGCACCAGTAGGAAAACTGGGAATGAAACATTTTGCCATTTTTGCATGGCCATGGGACATTTCCATAGGTGCTGTATACCGGAGAAAAAATCTGTAAATTGGAAATAGTCCATAGTTATGGTCAATCATCTCCAAGTCATTGGACGCAATATGACATACCCGCCATATACACCCCCCAGTTACATCTCCAAATTAGTTTCAATACTGGTTGGTGGTTAACATTTTTTATTTTCCATCATGGGATATATAGTCCTTCCCATTGACTTTCACTCCATCATTTTTCAAGATGGTTAAAACTAACCACCAACCAGAATACCAAACCATGGTTTTCGTTTGAAGCGCGGTAAATGTTAGGATGGATCACCGGAAAACCCATTGGATGATCGTGATCCCCAAACGTCGCGGAAAACGCACGAAGTTCCCGGCCACGTTTGATTACCAGAGGGTACCCTCCGGATCCTCCGGGAATGACATTCACAGTTTGCGAACTGGAAAATGGCTATTTAGTTCGTTGATTTACCGCAAATTCATCCCAAATCCCTACCCATCCCTACCCTCTGGTAATTTAACAGCCATAAAAATAGTTGATTTACCATGATTTACCCATGAAAGATTGTGATTTTCCATAGTTTTTTGTATGTTTACCAGAGGGTAATGGGAAGATATGAACATTTCCGGGTGATTTTCCAACTGGCCAGGTCAAAAACAACAGCTGAGTGGCAAAACGTGGGGCAGCCGGATTAGGGTTGCCATCAAAATTATAGGCGTTAAAACAACAACTGGTTGGTGGTTTGGAACATGAATTTTATGACTTTCCATATATTGGGAAGAATAATCCCAACTGACTTTCATATTTTTCAGAGGGGTAGGTATACCACCAACCAGATATATTCACCCATACCTCAGTGTTTGGGAACGAATCAGTCGCGCTATAACTTACAGGAAAGGGGTTTTGTCAGTTATGTTCGTTATAAAATGTGATAAATACATATAAACACCATTAACTATATATATATATACATACTGTATGTCATATATCTGTTAAACCAACATGATGACTAAGCAACATTTTGACGGCCTGACGTTGATGGATTGGAATGAGGTTTCGATCTCCAGCAGGCCTTGCCCCAATTGCTGCGTTGCTGGGCACTTCACCGGTTTCAGCCCGATGGTTTCAGGCGATGGCCAAAACTCATGGAAGATCAGATCATGGAAATATGTGGACATGTGTATCTAATGATTTAGAAGATATTATAACTAGGAAGTAACTCATGGAAATGTTATGGTTATTTTGTTAGAGTATCATAAAATATGTGGAAATGTTATGATACTCTAATGATTTATAACTAGGTTAACTGACGTAGGGATCCCTACAGTTCTATTTTTTGTGTTTGATGGAACAGTATGGATGACACCCTCCACTAACATAGCCACGGAAAGTCCATTTCTATCCAGATCGTCTCCAAGGGGAACATTGGATTTCCATAGCATTTTGTTACCAGAGGGTATGGTCAATCCTTCCCATTGACTAATATATGGGATATGGGATGTCATCCTTCCCATTGACTTTCATATTTTTCAAGATGGTTATACCCTCTGGTAAACTAACGTAACTATGGAAAGTCACAATTTTTAATGGGTAAATCCACTATAAATGGCCACTTTCAATAGCTATGTTAGTTTACCAGAGGGTACACATAATAACATGCTTTATGACTTTCCATATATCAATGGATCGGTTTACGGGAAAAATTGCAGGAAAGCACCATATTTAATGGGAACATCTATGGTTTCCTGTAAAATTTCCCTTAAACCAATCCATTGATATGGGGGTTAGTACCATAATGATGCATAAGCAAGTAACATAGGGAACTACCTGCACAGAAATGCTGGATTTCAGCAAAAATTAAGGATTGAGTTATAATAAATCGGGATTTCACCAATGAATAATGGATACAGTTTGTCTCTATATAATGGGGAGATACCCTGAAAGTGGCCATTGACTTGGGGAAAATTATGATCAATGGGAATTTCAGGATCCTAAAATGGAGGTACTGTACCATATAAGGCCATATTTTGTGGGGATATTCCCTTACATAGGCCTTACATAGGCCTTATATATGGTAGGTACCTCCAATTTAG
>Ga0126342_10004449_pt1 | contig 23943 bp, 24 predicted proteins | sample Cyp1metagenome_FD_92528 | JGI IMG/M metagenome (GOLD analysis project Ga0126342, IMG submission 92528) | Coral microbial communities from Lord Howe Island, Old Settlement Bay, Australia - Cyphastrea 1 metagenome | ecosystem: Host-associated > Invertebrates > Cnidaria > Coral ...
CCGGAAATACGTGAGTTGTCTTGCCTTGTGTTGTCTTGTCGCTGCTGCTGCTGCTGCTGCTACTGCTGCTGGTTCTGCTGGTCCTGCTGCTGCTGTTGCTGCTGCTTACCTTCCCACTACCGAGCTGCGCGCGCCACAAGGGGTTGCACCAGTATCTTTGGTTGGTCGCTTCACTTTGACTGTAGTTGTGGTGAAGCTTGCGTCCCATTGCGTTTTTTCAACAAAATCATTCAAAATAACCTAAAACAACGACTGCATAGATGCAGCGTCCACAATATAATTCCCAATTTTAGAGCCATAAAAAACACCGAACATTAAACGAAATAGATGATTGCTGGCGCACAGCGTCCCATGCTGAGTTGCATATTTTTGCACTGACTTCTGTGACTTCCTGAATGCGCAGCGTCCCATTGTGGTTTGTTTTCAAACAGACGGTGACATGACAACTCACGAATGCAAGAAGGATTGGGAAAGTTGAAGAAGTGATGGTGCAGCAGTGAATGATAAGACGAGCGAAGAAAATATCAGAGACGTACGGATAGTTGAAACCGAATGTAAAGTTTTCCTGCAATAAGACGAACGCAACTTGAACGAATCAAACGAATCGGGCGAATGGAAAAACAATTCGTCCGGGTTGAAAAAAATGGGCGAGTTGAACTGAGGTGAGATGAGTCAAGACGAGCTGAGAAGAGTTGAGAAGAGGGAAGAGGCATGAAAAAAATTGAGGAGAGCCAAGGAGAGCTGGACAGAGATGAGGGTCGTTTAGAAAACTTGACAAGAAGTGAGAAGTCGTGAGAAGAGTTGAAAAACCGTGAGAGTCCGCCGCATCTCCTATAGGCAAACCTTGTCTTTGGATCTTATAATGTCACAGTCCTTAACCCTGGAAACTTCCGCCACCCGCTTTGCGCCGGATTTACTTGTATGTTTTTGTGTACGATTCACAACCATATTTCACCACGGTGATGAGGTACGCTCTAAGAATCTGAAGCGAAAACATGGTTTGGACCACTCAAAGGAACCCGAGAACACAGTGCAAGTCTTCGTTCGAGGCAAACGGGTGGAAGAGAAACTTGGCGTCTTCAGGATGAATTGAGTCTTTTTGTGGTCCCTTTTTCAAAAGTTAATTTTCCTATACCCGAATTTCGTCCACTTCTATCTTCTGCTCCACAGCATTGGATTCCTGCGGCAAAATTGCCAAGGAAGAGCGACAAGAAACGGATGTTCTTCAACTTGGTTCTTGCCAAGAAGGCTGCTCAAAGTCGGACTGGATCAAACGACAAGCAAGTTGCACCGGATCCAAAGGTGTCGAGGCATGAATTGCCACCCCTTGATGGTCCCAAAACTTTACCTGAAAGCATCTGCAAGGGCAAAGGCAAGGGAAAGACCAAAAAGGGCAAGGGCTTCAAGAAAGGGCAACGAGTTCATTCAGTAGGACACTGGATTTTGCTGCATCATACGCCCAAGCTGCTAGTGCGACCGGACTCCAAGTCCTCGTTGCTTTGGTGGCACCCTGGCGAGCACAGTGTGTGGACCCGAGGCTGGACATTTGACAATTTTAATTTAATCATATTTAATTAATCAAGTTTATACAAGTTTGACATGAGAGGAAAACATAGAGAAACGTATTGAAGGCTTGAATCCTCTGCAGATTCAAGTTGTTGGTTTTGCAAAAGGTTAGTCACATAGGTGTTTTATGGTGTTTTAGTTTTAGCTCTTCGGAACCCCGTGTGTGTAGCTCTCATCTCTCTTGAGAAGCATAAATCCCACCAACCTGCTTCGCAGAAATCCAGGATACTTGAATAACGAAGGATACGGTAAGTACAAGTACGACGAATTTTCATGAATTTTCAACTTGCGAAGGCTTGGTAAGAGCAGTTGTCTGCCCTTTGGAGGTGGAGCGATTGTCGAAACTTGTGTTGTCAGATACCTTGCGGACAGCCACACAGAGACGCTGGAACGCCACAGCGATGATGCTCCAGGGTCGTGGCGCACCAAGAAAGGCGTGTCCGTTCATCTCATCTCCAGGTGATGTCCATATCATTTCATGGCTGGCATATGATGGCTGTATTGTGGCAGATGGCTGTGAGATGCTGTGAGCTTCCAGAGCTTCCATGCCATCGTGGCCCCTCGGCGTTGCCAAATGCACACTGTGCAACCTCGAACCCATTGCTAGTTGAAGGCGTAGAAGATCTTAGAAGTGGAATCACGGTTCCACCACTCAGAGATTTGGTTCAGCACTTGGCACATCAAACAATCAAATTTCATTGTGGAAACGAGAGAAGCTTGAAAAGCCTATGGCTGGTTCAGCATGCTGAATTTGTACGTCACCCTGTGGGTTGACGAACAGACCAGGGCGATCCAGCGGGCAGAATGCCAAGGGAAGCCAGCCACCCCGTCGAAGAGACGTCATGCGACCAAGGGGAGAAATGACGTGGATCGCCACACTTCGCTTTTGCACATGGATTTTGATTAAAGACAGACAAGCAAAGTCCACCACCAGTCCACCGGAAACAAATTATCGCGACGAGATCATTCCATTTTTAGGTCGCACATCTTTTATCGAATGCAATCCTTGCGGACTTCACGGCCTTCCGAGCTCTCGGCAGGGGGAACTGTCGATCACTTCCGATGTTCTGCTGCCTTCCCCTCGGCCTGGCCGGGATCCTTGAGAACCGGAGAACAACATAGAACAATATAGAACAATGGCAAAGACACAGACGCTGTCACGATCTCTCAAGTGGGAGGCAGCTATAGGAGGTCAGGAAGCATCAGGAAACGTAGACATAATTTACACAGATACAGATACACAATCTGTGCATTTCAATAAAGAATTCTAATGAAATAAGTGTGTAATTGGGGAAACATTTGGTGAAAAAAGTGGTTAACCATGGTTAACCTAATTACGTGCATGTCCTAGTAACTTGCTTGAACAGGTCTACTCATGTAAGTGCGATCCCCGCTTGCTGGACGAATTGGAAGTGAATTCCTTGATCACCTCGATGCTATTATTGGGAGGGTAGTGTCTTGACGGTACACAGAGCGGGTTCGCAATTCTTGTGTGAAGGTCGCGAGCCTGATCCGGGCTTGACAGGCAATGGCAATATTACATGTTGAAATTGGACTATGACAGTCTAATTGGCCATGATGGAACTCGTATTGCTTAGATTCATTTCGAGGAATTGAGGGAATGTGACGTGCTGCCTAATTACTTCAATCAGCTTTGCTTCATCAGGTTTGACAAATGGTTGACTACATGACTACATACCTTCCACTGCATGTGCTCACCAGCAACCACAAGACTGGGGTCGCTACAGGCATCTCAAGTTCATTGGAATTGGAGGAAATCAATGACAGAGCAAACACCCGGAGGAAGGGTCCCAATGAAACGATGCCAGGGCGTGGCAAAGAGCAAGCAAAGGCAGTGGCAACGCACTCAGATTTCGATGCGCCAGGAGAAACCATTGCTGGGAAACCACCATTCCCCAGTTTCATTTGTTGCCAGTGACACCATGCGACACCATACGACACCATGCGACACCATTCACCCGCTTTGGTTCTCAAATTTCTCAAGAATTCTCAACATCTTAGGCGGAACTGCTGCGAAAAATCCGGGACGATCCGAAGACGGAGCCAAGGCACCACAGTGGGCCCTGCAAAATCTGTGCTGAAGCAGATAGAATAATGTTCTGTGAATTTCTGTGACATTCCGTGAATTTGCAATAGGTTGCATTTAAGGTTGCTGTACGTAGCAATGGAGCAACATGGAGAGGTGAAGAGTTTGTTGTACACGTGTCTTCATGAGCTACCTAGTGCAAAGAGACATTTGCGTTTTGCTGCGTGCAATGAAATTGTAGTTAAATTGGGGGGTACGGTGGTGTAGCCAGAGCCTTTCACTCCTGTTCCGGATGTTGGGACCATTTGGGACTATTTTCATGGGTTTCAAAAAATATTGCGGTAAGAGACCTTGGGATGGTGTCACTAGCAAAAAATCATAAAATATCATAAAAACATCCAAGATGGCCATAATTAGCTATATTCCATCATGATCTCTGCGTGGCAATGGCTTGACTTTTGCTTTGCGGCTTCAGTGAAGAATTTGAGAGGCCTCAGATCGCCCCAAGGCCAGAGCCAAAGCCATGGTGGAACATACCAATGGTTGCGATACGGGGGCAGAACAAGCCATGGCTGCGAATCTTGACTCTGCAGAGTCTGACTTGTCGCAGACACGCGGAACATGCGGGAAAGGGGATGACAAATATTGAATGGTATGCGGTATGAAAGTTTACTAAGGCTCCAGCCAATTTCGCTGGGTTTTGGTGGACCGAAAACCTTCAGAATGCTGGTGTTTTGTCCCGTAGGCTCCACATGGCTCCACAAACAAAGGTGTGACGGTGTAACACCATGCACGTTTCGCATGTTGCTGGAAAGTTCCCGGGATGGCCTGGGGTATTGAGGGAATGCGTTTACACTAGAGTTCTATGTAGCTTCTGCCATATTCCACAGACACATTTCGAGCTGATTTTCTATGATTTTCTTATATTTTCTTGCGAGAAAAGGGCAGCCACATGAGTTTAAATGTGCATCCTTGCTTGATTTGAACATACGTAGTATTTCAACATTGTTGCCGTCATAATTAGTTCCTGTCAGACAGGCGCTTGTAGGCGCAGGCTTTTAGAAGTTGCGCTGCATGATCGGAGCTCTGAGGCTCTCGGACAAAGATGTTAATGAGTTGCGCGGCCTGGCAGAACGACTTACCAAGGGACACGAGTCCCTAGCGGTGGCTAGATGGCATTTATACGGCATTCATTTGTTGGGAATGTTCAATTGAACTTCACGATGGTGCGCCAGATGCATGAAGTCAGCACTGTGTCGCTGATGTATCAGATGACATCAGATGTATTGCCTTGCAGCGAGGAGATGTTGAAAGACCTGGAGCTAGAAAGAGAAGAGCTAGAGAAGGAGAAGGCCGAGAGCCGCCAGCGCCAAGACCCACACTAAAAAATCAAAGATGCACGATTTTCAAGAACCTTTCTGAACCAACAAGCAAATACATAGTCATAGTTCATAAGAAGTCCGACCTTGATGGAATCCTACCTTGCAGGGACTTTAGAGTTGATTGTTTTTGCTTTTCATGCGTATTCGGAGCTGCCGCAACTAAAAACCACGTTCCATACCAACGTCTGGTCAGGGGCAGCTGAACGAAACCATCTCACTCTTCAAGAAAGATCTCCAGAAGCTGAACATCGGTGCCTCCCACAGACAATTCTTTTTTCGGTCAGTCTAATCTATCCTTTTTCAGATGCAGGGATGCTGTTGGGGCGGGCTCGCTTCAGATATTAGTACGGGACTCCGCATTCTCAGATGCTACCCGGCTGCTACCCTTAAGATGGACTATGATTAGAGTTACGGAACTTGTCCGAATATGTTCTGAGGTGCTCACAATACTGTGGAGCCAATGTTGGAGGAAGGGCCCTTGGATTTTGTGGGACGCTTCTGGGAGACCGTGAAGCCCCGGGACAGCGCCTATGTCACTGGTGAGCACATTGGGGAGATCCGAAAGCCCGGCGAGAAGACCGGTCCGACCAACCCATTGGCCGCGCTGAAGGAGGCAGCAATGGCGCACGCACCGCAAGAACTGCCAAACCAGGCTGCGCAAGTTCAGGAAAAGGTGCAGGAGCGAGTGCACGAGGTGGGTGTAAGATGGTGCAGGGATGTGCAGGGTAGAGAATGGTAGAGAAAGTGAAGGCAATCAAGGTATATTGAGGTGACTGGATTGTGCCTGATTCCTGATCTGGTTTGGTCCGGCTTGGGCTTTAATCATCTTTAATCACGAAAGCCAGCTTCTGCTAGCTGAAGCCCCTCTTGCTTTAGGAAGGCATTGGCAGGGGCTGGAATCGCTAATCATGTAAATCATAATATCAAAAGTATCATCAGCATTTTCACCACCACCGCCGCCGCCACCGCCACCGCCGCCACCACCACCACCACCACCATCATAGTCACCGCAGCAGCTTTGGTAGCATGTCTTCATTGTTGCCATCTTCATGGGCGCTTTTCTTGTTGATACGACGAGCAATCTTATCGTCTTCATCCTCCTGCTCCTCCCCTCCTCTTCCTCCTTGTTGCGCTCATCCTGCTAGCTTTCGTTCCTCACCCCTTGCCCTCAAGTTTACACGATGTTGCCTTGTGAAAGGTAATTTAAGATGATGAGGGGCCAAGCGCTTTTTGTATGCTGTTTGTATTTTGTGGTTGCCTTTGGTGATATTTTGTCATATTCTGTTTGTATTTTATTGCATTGCCTCATTGCTCGCACTTGCTTCACAAGGTGCAAGAAATGGGGAAGCAGGCCGCCAAGAAGCTTTCCAATGCATTTGAAGAAGCACGCTCCAGCCCTTTCTGGCAAAAAGCCCAGGGCTACTGGGAAGAGAAGCGGACACTTGGAAAACTTGGAGAAAGTGTTATGGCCGCCAATTCAATTCAATTTACTTCAATAATCTTCAATTTGATTCATGTCTTCTCGGCCAGTCTGGAGGAACCAAATTTTCTTTTGCTTTCAATGCACGCTTCCAAGGAGTGAGATCGCCAAGAAAGTTCATGAGGTACAAGAGAAAGTTCATGAGGTACAAGCCTCGGCAGCAGTCACTTGAATGCATTGGCCCCATTTGATTGGGCCCTGTTTGGTCCGGCGGGCATACAGTAATTGCCGCAAACACTGCAAGGAGCCAGTCATCAAGCGAGCATTGCTCAGTGGAACGCAGTAAAGCGGTGGTCATCACATGCTTGTAGCATCTTGTACCATTTTGTAGCCCAAAAACGGTCCTCATAGGACAAGGAATCCCAGTAGGCTCGATGGCCTGTCACATCGTGCCAAAACCTCTCAGCCAACACTGGTCGAGGCCTCTACTCAGCGCCCTGCTGCGGCACCAGGATTCCTGATTGCAGCGAGTGTGATATTCCGAACCAAGTTTACCCAAGTTAATCCAATCAGGTGCATTCATTCAAGTCTCATCATTTCGCGTGCAGCAACTTCCTTTCATTTGCATGTAGGGCATCCGGGCAAGATGGGCAAGCGAGAAAGATGAATGTAGCAGAGGGTAGGTGGTGTCCAGTCAGTTTGGACCTGACAAGCCGCAAATCTGTCCTTTGCATGCTGAATTTTCGGAGTCATGACATCGTATTCACCATTGGGGCATTGGGATTTATGCGAGCCTTCGCGTTTACAAGCATTCTTTCTCCAAGATCAGGAAGGAGCCCTCCATCACTGGCCTTTCAGCATCATGACTGTTTGGTCCATTTGGCTCAAGCATGCCAGTGGTTCTGCGAATGCAGGCCACTTGAATTTTCGATGCACGGACAAATCCACATCGTTTTGAAGGATCTGATCATCAGCGTGTTTTCAATTGAGACCTGGGCTGCGATTTTGAGACGCTCTTCACTTCAAGAAGACCATCTATTGGAAGCGGTGCAGCAGCCAGATGAAGTCACCTTCAAGCTGCTGGCAGCAACTTGTGAAGAGACAGAGCTTAGTCTTGAAGACGCCCTCGAGGCCTTTGGTCGCCACCTGGTGACCTTCACCATGCAATCTGGCTATGCTGGATTGCTCAAGTCACTGGGCCCCACCTTTCCGGTCTTCCTCACGAATGTGAACTATTTACACAATCATTTGGAGCGCCAACATCCACATGCCTTGTTTCCCTACATCGAGACAAATTATGAACATGGCCAGGATTCGTTGGAGATGCATTACCTGTCAACACGACCCAGGCTGAAACAACTCCTTGTGGGAATTGTTGTTGAGGTGGGTCTTCAGTTGTTTGGACTTGACGTCTCCATGACGGAACAATCGAGCCCACGTTATTCCCAGAGAAACATTGCAGGCTCTGAACGGGCAGCTTCGTGGGAGATCTCGTGGAGGCCAACGTCACAGAAATGTGCAACCCCAAGACCGACAACGCCAAAAGCATCCTTTCCGGACATACATGCAGCCATGGTAGATTTCGGGAAACTCTTGTCCAGCTTCGATGTACTCAGCACATTTGCCTGCTGTGTCGCTGAAGATGACCATGAGTTTACCCCCCTTGACTGCTCTACCCAGCCAGCAGAATTAACAGAGGCTGAACGCAAATTTGAAGCTGTGCAGGCTGTGCGAGGTGCAGATGGTGCAGCTACATCCAGGCTTGAGGAGGTGCTGTTAAGGGCGACGCCAGCCCACCTGTTGGCCGCTGGATGGACTGATGACTCAATGAAATCGTGTATCAACTTCTGGAGTTCTTCTGTAGGCACAGCGTTGAACTATGCAATGTCTCAGGATGCTGATGCAGTTGACATATTTGTGAGTCATACGTGGCTTCCACCAGCAGACTGGGAAGAGATGATGGGTCCTGATGTAAACTATGCAGAGATGAAGGCAGCCACCTTGGCGGTGATGGCAAAGGACTTTGCACAGGAGCATGGCTCATTCCAAGATTGGCACCAGATCACCTTTTGGGTCGACAAGGCGTGCATTGCCCAAGAACATCCGGAGTTGAAAAAGCTGAGCATCAACTTGCTGGACAATTTCATCCAGAGGTGCGACAGCATGTGTGTCCTCTTTTGTTGGACATACTTACAGAGGCTCTGGTGTGTTTATGAATGGGCCTGCGTTTTGATCCACAAACCAACAGAGAAGGTGTACTTGCAAACAGAGTTGTTTGTTAGGGAGGAGACTTTGCCCTTATACCTGCAAGCAGTTCGCAACTTCTCCTTAGCTAAGACAAAATGTGGCGTTGAGGCAGATCGCGAAGTACTGGAAGCCCAAATCCGCCAGGCTTACATCTCCAAACAGCAGTTTGAGGTCTTGGTGAAGGCCACAGTCATTGCGCTGATGGCTCGGAGTATGGCTTTCAGAGCCGGTAGATCACCAAAACTTTACTTCACCTACTTCCAACCTTGGGTCGCTTTGGCCTTCGAACTGGGGATGGATGAGCTTGGATCTGCTCTTGATAGCTGTGATTGCTTGACCTGGCGGCGAGTTGCTACGATTTCCTCTGAAAACAGTGGTGGAAAGAAAGTACAACCTCAGGATAGACCTGCGTCAGCTGCGGAGGTCAGAGATTTGATGTCCCCTTTTTCAAGCAGAGGCCACGCTCTCTCACCGGAACATCAGGAAGATTTGATGCAAATGGGAATCGGAGTAAACTCACTTCTGTTCCATCAAGTGATCTCAGACTGGTTTGAGACTGATGTCGTGCCAGTTCTCGCAAAGATCAAGGAAGCAAGCACCAAGTGAACCCTTCATTTAATGGGGTTCCTTTTGCTCAGCCCTGACTGGGGAATCCGTTTCAGATCCTTTTTTTGCTCTGTGCATGTGGTGAAAATGCATTTGATGCTGCTCTGTGTGGACAAGTCAGTGTAAGAGCTACCCAGCAACCTGTGGCAACCTGTGGCAACCTGTTCTCTCGTCTCTTCCTATGCACATATCCCCAATGATTTCTATTTGCATAGTATATATATATTGTTTATGTACTCGCAATTGCTTTGTTTAGCCACAATTTTCATCACCTTTGTGGTAGCAAAGTAGTCACAAGTATTACGTACAATTAAAGTTTTTCCATTGATTCCAAAATCAATCAATCCGCAAAGTCGCCTCACAGTGTACCCAAGTTGCCTCCTGCGGCTGCATGTCCTCAGAGGAAAGACCCGCAAGAAGGGCGAGCCGAGGATTGTAGCAGCCACTCAGCCACAAGTCCAAGCGCTGAATTTCCTAACGTCGTCACAGTCGTCACATCGCCGCTGTTTGCCTTGACATATTCTGAGGCCGACAAGTCAGAGGCTGCCCCATCGGATTCCACCACACCCCCGGAGGCCCTCAGCTTGGGTTGGCCATGTTGAAGTGCGAGGTGTCCAAGAAGTGTATAGAAGTGTAAGATGTGCAAATAAGATCAAATAATCGAAATAAGGCTAGCACCTTCGGTTTTTGATCATCCCAAAGCTTCCCTTTGTTTTTTTAATGACAACTTGATCTTCAAACATCTTCAAACCTTGAGAATTGAAACACAGAAACGCCAACATGCCTGAACTTCCAACTTCAACATGTCTTGCATTCCTGGCAGGCCTCAGAAGCTTCTCAGGAGACAGCCGAGTCCAGTACTAAGGAGGCGACCCCAGAGAAGCCGAAGTCTCCTGAGAAGGTGGGGGTTGGAATTTGGACAGGAATGCAACATACTGCCAGCCATACGTAGTACCATGTAGTCCCCATATAGTCCGTCGCTATAGATCCGCAGATCCACACAGTCTCTGGCAACCCGTCGCCTGTCCCCGGTATTCCCGGGTCTGAGGTGCCCGCGCCAGAGCCGAACGTTGAATCGGCTCCCCCAAAGGAGGCGGAAGCTGCAAGCGCCGCAAGCACCGCAAGCGCTGCACCCAGTGAGAAGACCTCCAGACAGGAGATCAGCGTGGTGGCCACTGGGACTATCATGATCTAATATGATCTATAATCATCTATAATCTATTGATATCTATTCTGTCACTATGCGTTTAAAGCCAAGACAAGACCACGTACCGGAATTGTGAGGCATTTGAGCCCCCCAAAAAAATCCAACAAATCCAAACACTGCGAAAGTTGTGGGCACAGATGCAGCTCCCACAGCAGGAGACTATTCTCATTGAGGCACAAGCTTCCTGGCAGCATCAGACAATTTGTTTCGAGTGGTTCCCACAGATTTGGCTTGAACTTTGTAAAAATGCACCACTGGGAAAATGGCACTTGCATACACTTGTATACACTTGCATGCACTTGCCATCTGGTCATTACAGTATCATTCAGCCAGTCATCCAACCAACCAAGGTGAAAATCGGCGACGGTAGCGTGCAGACACTTTGTGTGCGGGCATCAGATCGATGCAAAGATGCTGCTGAACGCTTCATCAGCGAGAATTCCCTAAAGGCAAGGGTTGGCACAAGATTTTGAAAATTCTTCATGTGGTCTTGGCCTGACAGAATCATCAGAATCAACTAATTACTGATTCTCTCACACCTTCATTCGCAGCCTTGCTGAGCTTTGCCTTTTCAGCCTTGCCACGCCTTGCCCAGTTTCCCTTTACACCATACCGTCAACCCTCACCATGCAAATGTGTCATGTGTACATTTGCATCATGCTGCGAAAGACACCAGTCGTTCCAGGGTGCCTGTGGCTGATTTCAATGTTGTGTGTAAAAAAGGGGCGAGAGAGGTATAGAGTCTAGAGAGAGAGAGAGAGAGATAGAGAGAGGGAGAAAGCTAAAGTAAGAAACCCAATAGAAAAACATAGTTGTTTTTTGTTTGCATGTGCACCATGACGGTTCAATGGTTACCGACGTTCCTGCTTGCCAGGCCAGCTTTACGAGGCTCAGCTATTATATGTATGTTCAGAGTTGTACAAAAGGAGAGAGCCCCGAGATGGATTTTGTCTCCATTCCATACTATTTCTTAGATGATATAGTTAGATACGCTTTTGGCAACAGGAAACGCCCTTCAATACAATCTAGCGAGCTAGTGAAATATTTATATACACATCAATCTAAATATAAACATTTTACATTATAAATACACACACACATATATATATATATACACTGTCAATTCTGGATGGATTCAGACCATGGCTGTCCAAGGGGCATCCAATGGTCAACTTGGCACTTCTCGAACGGACGGTTCCTGCAGCGACAAGGAATACATACCTTTTGGCAAGTTTCACAATACGTGATTTAATTTGACGTTCACGAAGCTGGCCACGTGTTTTGCCATAAACGTAAGATATCGCCTTCACAACGGGCGAGGGAGAAAGAGATGTCAAGGCACCGGCGAAGAGCTAGCTATTGGATTGAATTGATGCCTATGCAAGTTCGTCTAGATACTGAATCTTGAAACTCCTCTCGAATTTGATCATCTCCATCACTTTAGGAAGCCCCTGACGGACTTTCTGAAGATCCTTGGCAGAAGTTCATAGAATTGCAGCTGTAGCGACTGGTCGTTTGAAAGCATTTACATTTATATCCCCTCTGCCACATTACAATCACATCAATCCAGTGCAGAGTGTCATGACTCAATGTCACTAGAGCGTGTGAAGACTTGGAGATGTCATGTCAGTGAATGCATATCCATGCGCGGTTTCATCGTCTGGATGACTTTTGCCTGAGATTGCCTGAGGAAAGTGGAAAAAGATGCAGAAACCTTTCCGGTTCACACTGAGATTGATTTGTCGGACTTGGGGCCGCCTGGGCGTGCTTAAATTCTGTATTCAGCCAATATCCAGCCTCTAAACATCGTCGAAGTTTGCAAGGACAGAGCCACATCACCAGTTCTATGGTTGTAGCACTTTCAAGTTTTCGCCTGGCTCTTGAGATCCTCGCGCGTCCTGCGCGCGATCTGCCCCGTTGAAAAGAATAATTAGCTCTCAGCTCTCAGAAGTGTGCAAGACAAATGCGTGGGCCTACAACCTCTACCATCTCTACCTTTGACCCAGAGTCATACCGCTCATTGACATTTCCATTGAGTTTTTTCACATCCTTCAACCCTCATGGAATCCATTCAATGAACGATTCAAACAAGTGTTGTAAAATGGGATTTCATTCCAATTTATTTCAGCCAGAAGAAGGCCCCGCATGTCAGCACTGCGAATCTCACACAGCGGCCTTGGTGAAGATTTGCGCGCTGCAAGCCGCATCAGCGCTAGATGCAGCCTCTCTCTACAGCGGACAGAGGGGCCCAATACTGTAGCTAGAAAAGAGCCGAGCTCCTTCTTGTGGTGCGCTGAGAAATACCAAGCTTCATCACACTACCAGTGGTTTGATGTGGTCTGTTGCGGTTTGATGCATACCCTCCCAGGTGGTGGGGTATTTCAATAATCCACTGCTGCAAAATGTCGCCAAGTTCCCCAACTTCAGACCTCTTCGTCACCGATTAACGATTCGCAGGTTGCGCCCTTCTTTCGTGTACACCTCGGGATTCCAACGAGCGTTGGAGCTGGGGACCTAGACCACAAGGATCCACAAGGACACTAACCTAATTGCCGTCTCTGAAGGCATCCGAGGGCTCATTTTCAAAGCCTTCCGGTAGCTCAAAAGATCAAAAAGTGGCGACGCAGTGCCCTGGTGCGCCATCGTCCTAAGGACCTGTTACCCCATTGCAGAGAGCCTAAACTTGCCTCCTCGGTTTCACCAAGATTTGCATGAGGTCGCTGGACTCCATTGTTTCTCACTAGATTTAGCAGATTTACAGCCTTTTACACCAGTGCAGCAAGATTTTGGGCTTCATCATGATCATATCATGATCATATCATGAGTACCATGATCTACCGTGGCTCTCCAATAGGTGGCACATGGTGCTACAGAGATGTACAAACCCAACACACCTCGCATGGCTCCAGGAAGGTGGTGTTTTCGAAGGTCCCCGGCGTGGCATTCGGCGGGAGTCCTATCCATTGCCCAGCTCCCAGCAAGTTCATGGGAGCGGCACAAGTCATGGAAAATGGGTGAACAATGGATGAACAATGACATGAAATGATATGAACAGAATTAAAAACAAAGCGAACTAAAAACAAATTGACATTTTAGACAAACGGTCAAAGTATCAAAGTATGTCGAGTTGAATGGGCAGTCAGAAGCCAGTGTTGCAGGGGAGGCTTTGGAAGAAACCTGTAGAATTGGATGGACATCCCAAATGGATCTGTGATTTGTGCAGCAACGTTCATCGAACATTTGACTGTGCTTGTCAGTCCTTTAGGGCTACGATGTGTTGCACAGATTTGGACAGTACGAAGGGGATATATAACGATGTTAACGTGGCATTCTAGAAACCTTTGCATCCAGGCATTTCGGAATGAACAGCAATCAGATGTGCAGCGGCCCCAGAAAGTTGGAGACTGTCTACTGTAGGAACCTTTTGCAAGCGCAAACCGGAGCTCGGATCAATGAAGTTGAGCAGATCATAGCAGACCAACATGGGAGTCACAACAGTCACATGTGAACCCCAGCAAATGTCCAGGCCAAGTCCTTCCCGGGCTTCAGGGAACAGAGAACATCCCAGAGCAGGGCTGGTGGGTTGGAGGCAGCATTGCCAAGCCCGGTATGTTTTGGGGCTTGGCAACCAAACAATGCACCACTCCAGAGATCTAATCCAGCAGGCACTGCTGTTGGGAGCTTGGTATCGAGAGATTCGAGAGGGAATTTAAATGCAATTGGTTAAAAGAATGCCAAGAAGAGGTGCCATATGAATGCTGCCCTTTTCACACACTGTTGCCATTTTGACATGTTGGGAGGCCAAGAGCCTCCAAACAATGCTCAGAAACGAGCGAATCGATGTACGTGTCTCAGACGTTTGAAGAACGTTTGTGCTCCATGGCCCCCCTGTGGCTCTGTCTTGTTATGCTGTGCCGCATTTTGGGCCCAAGGTGCTGAGTGGCTATGGAAGATGGCTGAGGAACAAGGCCCGCGACATTCCGCTGCCAAGGCTGTCAAGGCTTTCATGAAGCTGGTTCAACATGGTTCAACAAACCCAATGAGTTTTTGATCATGTCCATCTATATCCCCACTACATCCATGTATTTTTTAAGCAGCTATCTCAGGTTTATATCCATTGAGATCAATTCTGCTCCATCATTTCTCAGTTGGTGTGCCCATCTCTTTTGATTACATCCACTGAGAGTGTTGCCACCCAGGCTGCGATGAATCCTTCCCAGAAGAGAGCAGCGGTGCAGCAGCAAGCCCAGTCTTGGTGCTGCTTGGTGACCTGCTTATTCAATGATTAATCCATGTAACCATGAACCCCTTCAACCCCTACATGAACAGAACACACCTTGAAACCTCCGTTCAGTATTGGATCATTTTTTGGATCTACTGTATTCATTGAATTTCATTTTGGGATCCATTTCTTGGGACATTTCATACTTGATATTGAAGGGATAGAATTGCGTTACACGATGTTACAAAGGTTTGAACACTCGCCTGAGCCTATGTTACGGACATAGAATGAGGATGAATGAGGCTTTCAATTGTAGGATCATCAATATTTCCCAGCATTTTCGACCACGCACTTTCAACATGTTTCAAAATGACCCTGTACTGAAAGTATCTTCAAGTTCAGTGTTTGTTGGGGCCTTATGGTGATGACGTGCCTTATGGTGGTGACTTAGAGGAAAGCACAGGCAAGGCAGTCATGTAAGGGTTTTTGCGAATTCCCGTGGTAGGTCTGTGCATACATACATGTATACACACACATATAATTTACATATAATTATACTGTATATGACAAGGCTGGCACAACAAAGGGGATTGCTCAAATCTTATCAGACTGATATGTCAACTCTGCCTGGCATTCTTGTCACGCATATGTTTCATCCAGGAACGAGTCAACGCAACTTCTCTGACTACGCAGTGATATGGGGGGCACTGTCATCATTTGTGAAATGGTTCCTGGCTCTTGGGGACTCTTGGGCATCTTGAACTATTTTGGTTAATGTTGGTTAGCCATGGTTAACCCAGCAAAGAGCTCTTTTACACTGCCAGAGTTGACAGTCGATGCCTACATTTCTCAGGTCGTTTGTGTGACTCATGGCCTCTTCATGGACAGACTGATCAAAGCCATACACCCAGCGACTGGGGGATCATGTTTGGATGACTGATGACTGATCTGTGCCAAGACGACTCCAATAAAGTGCCATAAATGATCCATAAATGCACCCATGCTTCATTTCCTATGGTGCATGAGATTTCGGATCGCACGGCGAGTCTCATCATTCTGTGGAGTGAGGCCCTAGCAGGTCTTGACCCGCATCTAGGCGGCTTGTGCCAGCACGTTCGGTAGATGTTCTGCAACTTGTCCCAGGGCGTTTAGAGCATCCCTCAGAGTTAGGGACCAAAAGATGGACCAAGCATGTTGTATGCAGCTGCTACTGTATCACTTCTTTGAAAATCTGCAATTTTTAAGTGTCACGAAACACCAGTCAGGATCATGTTTTCAGCTGGCAGCATTCCCAAATCTCAATTCATGCCGCAGGCAGCATGCTGATCATGACTTCCAACTGCGCATATTGGCTCGTCGGGGCCTTTGTTCAATCACAACGACGGCAGCATGGATAGCGACAAGGGATGAATCCCATGCACTGCTGCCGTTATGAAGAGGAACACTAGTGCATGCTATATTTCAATATGTTTTCCAGTCCGTCTCTCTTGCATTGATCGGAATATCAACAATATCAACATCCGTGTCCTTAGTCACAGTTGTCAACCCAGAGTTTGTCACAGGTACAGTTGCGAATAGATCACGACGAGAACACGCCAAGGACAGTTCCTGTTGTGAAAAGACGGCATGTGACATGCATGCCCGCTTATGATAAGTGTAAACAGATCAGATCCCAAAAAATAACCTGGCATTGATTTCGGATTCTGCCAGCTGCCCTGTGTAGCACATAAGTTCTGGATTCTACTCAGCAAGCACAGACGTTGAACTCAGAACTTTGGAACTGTCGAACTGGTCTTGGTCATCTGGTTACCTTCACTGACTCGTCTCTGGACTTGGAGCTAGGCTGCTTGAATTTTGTGTCATATCGTTGTAGGATAGCAGTCATGGCCGCTTGCAATGTTGTTGACCATGCCGCTTCCTTAGCCTGCTAGCAGCCCATTTATGTTTTTATGAACACAATGACCAGGAATGGATGAAGGGGACAGCTGGATGGACAACCAGACTTGACAAATTGAGGTGCCCATGTCCATTCGAACTGGGTCTGGGCCACAGAGTCAGAACTCGCTGAACAGGATGAAATACACATGAATATACCCACGTTAATACCATCCGACCAAAGCAGCATTCCATAGCTGGATTATCGCCGACAAGTTTATTCAAATTGCGACAATCCCTCACAATGACACTAGCGCTTCACTGTGTGATTTTTTGATTTGAAGATGATCCATCGATATCCATGGAAGAATCTGCACCAATCTTGAGATCCTCGAGGCACAGTATTTGTGGCATTGCGCATTGCCAGCCGTCGCCACTTGGTTTGAACTATTTTGAATTCATCACCTTAGCATCAAGGTAGTCATGGAGTTGGAGAACGTAGGTGATCCATGGCGATCCCAAGTAAGAAAGTTGAGAGAGCCGCAATTCATACGTGCTTTCAGAAACCTCAGGTATATGTAAGCTGAGAAGCCGGAGGGCAACCTGCGCTAAGCCGTCAAATGATGAGCTTGAAAGCAACAGCCTGCGGACAGCCTGTGGGCCTGCAGCCTGCAGGGCCAGCGCAAGCAACTGCATGGGGTACTTTGTGAGGCTGGGATGCAAGTTTCTCAGGCCATCTAACCGCTGACTGCCATCAGAATTTGTTCATTTATTCATGTTTATTTTTTTGATTTATTGTGCTGTTGGCTATTGGGCCTTCGGCTGAAATGGTGCCACATGTATATACCTATCATGTGGCAAAAAATGCCATCAATTCTTGTCAAGCTACATTTTCTGGGTCCCGATGGTTTCGTATGGTTTCGTGTTTCCTTCACCCTTATGTCAGAGGAGGATAACATAATATAACATAATATAATCAGAATATACAAGATGTATCAAGATGTGCATGTCAGACATGTCATGCAATCAGAAGGGTGAGGTCGTTCCGGCCCCGTTGTCGTTGCGTTGTCATTGCCAACTCGCGCTCGCCAAGTCATTGCCAACTCCAGGTCACGAAACTTTCATATGAAACATGACATATGATTCATATGATATAATAACCAAATGAAATACATGAGCAACATGTACAGTAATGATCATGTAATGATCATGTAATCATCATGTAATGATCATGTAATGATCATGTAATGATCATGTAATGATCATGTAATGATCATGTAATGTACCAAACATATAACGAGATGGAGTTTCCCAATGTTTCATAGTTCACCTATGTTCACCTGCTGACCCATCGCATCCATCGCGGTTGTGCAGTTCCTTCATGTTCCTTCATTCACGACGCATTGGCCTAGACTTTGGCCTAGACTTCGGCATTGCTTCAGTTAGTGTTTCGTGGCAGTTTTAGCCGAACTGGCGCCCCAGTACTATAATTTGCAGGCTGCGCAATGTATTTTCTTTGGCCACAGGCTTCTTTCAGTTGGTTTGGAAAGCCAGCAACTTTCCACCGAATCGTGCTACCCAAAGCTACCGAACCAATGGATCGAAATTGGATCTACCAAACCCGCTGAGCACCGCCGTTGACGAACCTTTCCAGCAACCGCGTGACCCAGTGGACCGGACTGCCCGCATTTTTGCTTTAAACATGGTTGGTGCATGTGAGTGAAAAATATTCATAAGATTTGATCCGGGCTGTACCGTTGGAGAATTCCCTCCATCATCTTCATCATTCCGCAATCTGTCAGTAAGGAAACCATGTTTTCAAGCGGGGGGAAGATGGTGATGGATGAGCTCCACCCAGGGCTGGGTGAAAAAACCTTCAGCGTCACAGAGCGGAAAGCCAGATGCAGTAAACCACCAGAAGCGAGGAGTTCCAAGTGGCCGGGTGCAGATTGGGCCGCATTTGAAGCACATAAAATCAACTAAACTCGTCTAAATGGAGCACTTGGTATTTCCCTAATTTTGTTTAACAAGCGGGGAACCAAGTTGCTCTCATTGCCATGCCTCAATGAGACTAGAGGAATCAAAAAATGGGGCCATTCGCACTGGCTCCCTTGGAAAGTTCCAGAGCCGACGGTGCTTCGCCCGCTAATTAGGGAGAAAAGGATAGAAAAGGGGGATTTGAGGCTGGAATTGTTTGTCTGATCTGTGGGTGTTGCTTCACTATGGGACAATGTTGGACCAATGGCTGCGATTCCCTCAGCGATCGGCTCACTTGTCGTTGGTCCCGCTTGGGCTCAAGGTGTAGTTGAAGCTAGTGCCACAAACATCCATAAACCATGTGTGGTACAAAAGAATTTGGCCACTGCTGTTTCTCTCATGGAAGCAATGGAGAATCTGAACTTATTCATACTTTAAGTATGTTAAGATTAATGTATTCCATTTGGTCGGATAACAAGCCACATGCCAAACAGTGCTACAATCATGCCACAATCCCCTTCTCACCAGCCCTCCAGAAGAAACGAGATGGGACGGCAGCACTCCAGCTACAATATCGGTCGGTGCACAGCACGACCTCAGACCCAGGCAGCCGCTCCACTTGCCCTCATGGCGGCTGGAAACTATGGGTGACCAAACTCGGTTCTTGCCAAACCTGGAGGCATGCCAAGCTCGGCAGTCCCGATCGGTCACTCCCTCAACCAGGATGCAGAGTGTTTCGAGTAATGTTTCGGAAACATCCTTTAAGATTGCTCACCATGGAGACTGATTGGTGTGAAAAATGCGTCATGCATCACATTTGATCCTGTCCATGCAACGCTCAAAAAAAAGCAGATGTTTAGCAGGGCGTCTTCATTTCCATCAGCTCCGAGGATGAACATGAGGCAGGGAGCAAAGGGCGTAGTTTCAGACGAGCTCAAAGTCTTTCTGATTACGCCTTGAGCACCCATAGAAGCGACAAGAAGCAGTGCTGTATTTTGCTTGGAACTTGGCAGGAACAAAGCTGTGATGGAGAGAAGCTGATCAGTGGAAGGCTCAGCAAGGTTTCCTTTCAGGAGCCTTGAGAGAAGGCTTGTTATTCAATTGTGCACAACTGCTGGTTGCGAACGAGCTGCCATCAGCCTAGGTGAGACCAATGCCCACTTTCCTGGTTCTCCTGTGCAGGCAAAAGTGCTGGCTAAGTATGATGTAGTAGTATGTACACTGTATAATTATACCTTGCATCATTTCCTGCGTGTTAGATCTCATGTCTTCGCACCTTTTGATCCCTTGGCACATTGGTGCAAGTATCTTTACCTTTATATACTTTATCTTAAACGTATGTCATGTCATATATATATATATCACTTCTGTGGGGTTACTGTTTAATCCAACAGCGGCAAAGCGGAGAATTGTCCTCATATCTGTCCCATTTCGTCCCTAATTTTTGCGTGAAATGATCCCCAAGGCAGAGCGGATAGAGCCGATAACTGGCCAGGCTCAACCGCAGGTTAATGGCCGAAAGCATCCGCGAGAAGAGTCAGATGATGAAAGATGCTCGCTGTAAAGTTGGTCGCATGCTGTTCTCTAAGAACGGACAAATGGTGTTTGGGGACATGTGATTTACTGACATTTGCTTGAGAAAATTACAGAAAATTGAATGCACTGCTTACTGAACTTCTTGCTAGCTAGCTTGGATGGTCTGAATGCGGCTTATCTCGCTTCTGCTGGTGTTGCTGGGTGTGACTTCCTCTAGCAGTAGCACTATGCAACCATATATGCAACCTGTAGGACGCATTGCCTCAATCTCCTCTGAGGCTGTGAGTTTGAGTTTGAAGGATTTGACAGTGACGAGGACTGGGGCAAGTGCCTCATCATGCCTCATCACATGAGCGGCCCAGCCTGACGACTGACACCTTTGTGCCTCCCATTCAGCTCATTTGCCCAGGAAAATTCATGCCCAAACGATCCCAAAGATGTTTGGGATGATTATAGACCTTCCCAGGTGAAAATATATATATATATAATTATATATATATAATTACACATATTTGTGCGATGAGCCTGTGCCCTGGGGGGTGACTTGACAGATTGCAAGTGAGCAGAGCTCAGACGTAAGCCCTTCCTTTTGGTGTGAGTAAAGTGGAAATAGAAACCCTTCCCACTCCTCACGGCATCAGCAACCAATGTAGAAATCCCAATGAGCCCCCCGGCAACTTTTAAATATGCATGCACATGAAGGTTGTCCTGAATATGCTTTGACAATCTATGACATCCAGGGCCACAAACTGATAAGAAAATGCTGTTTCGCCACTGTCCTTTCTGTAGGACTTCATCCCGAAGAGTGCCAAGTTGTCACGACCTCGTTTGCTGCCAGCCTCGGATTGCTCACCACAAGCGGAGGCCTATCTAAGAATCTAAGACTCTGGTTAGGAGTTCTGCTCAAATCACGTGCCTGCTGATTTATTTCTTCAATTTTCTTAACATTTCTTAACATGCTATATTGTCAACATGCTACATTGAATACAGTACCAGAAACTTCGGTGTATTTCTGTTGAAGTTTAACTTTTCGCGATCCTGCACATTGGAGCGTATGCTCGCCCAGTGGCCCAGCCAGGGCTCCAAATCCAAAACTCTACCAGCGGAGCTGCAAGCGTTGCTTCCAGCGGAGCAACTCAGCGCTCCAAGGACTGTCGCATTGCGTTGCTGAGCATGACCTATTCACTGGTAAACTAACATAACTATGGAAAATCACTATTTTCAATGGGAAAATCCACTATAAATGGTCATTTTCAATAGTTATGTTAAATTACCAGAAGGTATTCACTGGCTCATATTTGTCCCTGCCACTCGGATTACCCACTATGTTGATCTATATATATTGGTTTGTTGGTTTGTTGGGCACGCTTGAGAATGGTTGAGTTTATGTGAAAGCTTAAAATTCAAGGCCTTGAGTCCTGTAAAGCTGCTGCAACCATGCGCCGAAGTCATTACCTGGAGTCAGTTCAGTAATGTGATCATTTTAATGTATATAGTTGCAAAATTGCAAAGTCCTGCCCACGGCCGTTTTCTCCCAGTAACCGGCCAGGGAGCTCAATGCTGCCCATGTCTTGACTGACGAGCAGACCCGTGCGGTGAAGTATGTTGCAAGCACTGCCAGAGCAAAGAGTGAAGCAGCCAAGGAGGGCCTACAGAGGTGGGATCTCTTTCAAGCCTGGAAGGGAGAGGGGAAGAGAGAGATATTGTAGTTGTAATATGTTGTAACTGGCATTGTTTCTGACCTCAACAATGATGATCAATGATGATCAGGCGCCTGGCAAAGTAGCTTGGCTTTCATTCAAGGAGGCTGCAGAGAATTGACTGACTGACTCTGACTGTGAGTTGTTTGGGTTGCTTTGGCTCCTTCATTCCATGGTGGGTATGAGTATGGACCAATGGATTGTAGTGAGATCCCTTGGATAACTTCAGCTCAGGTGGGGCTATGACAAGGATACTCTGGAAAAGGTCTTGACCTACATTCGAGATGAGGCTGTCCAAGGGATGGAATCGGTCCGTGATAGAATGTTGCAATGTTTCGGATGTTTCCTGTACAACTGGCGGGGGCAATTCGGACTGTGTTGCAGACATGGTGGATTGGACCCAATCGAACCAATGGAAATCAATGGAAGTACCACAGGCATCCACAGGCTAAACTCTATGCAGTTTAAGGTGGTGATTCAGCCAGCTGCTGGTTGAAACACGAAACGCCAAGGCACCTATCGTCATACATACCGACTTGAGCAAGCGACTCAATGCTTTCAACAAGGACTAGCGTCCAGGTTTGAGGGTTTGTCCATGTTTCTTCAAACTTTTGAGTGTGAGCTCCATCTGCCCACGCAGGACACTCACTATCGGAATCAATTTGAAACAGGAACGACCAGCGGATCCAGTGATATGTCCAAGAGAAAGGTGCTTTGGGATCTTTGGGTAGGGATCTGTTGGGGTCGACGGATATGATCACAGACAAAGCGGGACGTATGGAACGTGAATGCTGAGAATGAGCTGCATGGAGGCCTGGGAAAGCCGACTTTTCCCCGATATCTACGATACAGTGGAAGCCACCCACCGCGTCAAATATGGTGTCCTCAACGCTGTCAATGATCCGCCTGGCGCCGAGCCCACGTGGCATCATGTGGCCATGTATGGCCCGTTCCATGTCATGTGTTGCCGTGCTTGGCCCATGATGTTTTATCAAGTTTTATAATCGTATATCATGATGTCATATAAATTTGATTAAATTTCCCCGTCGAAAACATATCACAACAGCATACCCATGGAGACGAGATTGTTTGACCATCCCATGTGTTGTCCCAAGGCGGGGCATCATGTCAGTTGCAAAGCAGTACGGGCAGGACTGGTCCGTTAGGCTTTGCATGGCTTTGCAAAAAACTGTATAATATACTTAGTAAAGAGAAGCCGCTTAACCCCAGAAACAGCGGGGAGAGAGAGAGAGAGAGAGTCCTCACAATACGTGATGCTCTTTCTAATTCCAATATGTGCTTCGTTCTCTTAGTGCGGTTCTGTTGGTTTGTCACTTGGCTCGCGTTTCGTCATGTGTACATAATCATGCTTCTCAAGAGGCTTTGGTCCAATTGGTGGCACTTTTGGAGCAGAAGTCCGGATTGGATCAGGACTATTTGGTTCTGCGGGGAGTCCGTCTTCGCACCACTTTTTCCGACCGAGATTCCTGCACCCAGGGCCAGCAGGCGTCTTGCGATGCTCGGACTTGGAAGCCCTCGGCGACTGTTTGAGATGTGAAAGGATCGAATTCACTACGTTCAGCGCGTTCAGGTATTATAGGTCCAATTTATCATTCAATATGCCCTTTGATGCGTTTGATGCCATTTCTTATTCATACCCTTCCATGCTGGAAACGGCCTCGCTTGTGCCCGTCGATTTGTCTCGCTTGTGCCCGTGCAGCCCCTTTCAGTGACTTTACGTGGCAGGGCCAAGGTAAACAGCAGCTAAGAGCAAGTAAATAGGATTTGAAGAGCAAGTGAACACATATTTTCATGGCTTAGTTCACATGTTTTTTTTTTTGCGTCTCAAGAACTTAGACAAGGTCCCCCCTAAACCCAATTCCCCAAGTCCCAACCTAAAAGGTTGTTTATGTACACTTTGATACCTACACCATGTCTCCTTGTCCCCAAGTCGCCCCCTAACCCAAAGTCCCCAAGTCCCAACCTAAAAGGTTGTTTATGTACACTTTAATACCTACACCCTGTCTCCTTGTCCCCAAGTCCCCCCTAACCCAAGTCCCCAAGTCCCAACCTAAAAGGTTGTTTATGTACACTTTGATACCTACACCATGTCTCCTTGTCCCCAAGTCCCCCCCTAAACCCAAGTCCCCAAGTCCCA
>Ga0126342_10004450_pt1 | contig 23943 bp, 15 predicted proteins | sample Cyp1metagenome_FD_92528 | JGI IMG/M metagenome (GOLD analysis project Ga0126342, IMG submission 92528) | Coral microbial communities from Lord Howe Island, Old Settlement Bay, Australia - Cyphastrea 1 metagenome | ecosystem: Host-associated > Invertebrates > Cnidaria > Coral ...
CTTGATACTCCTCTTCTCGACTGCCTATAACACAGCTTTCATATACCGTTTCTAAAATTGCTTCTCCATACTAACAAGAGAAGACCCTGCTCCTCTACGCTCTCGGGCCATCCGTCGTCTAGTTATAGGTGGTAATTATAGACAATTCCCAAATGGGTGGTTCGGCATTTTTTTAAACCCACATCAACCCAAAAAATGACATGTTTTTTGGTTTTCCAACCCCTATTTGCCAGGGTTTGTGTTAATTTACTGGAGGGTAACTATTGAAAATCGTTTTTTTTTTAGGTAAATCCTCTATAAATGGTCCATTTCCCGTAGCAAACTGTTAGTTCCAGGGAAATCATGGACCCAAACATCCAAAAATGGCAGGTGCTCTAGGATTCTAAGGTTTTTCGAGTTCCAGTACCCCAGGGTGAATGTAAGAAAGGATCCCGGATGCAGTGGCACAATCTGATGGTGTAGGTAGCCTTGTCCTCAACGAATCGTGGATCCGGGCGGCTGCCGGCATCAAGACTAAACCATCCTTGAAAGCGGTGAGATGAATATCCCCACGTGGTCTAATCCGTTCATGTTGTGTGCTTGTCACTAGGGAAAATAACTTGATGACCCTGACAAGCAATCCTTTTATACCCCCACAATACCACCATGTTTGTTGGCAAAACGTATCATATTACTGTAAATCTTGACTAATATTCTTGATAGTTTATATATATATATATATTAGTGTATCCCATTTCTCTCATTTAGTTCATGGTTTGATCATGTTTTATCCCCATATGTTGGTTGCTTAGTCCACCAAGGAAGTCTTCCCCCATTGTCCACCAAGGAGCTCGAAAAAACTGCCGAAGACTCTAAAAGTTGGGGCCTGGCATCTCGGACGTCGATTTGGTGATCCATTTTTTCGGTGATCCATGAATCGCTGCCATTGTGCCATGAAAAATGTGATGAAAACACATATTCAAACACCTAGTGATAGTGATTGATAGTGAGTAATAGTAATACTGATTAAACATATGATGAAACACGTATTTAAACACCTAGTGATAGTCATTGATAGCGTCTTATGGAGAGGGATATTTCTCATAGGGACACTCCTGGCACATTCCTTTTTATTAATTTTAATTCGAAATATTTCAATTTCATTCCAAATAATGCAAGTTCATTCCAAATATGTTTTCCATTTCAAAAAACACGTTTTTGTTCATATTTGTTGTTGTTGTTTTTTTAGTTTTCGATTTGCTTTCGTTTTTTGATTTTCTTTTTGTTTTTTCTCGTTGTTTTTGAATATATATTTTTTTGTTAGTTTTTTTTGGTTTTTTCTTGATTTTTTCTGATTATTTGTTTGATGTTTTTGATTTTTTTTTATTGTTTCTGTTGTTTTTTTTTAATTTTGATTTTGTATGTTGATTATTTGTTGATTTGTTTCTGATTGTTTTATTTTTTTTTGTTTTTTTCTTATTTTTTTGTGTTTTTTTGTTCCGGTTTTTCCTTTTTTTTGCGTTTTTTTGTTTTGAGTTCGTTTTGGAATGCGTGGATTGTTTTTCTCAGTTGTTTTTTGATATGATTTTGATTTTTTGAGAATGGTTCAGATTTTTTTTTGCAAGGATAGCAACTTTTAGGAGTAGCCCTTTGACGAGTATCCCAGGGCTCTTTAATGATAGTGAGTAATTAATACTGATTAAACATGTGATGAAAACACATATTTAAACACCTAGTGATAGTGATTGATTCTGATAGTGAGTAATACTGATTAAAAATGTGATGAAAGCACATATTAACACCTAGTGATTGATAGTGATTCATACTGGTTAACAGTGATTCTGATATATGATGATTAATAGTGACTATATATTGGAAATATGTGGATATCACCTACGGATAGTGAATAACAATATACAGTAATGTTTAATAGTGATGAACTTGGATTTGCTGAGTCAATGATTTTGAATATCTTTTTGGGTATTTTACCATAGCTTCGCCATGGTAAATCCACGGAATATGTTCTATTTCTGGGGGCCCCTTGATCAAATCCAAGTAAACATTGGGGCAAATGGGGGCACCCCGGGTGCTCCGATGTCCAGAAACACCATGTTGGGATACATGTTACGACGATATGGTTAGTGGCTGAAGAGAACGATGGCCACCAACAGAAGGAACACCAAAACAACTAAAACAACTAAAACAACATGAAATTGTTGTACAGGATCGCTTTTTCATCCTTTGGTTCTTTTGCATCCTTCTGCAGAGTTTCAAGTGTGGGCTATCAAAACCCAAATATAAACACCACGTGTTTCCATATAAAACCCATCAGAGCTCCATCAAACCAGTACTAGTTTTTCCCTCATCAGCATTGACCTTTATCTTTCAAAATGAATACGGAAACGTTCATAGACAAGACACATGCAATGCCGCAAAGACATACTTTTGTTTGCACGCGTACTTTCGAATTTGCTAAACCCCAACATTAAAAATAACAATAAACATGAAACATCTGCAACCCATGAAAGCCCGATTTGGACCTATTCGAATCCAGCGTTCGTCTGGGGGAAGGAAGCGCTTCTGCAGCTCTTTGCAGTGCAGCGCGCGGATCAGAAGCTGCGCGAGAACCTGGAGCAGCACTTCTTGAGGCCGTGGAGGGACAGATGAAAGTCCATGGGACAGGCGAGTCCTGTATCTATAGTTTATTTACCTATTAATGGTGATTTTCCATAGGAACTAATGGGATATATTGAACTATATTAACTATATTAACTATATTAACTATCTGGTTGGTGGTTTGGAACATGATTTTTATTTATTTATTCGAAACTACCAACCAGATTGTATTTATCTTATATATCTTATCTACATTATATGTCTTATTTATCTACCTGTCTATTTGTCTATGTGTCTATAGAGTCTATCTATTTATCTATCTATCTACCTATCTATCTATATTGGGCATAGTACATATAACAATACCATGCATATACATACACATGATACAGTACATATGTATAGATGTAGAATGATGTAATGTAATCTCATTCATTCATTCATTATTATGCATGCTTTATGATATGTAATTATGATAGTTATACCTGCACACATATGTTTTAAATACAACGTAAAATATACCTGTATAATATAATAACATACAATAACATGTAGGCTGTACATTTATAGTATATATTATTACCCACAACTCTATTCAATGGATTTGTTTAAGGGAATGTCTCAACCGGAAACCATCGATTTTCCGTTAAACAATCCCCGCAGGTTCCGCACCAGCGACGCGAATCCCAACCCTGCAGCTTTCAGCACCAATACCACCATGCGCCCTGGTTGCCACACCTGTATATTCCCGAACCAATTGGAGGTTTTAATGAGAACATCATGGGACACTATAAAATCTATACACTATATAAATATATATATATAAAGGAGGTGTTAATTGGAAAAAAAAACTGAAAATCAGGGAAACTATGGAAACATATGGGAACATATATCTATAAGTGGAGCTTTTAATGGAATAAGATCATCGAACTAAATGGTGGATTTTTCCATTGCAACGTTTTGAGTCATTCAGTGGATACTTTCTTGTCTTTGAATAAATTGGGACTAGCATCTTGCTGAATAGCAGATTACCATCTGGTAAACTTACAAAAAACTATGGAAAATCACCATTTTTAATGGGAAAAGTCACGAACTAAATGGCCATTTTCAATAGCAAACTGTTAGTCCTGTTAGTCATTGCCAGAGGGTATAACTATTTTGGGGGTTTGATGTGAACCATATGAACTAACCCAGGAATTGTGATATGGTATACCCGAGGTTGATATTGTAAATGACTAGCATTTGAGATCCGCGCCCCGGGACGGTTGCACGGTTTTGGTCGGAAATTTGGCCGATTCTGGTGGCCATCCCAATGAGACCCACTAGATAGATAGAATATACATATATATATATATGTATGTGATATTATAAACCACCATTGGGACATGTATATATATATATGATTATAAACCCAGTCAACTGTTATCAACTATAGTTGGACATGTAGATATATATATATATATGTATATTATAAACGTTATATAATGGATATTATATATATATATATAAATATTTGGGATATGTACTATAGTGGGGTTATCTATATATGTATATATCTGGGCAAATTATAACGACCTCACTGTTCTCCCTCACTATAATCATGGTTAGTAAGGGGAAACATCCCCAAGAGAGCCTTATTTCAGGTTAGTGAATTATTGTAATTTGCCCGGGCATATATACATATACATATATATATATGGATAATCTTATAATCCCATCCCCCTAGTATTAAACACCCCCATCGTGTGTTCCCAAATATGTGACTAAACCATGGTTTTCGGGGTGTGTTCAATATGAACAGGGGATGGAATTAGACACATGATGACAAATTCTCATTGGTGGGATAGTTTTTTTTTTTTTTTTGCGGCTTTCACTTTCAAAGCATTTATCTAGTTATAGTTATATCTTGACACAAGCTTAATAGTTGCGATTTAGAACACATTTTTTTGCACAAGGGAGAGCACCTAAAAGCACGATCTAGAGCACGATTTTTGCACGAGGGAGAGCACCAAATGCACAATCTGGAGCACGATTTTTTGTAGGAGGGAGAGCACCAAAAAGCAAGATTTCTTGGCACGAGGGAAACACTCGGAACAAAGTTTGTCCAACATATCAAGTTGTTTTTTGGGCTGTTACAGCTATTAGGACAGATACAATTTATAGTTAAATAATTAGTTAGCTACCCTTTCCCAAGCAGTTCCCACTTCCCATGTTTTTGGGGAATGCCTGCGGGAATTTGGTGTTTGGCCAAAAACATATGTTTCCAACTGTTGTTTTTGCCCAAATGATTCCATTGACCACACAACTTGGATGTGCCATGAACCACTTCGAATACTGGGATCCCACAGTCCGGTTGTGCCTAAAATTGTTGCTGATTGATTGTTGCATACTCAATCAATATAAGTGGATAAATATATATAACCTAATTACATTCCCATTCTTAATAACCTAATCATATCGGAATTCATGAGCCATTCTTGGTGGTTGAAACAACAATCAGAATACATACTGTATTATGTCTCACAATATCCCATCCCTATATATCCGCATCCATCCTCTACTGACAATACTTTAGATTTACACTTTGTTTTTGGTGGTTATGTATATACGTATATGGGTGTCCAGCATTTTGTTCGTTATATAACTTTAAACCCATACCAGTCGTTCCCTTTGGCACATCACAAGGTTCTGCCTGTTGCACTTCACGGTGATAATGACTGAACTGGCTGACCGTTTGCGTGTGGTTTGGGCCGCAGAACAGGCGGTTGTCCACGTGTGAAGGCGGTGTCAATGTTGATCCATTCAGCTGGGCCTATTACCCTGCAAAAAACTCATTGATGTAGAAAACCCATGGTTTCCCCTTTGGAAACAAATCGTGGTGGGTTTTCCACATCGAACTGTTTATGGGAGACATCTTTAGGGGATGAATTTGGGCCTAGAAATGGGGACAGAAGCAGTGTTTGGGACAACCAAAATGGTAATTTCATGTTGCGTTGTATAACATAGCAAATCCATCAGCATCCCTATTGTGACTACCTGATGGTTTTTGTTTGCCATGTTTGCTTGGCAGAAGGCAAACATTTGGGGACGCATGTGGACAGTTGGAGCATGTTGATGCCCAAGCATCCAAATTCCCAGATTAAACATGATTAAACTGCGTACGGTACTCACACAAGCACACACATATGTTGTAGTGGTATGGTATGGTATAGTACAGCCAAAACCCAATTTCCCAAAACTCAAAAAATTAAAGATCGAAATGGGCCCAAGAAACAGCTAGCAAACTCTGGGGTTGTTTATTTATGTTTATTTATTTGACACACTCTTGGGCGGTTCAATTTGGGGGAATCCCATCAATCAATCAAACAGGTGTATTAATCGATGGTTGTTGATTCGGTTGGTTCCACCTGTTTAAAGACACCAAACATTGTGATTTGGGTGGTGCAAAATCGTAGCTATGGCCATGCGTTTGGATGCTGCACCCAGCAGGGAGCCTTCGAGTTTCACGTGAACTTCTTCGGGCATACTTTAAGGCTTGAAGTAGACGAAGAACGGCCTTGTGCAAAGCTGCAAGGTGAAAAGGGGATCCCTTTTAGCGGTCCAAAAATTGGGCCCCTGGTCGTGGATTTTCCTAGTGTTGGCCACAAAGCAAAGTAAGGGGGAATGACCCCCCAAAAAGGCACGTATTTTAGGTTTATGATGGTTAATGAAATAGAGTAATTCTATGGCCGATCAAGCACGGCCTACTTGCAGGTTTCAGTCTATCAGTTCGTGATGTTTTTTCCGGGGTACCACATTCTTGGACAAGGTGTACATAGAGGTGCAGGTACCTTCCCGGATGGATTCACAGGTATCAGCCATTGAATGGCAAGGTTCTGTTTCTGGAATTTTCTTGCGTTGCCCCAGATTCTTTGGACATTTCGTGGGGAGAGCGCACATCACTTTCAAGTCAAACCTATCGTCAGCATGCAGTGTTATGTTATATATGGTATCTGTATGATCTATTCAGTGGTATTGTTTCAAAGACTGATTATAATAAGTATCAAGATCCTTGATTTGTTCGGGAGGAAGGGCCTTTGCATAGTTCCTCTCTGAATTCGCAGCACAGACTTTGCACCTTGCGCAGCGGGCGAGTATTTGGGCATCCTTTGAAGATGACCAGTTGCCCCCGGACTGCCCATCAACCGCTGGGCGCTGGTAAGTCACCAGTGTGTGTCTGAACATATATGGTGCCGTAAAATCCCACGGTTGATCATCATTTTCCGGCAAGAAATGGCCCAACATGTGGGTGCCCATTTTTAGACACACCCACACATGGGAAGATGATCATTTTCATGTTGAAGCACTATAATTGAGTTTCCGAATCAGCTGTCATTCGTAGATCAGCGGCTCTGCGGCCCTTATTGGGTGGTCAGAGAAGGCTTGGGATGATGGATCAGTCCAAGCCATTTTTGGAGCCTAGGAAGACCAATTTTTTGGGATGGCTCAGACACCCGACCGAGAACGATGAAGAAGGCTTCAGTGCACCCCAACGTGGGCGAAAAAAATCAGACTGTTGGTGGACCATGATTCGGTATATCGTTGGATGGTTGTAGCAGCTGGCAAAGTGAGTTGTGGGCGTTGGCCATGAGCAAGTGGGGAAATTACAAGATCAATCTAACTCTGGATTTTGTCTAATCGGTTTGGTGCAGCCTGCTGATGGCAAGCTTCCTTACAAGACCTTTCCTACGACAAGATGACACCAATCCCTTGAGGTTCGCAGGTGCGACATCAAATGTGCCTACCTGCTTCATTTGTTTTCTGATATGGACTAATTATCCGATGTCTATCCTGGCCATCCGATACATGATCGACATGCCATCTTCGTAGCAGAAAGTAGCTCCTGTTGTTCTCCAGTCAAACATGGCAATGGGCCATGGGATGCTGGCAGGTTTTGGTTGAACATTTCGAAAAATGGGTTCAGTCTGACTCAATTGGTTGGATTGAAAAATTGCCACGTTAGATACGACCACGGAGGCAGCCATCGCATGGCAAACTTCGCCCGCTTTTCCATCCCCAACCTGGGCAGGTGCAGCGAATTCTCCTGGAGTCAGGCAGGTTTTGGGTCGAACATTTGGGGGAGTGGTGTCACTTGTGTAGAAGGTGAAACGCATCGCTATGGAGTGGTGCCAGAAAACCGAAGGAGAATTATTTGCATTCATGGTGTGTTTTCCATATGAGGAAAAACAAGGTGATGCATTTTGATTCCTGATCCGGGCAAGTTCTGCCTTTCCTTTTCAAAGGCTTGGGTCGTGACAACCTTGCTGATTAATTTATTTGACAAGCGAAGCCCTCCTAATTCTGGCAATAAGCATGCGTTTACACATAGAACTCATGAGTCGTCAAGGAGAATGTCATTATGATTATCATCATGGCCCAATGAAAGCATACATAACATACATTATATATATACACTGAATACAGACCTCAAAACTCTGTTCTACCTTTTTTTTTTTCCAGTTGCAGTACCAAACAATCAGATTCTTGGTGCTTGGACCAGAGAAGTGGCATGGCGAATGGTGTGACTCCTGATCATTTCGATGTGGTGGCGCCTCGGCGCTGCAGCGTTTTCACATGCCAGCCCTTAAAATCTGGTTGATATATGTTGGATTATGTTGCTAGTTATATGTTCGTTCACGTGTACATATGTATATATATATACATATATATATATGTGTGTGAGAATATATATATATATACATATATTCATGTTTTTAAATGTTTTTAATATGTTTTGTCCTTATAAATAGAAAGCCATGCAATGTGGTGCCCCCCAGTTATTGTGGTTTCTAAACCAGATTAGCTACGCAGCGACGTAGTTGGATATATCTGCCTTGAACCATAGTGAAATATTAGTTTACCCGCTTAGCTGACTATGGGGCACCACCATTATGATTATATCCCATCACATCCCCATGAATAATGTTTTTACCTCAGGGTAACTCATTTGCATCCCCCAACTTCCCAAGTCCAGTCCCGCTTCAAAGACCACCCCGCGGATCAACGGTTAATAGCTATATGCGTATAACCCATTTTATAGATTCATTGGGTTGGTTTACGGGAAAATTTACAGGAAACCCCGGAAACCCCCACATTTAATGGTCAAAACGATGGTTTCCTGTAGATTTTCCCTTAAACCAATCCAATGATGGGATAAGCCACGAATTGGGGACTTACTCTGCAGGGTGACACGGGTACCCTCCGGTGTCAATCGTGGCTGGAACATCCCCGGCAATCGTTCCATGTCCAGCTCGAAACCTCCATGGCTCGTGACTGGGCATTTCCCAGCCACGTTGATGACACCGGAGGGTAAACCCATTGCATTCACATTAGAATCCATTAGAATCCATTAGTATTCCGTTTCTATTCCCATTTTCCCATTTTCCTTAAAGTCCATTAAACATCATTAAACATCATTTTCGACATGCTTCCCAAATTCCTTTTTGGGCTTATCCCCTATATATATATATAACTAGGTTATAACCCAAGCTACTCATCAGTTAGTGGGATGATCCTGCAGGTCCCACAGTATTCCCAACATAGATGATGAGGACAAAATGCCCATGAATGTAGATCATGTTCCAAATGAGAAACCATTGGCACCACAATTTTCCACGAATGTTGTTCTATGTTTACCCCAGGGTATATCCAAGTCAATCACTATTAATCATTAATATTCACTATTTCACTATGAATCATTATTGATCACCATTCTTCACTTATATATCCTTAAGTCAATCACTATGAATCACTATGAAAATCACTATGAATCACTATGAAAATCACTATTAATCACTATTAATCACTATGAAATGCTCGTCCCAGCCCCGGCCCCAACGCCCAAAAGCCTGGCCCAGGTGGTGGGCGCCGGCTCCGGCGGCTTGACCGCGGCCAAGACGGCGGCGCGCTTCGGGGCCAAGGTGCTGCTGGTGGAGCGGCTGCCGCGGCTGGGAGGCGACTGCACCTGGTTCGGCTGCGTGCCGTCCAAGGTGCGGATGGGGATGGGGATTTTGTTTTTTCTTGATACATAGTGATGTTAATAGTGATAAGATTGATGTTAATAGTGATGTTAATAATGTCAATAAATGGGTATGTCTGAAAATGGGGTATACACCCAATTATAGCCATTTAGTAGGGATAATGATCATTAACCATTGGGTGTAGGGGTACACTATTTTCAGACACACCCACATGATAAGAATGATGTTACTAGTGATGTTAATAATGTCAATAAATAGATATATAGATAAGAATGGGATATTGTTTCTTACATCTACTTATTTGTTTGTTTGTATGTATGCATGTTTATATGTGTATATATACATGTATGTAATAATCATCAATTGTTCGATCAAAACCATCGCAGTCAATCATAATGGTAGGTGGACATAGTTTTCTTCTAAAGTACTTAATCACTATGCTTTTTGAGAATGCTGTAAATATTTGGAAGAAGATCGGGGCTGCGGTACTTGGAGGAGATGAGATAGGGATGGTAGGATTGGTGGAGGTGAAATAAAATGGGAACATGTTTGTTGTATGTTCGGTTTGTATTTGCATGTATTTGCACAAGGGGGAAATAATTGGTTCGGGGGTGCAATGCGGGTGGATGGGGATCGGGATGAGGTGGTGGGAAATGCGTTTAAGAGTAGTGGTTAGTTTTGTAAATCAAGACAAATAAAACATAATAAAACCACATCAGGCATCTGTATATATCTATGTTTGAACTGATGTTTGTGGATAGGTCGGGGTTGTGGTGGTTCAAAGAGGAAATATATATATGGGGGTAACCGTTATAGTAAAACTGGCTACGAATGGGCTACGTAACTGGTTAGAAGTGAGGTATTTTTCGGAGTAGACATGGTGGGATTTGAAGTGGGATGGGTGGATAGTGGATGATGATAATGATCATTAATTATCCTGTATAAGTTTGTTATAAACCCAGTTGACTATACATCCAATATAGATTCTACATTTGTCAGACACCTTAATTGGATCGGGATGGGATAGTGAGTTTTGTGTTTTGGTGTTCAAGTCTATGTGGATCAACACACAGAAAAAAACCGCTTTTGATTGACATGTTTTTTGAAAGAATGGATGGATATGGATGGATTAAAAGGGAAATCGATGTATTTGTTGGATCAAAGTTAAATTAAATGTTTGTTATTTTTCGTTGGTCTTGAAGCCTTGGCGTTCCATCAGTTAGTTTAGGAAAGCTAGAAGCATGGCATTAGGAGCTACTGAGTTTTGGTATATGTTTTGACTTGGCATTCACTAAGCCAATGAGTGTGTCACTTGCCCCATGGTCCACATGTCAGTGGGTTCGGTGGGATGTAGTGCGGAGCCTGGGGATGGGGGAGATTCTGTGGTTCAGTTGAAACATAATTTTGGGCCAGACTTAGGTGAATTGTGAACATTTTCCTGAAGCAGCATGATATCCCATTGAAACCAACATCTTTCAGGGGTTCCTGATGGTCACAAAATGACATATTTGAATTGGAATCCCAACTGGCCAGCAAAATCACATCCCCAACATCCAAGAATTGGAAAAACATATGCAGCAACCCAGTATATTTGGATAAACACCTTGGTTTCAGTTCCCTTGAATCAATCCATTCACACTGTCATCCTCCAAATACTTCCCACTTTGTAGGAACAATCACGAGGAATCCTCCCATTTGTTCACATTCCCACATAGTTGGTAGGGGAAAAAAACAGGACAACTCTATTAATTAATAGAGATACTTATACCATTATGTATCGATAAAAAACCAATGGTTCCAATAGTTTTACTTGAATCAATCCATTCACTTACCCTCTCGTAAACATACACAAAACTATGGAAAATCACAATGTTTAATGGGTAAATCAACGAACTACATGGCCATTTTCAATAGCACACTGTTAGTTTACCAGAGGGTATATTATGCATTTATCCATTATTTATGCATTGTTGTTGGCTATTTTCCATTGTTGACCATTATTAACCATCAATATATTATCATTATGAGTTATATAATAATTGTTAATGATAACTATGTTACAGTAATGGTTAATGTCATTTAAGAACTAACCATATTATCTCATAGTATGAACCATTTTTTAATCATATTGTTGGCTATATATGATTATCTTTCAGACTGCACCAGCCAGGCCCTCATCCGCTGCGCCCATGCGTGCCACGAAGCCCGATGTGCTGCACGCTTCGGGGTCAAAGGCATCGAGACGAAAGAGGTGAGCTGCGATTGGCAGCAAGTGAAGCAACACATCAAGCGACTTGGTGTAGAAAAGTGTGGTGTAATCATGTTTAATTCTCAAAAAAACGTGTTTAAGGTGGGGAACCCAATGCCATAAACCTCCCACCTATGGGAAGCTTGGCTGGTTTATTTCTGGATTTACCACATCAATCATATTGAAAAATGGCGGATCATAGTGGTATCACGGTATCACGGTTAATCCGGCTAATGGTGATTGGGCGGGGATGGGGGGGTTATGAACCAATGATTTTTGTGGAGGATGTACTCACGTGGAGAAAAAGGTGGTTCAGCGGTCAATTGACTCGGTAATATTGGTTAGCAATGGCTAGTAACAGTGATCCAGCATATCTAGCATGACTTACCCACAAGAATGATGGTTTCACTAATGAGAAATAAATGAGGATATGCTGGGATATGGGGAAACAGACTGGATGGGTACAGTACTTTAACATACTTTAACCAGTTTTTTGTTGCTAGTACCAGTGTTCATGGGTACATTTGCGCTTCACAGCTCGAGCCAGGTTTTTCAGTGTTGAACCAGTGTTGAATGGTGAAAAAACTCGTGAAATGCCTCGAGAAATGCTTGGGTTTTGCCATATTACTGTACATGTGGCATATGTTGGAATTGAAATAACATGCACACATATCCATCTAAAGTATATCCATGAATAATCTCCATCAATGGTATATTTGAATGACAATTCCATATACAGTCTTAACACACGCGCCTCATGTATGTGATCAGTGCAATGACATGGATCAAAACCATCGACACATTCTATGGCAGACTTATGGTGCATCATTTGTTTAGCAAGAAATTCAAAGTGCCCGGTCATGAAGTTGTTGTCTTTGGTTCCCAAAGTCAACTGAAGATATGAAGAATGTGCTCTACCTAAGAGGATATAGCCCTTAAAACTGCCACTGGGTTCTTCACCAGGGTCTTGCCTTGGGCCTTGGCACGAGGTCATGTCAGGAGAAGATTTACAAACAAGACGACAGCAACTTGTCGGAGGATGGGGCAAACCAACCCACTAGGTGGTGCTACTAAATATCTAGCAATATCTACCAGTGGGTGCAGCAGAAAGTCAACAGCTGCAGAAGTCAACATCATATAGATATGAATCACATCTAGTCTGGTTGGTGGTTTGGAACATTTTTTATTTTTCCATATGTTGGGAACAATCATCCCAACCGACGAACTCACATTTTTCCGAGGGGTAGGTCAACCACCAACCAGTAGTAATTTACTACAGATTTTAGCAGTAACTTGTTTCATCAGTCCTGATGGTCGCTGAAGCCAGGTCCAGAGGTGCTGGAGGCAGCTGGAGTTCAGGTGCGTTTGGGATGTCATGCATCCTTCCGAGCGCCTTGGCCGATCTTGGACAGATCTCGGGGCGGTTGATGCCAAACTGAATATGCTCCCTGTTCTGATCATCCGGAGACAAACTGGCTTTAAGCCCGCTTCGCAAGAAATTCAACACCGGTTGGCTTCAAACGAATTAGAGTCTCAAGGATTCTCAATTCTGTTGGTGTCGGCGTGTGGTGGTCAAGCATCCCAATATCATCATTCTTAGTGAGCTAGTCAAACATCCCAACACTATTGGTGGTGGTCTAACTCTAACACAGCCCTAAAACACTCATTGCAATCCAGTTAAACCTAATACAAAACCCTAAAACCCTACATGATACCAGATATATTAGGGATTTACATGGATTTACCATCTTCATCCCTTCCACCCACCATGGTTTCTGGCGGAGGACGCTCACCAGATGCAGCTGACACGGGATTCAGACAGCGACGGTGCTGGTGGCGGCACCTCAGTGGTGACGGCCGATCGCTTCATTCTGTGCCACTCGGTGCTGGAAACGATGGACACTTGGGGAGGTGGGATTTCGAACCAACCAATATGTGATTTGGACATGGCAAGAATATCAAACTACGTTTCGGATTCAAGATGGATTTAAGGGAATTGGACATAGCCAAGGTTTTTTGGCAAACCAACGGCTAAACACTGTAAAAATTGAGTGTTGATTGTCAACCCGCCAGAATGTGGTTGTTTATGTTGTCCTTATGCTGGAGGACTGTGTTGTCATATCCCATTGAGACAAAAGATGTTCAAGGGGTGGCTTGGGTTGGCCATGATGCATGCAAAACAGGCAAGAAGACAGCAGGATAGGATGTGGTTCATGAGCACAACAAATAGAACCAATATAAACAACAAAATCAACAAACATGCAAGGCGCAATATGAAAGCCAACAACCAAAAACAAATTCATGAAGCAACTAGAGCATGGGATAACCAGATAGCATAGGTAGGTCCAATACCCTCTGGTAAACTACCATAACTACGGAACATCACCATGTTTAATATGTAAATCAACTATTTCTATGGCAATGTTCAATAGCAAACTCTTAGTTTACCAGGTCGGGTAACTCTTGTTCCACACATGAAGCTTTCCGAAGTCCTCCAGGTGAACCCAGCGCATCCATGCGCCAGGTACCGGTGCCGGCCCTGCACTACCGCCCTTGAAGGGTCTTGATGCGGTCCCCGGTGCTGAATCCCGGGTCCTGTGAGCTGTGTCGAATGAGGGAAATGTGCTGCGGGATTTGAATGGATGCGATATGAACCACTGATGATGTCATATATATATATATACTGTATAATATATACATATATATATACATAGTTAATATCTATATATACATATATATATGCATGTATAATATATATTATATATATATAACACATGTATACATGTAATACACTGGAAGTCATTTTTGTTGAATGACACTACTTGTGGAAAAGCACTGGTCACTTATTGTGTTAACCGAAATCATTCTTTCCACATATCACGTATCCCAGAATTACCTGAAGGTAAAATCTATAGGAGATTTCCACATTTGGTGGTAAAATCAATGATTTCCTGTCAAAGAAAACCTTTAATTAAACCAATCTATGATTCTTTAGTTAAATCCATGTGTTTGATGATTAAATGCATATGTTCACCACTTTTTCACCAACATCCAAGTTTTGTTATATCCCACCTCTCGTCCAGGTGATTTTCCATCAAACAGAATTTCAGGACACTGAAATGGAGGTACTGTACCATGTAGAGTCAGATTTTGAGGGCGTATCCCCTTACACAGCCCTTACATAGGCCTTATTTATCAGTACCAAAAAATTGGCCATTGAGGTCAGTACCCCTCAGTTATGTTTGCTGGTTTGTAAACGCATGAACTATGTTAAATGTACGTTAAATCATAGGTTTCACCAAGTTATAAGATGTTACAAGTGAACTATAGTGAACTTATCTTATCTATCATAAATCAACTATAAATCTCATGAAATCACCATTTTTTGTTGATTCTCTAGGTGCCTTTCTTCACCTACGAATCCATCTTCGACCTGGATGTTTTGCCATCGAGCCTCGCAGTCATTGGAGGAGGCCCCATTGGGAGCGAGCTGGCACAAGCCATGGCGCGCTTGGGTTCGCAGGTGCGCGGAGCGGCGTGGCGCTGGTTGAAGGGTGATTTTTTACGCTCCCATTGTAAAAAAAAGGGTGGATTTGTATGGATTTGTAGACTTGGAGCATCACCCCACTTTAGTGGTTAATGATTGATAACCAGGTATTGGGATTTTTTCAGAGCCATTTATACATGGGATAAGTCACCCTCATCGAGGAATTACTGAGCAGGATCTGCTTTTTTTGATTGGGGAAATTCGTCCAAAACAAAACTCATGTGATGTATATAAGATGTAAAGTGTTATCCATGAAAGCTTGGATGCGTTGATTTCTCTAAGCCTATGATAGGTACTATGATACCTACAACATCCTCTATTGGTTCAATCAAATGGAGAATGATAGTAACTATCATATATTATCATAGGTTTGTGAATTTGCTGAAGGTGAAATTATCCTTTCCCATTTATCGGCCGCCACGGGTCCATTTGAATTATGAGGATCAAGCCAGGTATGGCAACCGGTTCAAGTGCAATACGTATGGTATGACATGGATTTTAATATCGCCCGAAACTTCCAGATGCTACATCATTCGTTGGCGAACAAGCCTGGTGAGAGTAAGTCCCACTTTTTTTGGGGGTTTCTGATGGTACCATTTGTAAGTACCACTTCACCCAGAACTTCATGAAATGCAGGGAACTGACCCATTGGCCCATTCAACCTGGATCCTTGGAAGGTAACCCTCGTTGGCAAGCTGATGCCTCGAGAAGACGATGACGTGCGCAAGGTGATGTCGCAGGTTTTCCAAAGAGACGCTGGGACGGCCATCAAGCGTTTTCTCTGGTGGAAACATGCGAAAACTTATGTTGATGATCGATTGATTACCTGTGCAATGGGTAAACTTTGTTTTGGTAGTCTATGATTTAAATTTGTTTTTGCCATGAATGTGGGACATATGTTGTTTCTTGTTGCACAGGGTAAGCATAGGGTTTGTGTTCTGAGAACATAAAGTTTAAGTGTGTAAGATCGTCAATGGACATAGCCAAAAAAGTAATCCCTTGTCTAGTTTTCACGGGGACTTCATGAACAACTTCGAAGTTTTGTTTGCTTAAAACGGTGTCTCACATCCCCCCATCCCGCAGCCCAGGAAAACATTCGCATCGTAGAAGGTCGCGCGGAATCGGTGGAGAAAGTGGATGGAGGCGATGACAATGATGAAGCTGTCCGATGTCAACGAACATAGCGATGGAGAATGGCCTGTTTATGGATGATTTATTAGGTACCTCGTAAAAATGAAGGTTTTCCATAGCTGTGTTGAATTACCAGAGGCTAAACCAAGATGTCAGTGTTACTTAATTAGTCTTCTCATGTTCATTGTTGCTTTTTGACATCCTCTTATGATATGGTTTTCAAAACAATCACATGGTGGTTGTTTGAATGATTCCACCAAACAAAACAAACCTATCCAATACATTCCAAGAACATGTGGAATAGGTATATATCATCGATCTAAATGGGCCATGGCTTCAAAATTTCGCTTCGGAGAACGGTTGATTTCTACCACAGCCCAGCATAGCGTTGCCAGGTGTGCTGCTCCGTGCCGGCGGCTGCGAGATTCACTGCGCGGCGCTGTTGGTGGCTGCGGGGCGGAAGCCGCAGAAGTTGGAGATGTTGGGCCTGGAGCGGGCAGCAGTGAGGTACACCAAAGATGGCCATTCGGTTGCACCAGATACCCGACCTGGTAAACATACAAAAAACTTATGGGAAAATCACCATGCTATCAATGGGTAAATCCACTATTTCTATGGTCATTTTCAATAATTAGCTATGTAACAAATTACCAGAGGGTATACTTTGATGAGCCTGTCATCAGACATGGATTGCAATTGGATATCCCGAACAATGCAGCTTTATAGCTTGGAAAATTAACTAGAAATGGTGGATTTTTGGTGGATTTTCCATTGCCATGTTTGATTGCCAGAGGGTACCAAGAGGATCCAAGGTGCTGCGGAAGTGGTCTAAAAAAAGGGTCAAGAGGCATCCAATACAAAAGCAGTACGCATATATAGATCCATATAGATAATATGGATGCGTTTCTTTGCACCTTTTTCTATCATCCATATTATAAGATATGCACCATATTGATATATCTTTATGCACCATATAGGTCCAGAATTATAGACCATTATAGATCTATAATGTTTCCACCTTTCCAATGCCCAGCTGTTTTCGAATTCCTCGCTCCCTTGAACCTGGTGATAACCTTGCTGGAGACGGTAAGAGGATCCTGACCATGTATAGATTATATAAATATAGTGTATAATACATATGAATCCACAAAAAATATTATATATAGTTATATAATTATTTACACAAAAATAGTTTTAATACATATGAATCCACAACAGACACAGAGAGAGAGAGAGAGATATATATATATATATATACATACGCAAATACATAGACACCGACCATGTCGTGGGGGGTGGCTTAAAAAGAAATGAAACGAGATGATCATTCAGCCATGATCCGGCCATCACCGCGAGGCATCACGGTGGATGCGAAATTGCGCAGCAACGTGAAGCACATCTTTGCAGTGCCTCGGCAACTCCGGAAATCCTGTCGGAGTTGTCGCAGGCACATTCGAGGAATGTGAAAATGTGAAAACAACTTTTAAAAATACCTAAAATAAGAAGAATAGTAATAGTATGTAATAGTAATCACTGCCAGTGGCAGTCTCACCAGAGATGGCGAGGCAGAGAGATTGAACCGTCATTAAAGGTATAATCCAATATATTATAATCTTAACATCTGAACGATGAAGTTATTTAATAGTAAACTTAAACAGAAAAACACACAGAGAATACATCATGTTCCATTCATTTTCCATTCATTTTCCATCAGCCGAGGTGGGGGACTGCCTGGGCGGGCTGCAGTTCACTCACCTGGCTGGCTACCAGGGCGCTCTGAGCGCCTTCAACGCACTGCAAGGGGTGCAGCTTAAGGGGCCCAAGCTGGCGGAGGCGCTGATGCAGTTCGATGATTTGGTAAGGGGGAAGTCAAACCCATAATGGCACCATGGTACATTTGACATGATGGAAATTATCATACATTTTACTCATTTTGGAAAATTCCACTTAATTTACCCAAAATGGTTCTAGACAGTGATGGAAATGACCAGAACTCCATGTTTTTTTTTGGGTTTTGATAGGGTTTCATGGGGTCATTCATGGAATATAAATATACAAATGGACTATAATGTGAATGCAAGGGGAATGAATGGACTATTGGTACTCAAACATTGCAATGCGAAATGCGAAATAAATGGAGATTTATAGCTCATCATCAAACCAAATGGGAGGTTTTCCAGCAAACCATGTTTGATTTCCAGAGGGTAACAACAATGTTTAAGCAGTGACCATGTGGATTAGAATGATTAGAATGGGAGGGAATGAAGGTTTTACCAACAATTTGGATGAACATCAAAATTATAGAGTTACTGAGTAAACTTTCTATATATCTTGGAGGAACATCACAACAAGTGGTTTAACTAGCACAAAATGAAGATTGAATTGGAAATCGTTAGTCACCACTGTAGATCACGGCCACGCAAAAATCGTTAGTTCCAAGCCATGTAACGACCATGGATCCGATTTCGGGGACCGAGTTGACACGCCGAGTTTCGATGGATTTTCCCAGCCACCCTGGTTTGATCACACAGGGTGACCGTCAATCTTCCAAAGTCGATGTTTCTTGGTGAAATCCCGTTGGTTACATGCACGCGCCAACAATTGTTGGCGATTTTGTTGTGTTTTTGTTGCTTTAAGCCCCGTTGTGGTTTTGCTTGCATCCATATGTCTGCCGGTATAATTGCCATATTTGTTGCTTGAATGCATTATATATGTGCTCTTTTTGTCCAAAGGCTCCATAGCCATAGCCATGGGAGAAAAAAACACGTTTAGTCCGATCATTATTTGCCCTATTTTAAATATAGTTGTTCCATAAGCAAACTGTTAATTTGCCAGATGCTAGTGGTGAAATCATTTCAATTTCCCAAGTTTCCATCAAGTTCGCGATAGTTCCATCCCCCCAAAAAAAATATAGATCCCCATGGATGTCACATGATGTCACTATAACCAGCATGTTTCATTGGTGGAGTCTGGGTCATCTGCCAGGTGCCCCGCTGCACCTTCACGCACCCAGAAGTGGCCACTGTGGGATTGACGCTTTCCGAGGCGTTGCGGCAACTGGGTTCCCAGGTTTCAGCGAAGCTGCGACACTTGGAGCAGGTGGATCGAGCCATTTGCGAAGGCGGGGACCTGGATGGATCTGAGGAGTTCGGAACCGAATGTGAGATTTTTCATGGGACTTCTCGGAATTTTGGGGAGATATTTTGGATGGAATTATGGGATTTTTCCTGAGGCTTAATGGGATTATACGGTACTTGGATGAATTCTGATAATGACCTCACGTCCTACTATGATCCAGCCAGAATGATGAAACACGGGGAAAAAAGGGTCAAGGTTTTGATGGTTTTGGAGCATGTTCTTTGGGAGAAAGTATGTTTCTTTCTTTAGCATCTGGCCCTTGCAAGCTTTGGGGCCAAGAATGGCCGAGCGGCTGAGATGAGCTGGAAAATTTGGTTCCAGTTTTCAGTCGCTGACTCAGCACTGACTCAATATTAGTGATGCTTTATTGGTTGATATTGGTTGTGGTTTCTTTTTTTTGGTTGATGATTAAACCAACATCAACCAACATTTACCCTCGTCATGGTCCTTCAGGACCCACTGTTCGACCCAGCGTTGCAGGTGAGACAGAGGGCTTCATCAAGGTCGTTTTGGCCGCAGCAAACACCGTGATAGCCAGGTGAACTTTGTGGTGCATTTGTTAGCTCAGTTAGTTATACAGTTATACAATTATACAATAAGTAAATCATAGCGAAACTGTAGTGAATGGTAGATCTATAGTTAAATCATGTCAAATATATGTTGAATATCGATAGTCAATGATGTTTATATATATATATATGCAGAGTTATTATCGATAGTTAATGGTGTTTATACAAACCAAGAAGACACAACTGAGGGGCACTACCTTCAATGTCCATTTTTTGCTACGGATTTATTGGATCTAGCTATCATATATAGACACACATATATAATACATCTATATATATACAGTACCTCCATTTCAGGGTTCTGAAATTCACATTGATACAGTACCTGGTGGTGCTTGAACTTGCTTGAAACTAAGGTGGTACCATTTTTTCCTCTTAAAATCCTGGTCAATAATCCCACCAAATGTCTTACAAGAATGTGTTTTGCAATGGGAGTGCTGCATCACGCAAACCCTTTGAACCCATTGATCACATCACCTTTGTAAGGACATCACCATCAAAGATGATTTTTCAAGCAAAAAAATGTCCTAACCCCAATGGTTGCTAGTGATCTCCCCTTGTGTTTTGTTTGTAAATGTTCAACTTCCAGCAACGCCCAGTTTTCCAGATGGATGGATTAACCACCCTGGCTCCCAGGTAGTGCTCAGTGGCGGAAGGATCGTGGGTGCCACAGTGGTCAGCCAGGGGGCTGGTGAGATCGCTTCCGAGTTGGGCTTGGCCATCAGTAAGAAGATGAAGCGCCTAGGGCCACGGTGGTCAGGTTTTGGTGTTTGGGATGGGAGGAACATGTCGAAAATTTCACGAAAAAACACATGGTGGTTTTAATGGAATTTCTACAAGGGGACCTAACCATTTGGGGAACTCATCAAGGTTGATATGAGATTGGGTTTATTATGATTTAACCATTTGCCTGTTGGAAATTTCACATTTTGCTATGAATCGTAACTACAGTACTTTATATAAATACAACCGTGCCTCTTTTTTCATAGTTATGCTACTATGTCAAATTACCAGAGTTATTTACCATGAAAAATATGGTGATTGAAGCATCAAATACAGGCCTTTGAGCCAACAAAAAGAAGGATTTGGTTTAGTCATGAAACTGGTTGGTATTGTGTAAGATATCTTGGATAGCCAGACAGAGATAGCCAGACAGAGTCGGATATGTCGGATGATGAGCCGCTAGCTCTCCGATGCTTAGGAGGATTAGGAGGGAGCAAAGGAGCAATGGATATCCACATCTCCTATCATATACTGGTTGGTGGTTTGGAACATTTGGATTATTTTTCCATAGATTGGAAATAATACTCCCAACTGTGGTTTGGAACATTAATTTTATTAATTTTATGACTTTCCATATGTTGGGAATAGTAACCCCAACTGACCAACTCATCATATTTTTCAGAGGGGTAGGTCAACCACCAACGATGGAAGCCCAGGAGCCCAACTCAGAGTTTCTCTTCTCGGTGAATCCACCAGCTTTTTTGGAGGGAAACTTCGCAGGTTTTTTCCAGTTTTTGGATGGCCCAAAATGTTCAAAATGACGAATGCATAAGCTATGATATGTTCAGGTGCCCAGCCTGACACCTCAGCCTAATTAATATGATGAGATATGGGAAATTGACCAAGAAATTGGATATGAGTGTCAACAATGAACATCAATGAACTGGGTGTCAAAAAGTAGATTTGTATAGATGCCAGTCCCATCTCACTGGCAAGATGTTTTGCTGCCTGGATGCGGATCCCAGTTAGTAAGTACTTTTGCATATTATAACCCATATGGTTCATATATACTCCATATCCATATATACCTGGGGATCTTCCACTTATCTAACTGGTTTTTGTTTGGTGGGATGCACAGATATGCTCCCCGCCTCCCCGCAGCATGCGCAGCATGCTTGCTGCGGTGTTCAGACTTTGAGGTGCAGCGACATCGCCAGATGCATCCATTCCTATCCCTCCATGAGTTTCGCACTACAACAGCTCGCAGCGGAGGAACAGTACGCCAAGCTGGAAAAGCTGCTTGGTTTTACCATGGGTGAAATCCGGATGAAACAGAAACCGGATGAAACCGTTTTATTTTTCGTTGATGAATTGTGATGTTCAAAGTCTAAAAGCTGTCAGCCTAGGCTCTAAATCAATCATCCAAATAGCAATTCTACAGACATCTATCCCATGTTCATCTGATTAGCCAACATGATGCTTATCCTTTGTGTCACTGTGACGTTCTCTCACACAACCAGCTAAGGAGCCAAACTCTCAAATGTCTTCGGTGCCTTTGTGGTCCGCGCTTGCACGGTGGCAAATAAGGCCAAGATATCGGTGGAGTCGAAGCATGGCAAGTCAGACATCTTTGCTCAAGAAAAACTTGATGAGTGGATATCAGTGGTTACCCTCTGGTTTGTCTTACTTTCCATGGTTTGTCTTTAATATGGATACCTCTATCATTTTTTGGTGGAGACAGGTCAGGTCCGTGTCGATCAGTGTCTTCTTTCCATGGTAAAAATCTCCCATTCGATGACCGATGGTTAGGAGTCCAAGGTGACGCAGTTTTCGCGTTTTTCCCAGTGTAGAACACAAAAACACTATGGTTTATAGTGATTTATAGTGATTCAATGGGATTTTATAGTGATTCAATGGGATATTAATGGGGCTTACCGGCTTACCCTCTGGTTATTTAATATAGCATGGTATAGATGGTCCATAGAAATAGATGGTTTACCTAGGTTTACCTATTATAAATGGTGGTTTTCCATGGCAAACTGTTAAATAACCAGATGGTAGCGTTTATGGGGGAATATACTGTAACTATAGTTAATGGGTTCACAAACTTACAACTAGGGGGTGGGCCTGACCTTGTACCTTATCACCTAAGATTGGGGATATGAATGTTTCTTCAAAAACCTAGGGAGCGTGCCAACAGTTTGCACATCGAATCTCTGTAGTCGGACAGGCTATAGCCTGTCCCTGAGATTCTGAGATTCCAATGTTATATCAATTGGACCCATAGCCATCCGGACTGACTGCTTCACCTCCAGCAGTTCTTCATCTTCAGGACCCAGCCTAGCGACTGATTCAGCTGGCCATATTGAAGGGTCGATTTTCTGGGATATGTATCCGCTTTAAACGAGGAAAACGTTGATAGAAATATATATAGAAATTGCCCAGCGAAACCGTCATTTGCGGGCCAGAAATGGACCGAAGAAGTGCATTTTTCACACTTGATAGCCAGCGAAAATCAGCTTGAAAAATGGACCAGATCAAAAGTTTCACTGCTCAGTTGACGCCGTTTTGCATCCACCCGGGGCCAAAGAGTCCCAAGCCGAGCAGAAATGCTGCCCCAGATCCATGCAGAGAGTTGCTAAAGAGCCGGTGGACAACATGAGTTTTGGAGGCAGCTTCAATGGCAATTTCTACTGGAACAGGGGAAGATGAAGTTGTTATTTTTCTCCGCAAATGGTCAGAGAGATCCATAAAACAGGTTCGTCATGGTTCGCCTCAAACATGGAATAACAAGACTGACATTGTTATCAGTGTGGGGTTTCAATCCAGCCTTACCCACAGATTGGCCAAAAACACCAACATGCCCCTCGCCAACCAGCCCGGTAGTTCTCGGTAATTTGTGTTGGGTGGGTGGAGATCACAAGGTAACTGCGTCTTTTTGTTGGTATATAGTATAATATATATATATATATA
>Ga0126342_10004451_pt1 | contig 23941 bp, 15 predicted proteins | sample Cyp1metagenome_FD_92528 | JGI IMG/M metagenome (GOLD analysis project Ga0126342, IMG submission 92528) | Coral microbial communities from Lord Howe Island, Old Settlement Bay, Australia - Cyphastrea 1 metagenome | ecosystem: Host-associated > Invertebrates > Cnidaria > Coral ...
ACGTGTCGTCTGAAATCCTAGAAAAACAACGTTTTTCGAGACTGCTGGCAGTAGAACAGCTTCTTCGAGAGATTCGGTTGCCTGCGGCTGCTTGCAATCAAACAGCTTCGACAAAATCACCTTATATATATATATTACTATATAATATGATATATATATATATAAAAATATAGTATATAACATGTGTTATAGGAACACCATCTATAAATGGCTCTTTGTAGATGGCTCATGTAAATCCCAAATTTTGAGGGCTTTTTGAAATGGCCTGAACCCAACCGTTGTGCTTTTTGTGTTCGATGTGTCAAACAAAAAACCGCCGTGGATTCCATGTTTTTTTTGCAGGTGGAATATCAGTGCTGTCCTCAACAGTTGGCGACTGAGAGCCCTCAGCTGGCTGTGGATGTGGATCCACAAAAGCAGGTGGCGCTCGGGGAACCCCGGGGAAGTGCCGAAACTTAAAGGGGGGATTCATCTCCGGTCATCAAACGCAGGGATGGAAATCCTCTATAAATGGAGGTTTAAATGGAAACATCAATAATATTTATCATCTAGAAATCGGCAATTGTTCATTGCCACATCTGATTACCGGAGGGTTGCCTTCAGCAACTGAAGAGTGTGCTTTGAAGTGGCCCATTCAAATGATTCAATGATTTAACTACTAAAAGGGTGATTTTCCATAACTATATTCTTGAATGACCAGAGGATCGCTGGAAACTTGAAGTTCGGTGACCTTGAGCCCATAGAAATGGGCTTTGGTACCTGGACATAGGGGATGTACCCAACGTTCAAACAAACCCAAACGGTGATGAAATCATCAAAATTGTCTGATGAATTTTGTCCAACTATGGACTAATGGCGACTAATGGGAGAAATGGGGTAACGGCAATGAATATTAGTATGAGCCATGCAGTGAATATGAACCATTGATTTGGCAATCATGGTTTTGGAACTGAGAATCTTGGCCAAGAGATGGGGATGTAGCTACTATCTACTGTAGTACCCAGAAATTAGATGGTTTTGGTTATTTGGTGGTATAGCCCGCAGATGCACAGATTTCGTTTTGAAAATTATCTTGCCCTTTGTCCCAAGTTGTCGTGATCAGTGACATGAAGTGACTCTCTGTTTCGTTGTCCAATAGACGGCCTCAACATATGTTTCAACCAGATATGAATAGGCTTACAGGGTAGTGACCTTTGAAGGTATAAAAAAAGATATACCTGTGAAGGTATGTAATTAATATTATATTGTACAACTAGAAGTTAATTCAGGTGCCAAGGCTAGGACCCCTTAGACCACTAGTCTTGTTGTCCACCAAGTCGCCCAGTTTGGTTCTGATCCCCCTTGGACCAACTGGAAATCTCCGAACTATTGCCATGTTTGATTCCCGGAGGGTAGCTATCAGTAGTGCCCATCGTCAGTACCATCGTTAATACGTTTCCTGACCATTCCTGACCAAGATTTCCGGTTTGTAGCGAAGGAGCGGCTAAGTATAGTTGGATCATGACCAACTATTCTAAATACTAAATACATATAATATATATATATCCATTGGTAAGATCTAGTAAGCATCACATTTCCAAGAATCTCATCTGGTTGTAACCCATATTTGGGTGGTGCATCACATCCCAGGAATGGTAGGTGGCTAAGAGCCCGAGTTGTAAATGTAAGATATCCCCAGCTACTGTGGATGGTGGCGTTTTCCTGCACCCGTTGATAGGTGGTAAACATCCCATGATCTATTTCGGAATTCTACCATCATCATTTTGGAACATTTTGGTGCAGGATATTGGTGCAGGATTTCGCAACCATCCGACCATCCACAGTTACGTACGGGAGACCACTGAAACTCTGGCCCATCTCCAGCAAGGAGGAGAGTACCAACACAGCGCCCGGCAGCCCAAAAATGTGGGCGACGTTCTCGTCGGTGTGCCAGAGAGATATTGTTACCCTCTCGTTATTTGACGTAGCCATGGTATAGATGGCCCATAGACATAGATGGTTTACCGAACTTAATAATAGCATGGTGATTTTCCATGGCGAACTGTTAGTCATAACCAGATGGTAAACACATCGGGATTGTCCCACTTGGAACTGGGCAACTGGCCACTCCACTTACTTTCCAGTTACATGGCAGCCTCTGGAAATCGTTGATTTTCCCATTGAAACATCGATTTGCTTCGGGGATTTCCCATTGGGTAAGTGGGATGATTCTCTTGTGAGTACCCCCTGGTAAACAAACACAGTTCGCAAAGTGGAAAAGGACCATGTTTGAAAAAGGGTAAATCAGTTTATCAAACTAAATGGGCCATCACTATCATCATGTCTCACTCAATGGGCCATGGCTTCCATAGCTTCCATCCCAGGATGATTGCTGTGGCCCTCAGCGGAGCCGTGGTGTTGCCCGGCGTCGACAGGAGTTCATGGAGATTTGATTGGGATTTAATTGGGATGACGTGGGAATAGAATGGGTATAATACATATATATATATATATATATTTCAATCAACGGGGACTTGGGGTTGCAGTTGGGGTTAACTCTGATGAATGGATGTACTTGTGGTAGCAATAGTAACCCCATACATTTGGGATATAAGCCCGATCACGTTGTATCAGCTACAACTGGACACCCAAGTACCAAGCTGAAGGCTTACTTTTTTGACCAAGCCTTGCAACTGCTGGCCTTCTATTCAGGTTGTTCATCTCAATCGTTTGAACCTCAGTGAAGCGTGGGAGCGGGCAAATGAATGGCATGATGTATCCTGTTAAACATATGTAGAAGATATATTATATGTGAAGATAAGATTTCTTGTTTAGATTTTGTCGGCTCGTTTTGTTTGTTGTTTGTTTAAAGGATCATGGGTCAGGCTGGACCCGCAACTTAAATGATTGGAGGTAAATGCTGATCCCATCTATGGGAGGAGTTAAGATTTTGACCAACAACCATCAGAGTCTTACACATATTGCCCGGATGAGCATCCAATCATCCAGTTGTGGTTCGCCCATTGTCCATGTTGACCTCTGAGTGTCTTAGCTGCAGTGAGTGGACGATTTGGCAATAAGTCGAACCCAAGACATGCTCTTCAAGATTCGACTGAAACTATCAATGAACAAGGAGTTCCACGACAACAACCAGAGGGAAAGGATCAGCAATTCTGAGGTTGTGATCTGTGTGATCCAGCGGCGCATACCTCAGTGGCTTCCAGTTCGTATGAAACCAGGAGTGCAATTGGGAAAAAAAAACATAAATCTTTATATACTGAACCATCCCATCAAAATTGGGATTTAACCCACAAACATGGTAGGGGATACAATACGATATAATTAATGGGATATAATGTAAAATATAGTCTAGTTTAATCCCATTGCCCGTTCATATTATTACACACAGCCCATTGTATGGTCCCAAAGATGTGATTTCATCCCCTACTAAACCATGCTTTAGGGGGTGGTTAATATGCATGGTCCACGTCCAGAGAATCACCAAGGAATTTGTTGTGTTTCTTGACCCTCTGCTGGGGTAGAAAAAAATGCCATAGCTGTTGCAGGAGCTGTTCGGGTGTTGTTGAAGATGTGTGTGTGTGTGTGCAATAACGGGAAGTTGAGGAGCGCAGTTGCCGAAAACAGCTTTAGGATTTCCTGAATGTTGAATACTCGCTTTGAAATGCTGGTTTTGTATTGTATTTATTCATTTTGGATCCCTTATTGCCAATACTTAACATTTTTGTATTTGGAGTATGATCTTCCTTGAAGAAAAATCATGACCAGATTACTGTTTACATTGAAGCCTCTTGAACGTGGTTTGTAGTGGAACATGGACGCACTTATTCACTGGCTGCTGCAGGTGGAAACCAGGAATTCTCCGCTCACGAAAATATGAGGCTGCAGCTGTGGGCTCCGTTGTTGATGGGCCTAGGGTGGTCTGGCCAGAGTTCAGAAGGAAAAGGGAAGATTTTGGACATCCAATTGACAGACGTTTGGACATAGTTGGACACTGCCGTGAGATTGCCTAATGTATTGATGGCAGGCAATATATATATATATATAATTATATATATATATATATACGACGTACATATATAGATATATACTGTAATTATATATATATATTTACGTACATTATATATATACATACATACATACATACATACATACATTACATTAAATGATATTACGTTACATTGCATTACATACATACATATGTCTATAATTACATATGACATAAGATTATTAGCTTTATGATGGATGTATAAATATATATATATACCGAGATTGTGAGAGGTGCCCAGCAGTCACTAGCAGCTTGCATCTCAGGCTTTTCCAGAGAAGATGACCACTCCACAACAGCAACATGTGGAGAAGATGAAACCAAGCCCAGGCTGGACTTGGTACCATCTTTCGGAAAGTGAAATTATGATGACTTGAATAGTATTGTGGGTTGGGACACACACCATGGATTGTCTCTGTATTTGGCGAACTGGGTCAAAAACCCTAACCCCAAGCTGGAAGATACCCTCTGGTAAACTAACATAGCTATGGAAAATCACCATTTTCAATGGGAAAATCCACTATAAGTCACCATGTTCAATAGCTATGTTAAATTACCAGAGGGTAGATCTTCAGCTGATCCGACAAGACCTTGTTGCTTGGACACATGGGACACGATGAATCCTGTAACCGCGCTTAAACCTCATCGGTTGCGTGGGCATATCATGGCCATCTCACGATGACCTCATTGGAAATACAGGTTGGTACCGACTGGTAAGGGAACCGACCCAAGATGAGTTTATTTTTAATGTGACAATTATGGTTGTTTGCTCATTTACAATCCCTGTTTATGTGGTATCTACATCCCCGATTTAGATAATGAGATGTTCACAAGACTGGACAAGATCCGCATAAAATTGTATAAAGTCCAACTGTTGTGTAGAGATATCCCTTCTATATGTTGGTTTTCATCCCTGTCTTTCCGGCTTCCACCATCGTTGAAGGGTTGGGTAACTGGGTTTCTTGCCAACGAGGCAAGGTGATGTTGGGCAACAGGGCCAGCGAGATAACATCGTCGAAGGCGCCGTGCCATCTTGATTCCTGACCGTCAGGCAATTAATGTATGTGAGCAGTGGCTGCTAAACTCTGTTGATGGATGATTAGAGGCGGTTTTACTATCCAAGATCAATTTGGGATTGTCACAATCCATGAACTGAGAAATCCGTTCTTAACCCAGTATACACATGAGAGATGGTTTTGAACACTGCTCATGTGTAGATGAAATGGGTCCCATTTAAATCGCAAATGGGATACACCTCATTTTTGGACAGACCAATGTAATATGGCAATAAGAATGATTTTGAGCGACGAATCAGAACCCCAAATTCTATAAACATGCGAAATTCATGGAAAAGGTGTTTTTTTCCTCGGGCGGGGTGGGGTGTTACTACATGGGGATGGGTCAATACCTATTATTACCATATTTGGGGGAATAGCCATCTATTCACCAGCTATTTTAGAATACCTAGGGTACCAGGGTTTTGACCCATAACCACATTACCATACATTGCCAATCCCCTTGAGGCGGCAACGTGGAATAGCTCCTGGAGTGCCAAAGCTTCCGCTGGCGTGGGATCCCAGCGTGCGGTGTGGCTGGAGGGGTTTTACCAATGGCTGCTGGCTTCAAAGCCAAAAAGGGAACTGTAGCTAGCCACAGTAAAAACCAATTATTTGGGTGGTTACTGCATGTTACTGCTCTTCAGATGAGTTTGTTTTTCCCATCCTGCTTTGGAAGATCATGAACCAGTGTTTTGGAGGGAGTTTATCCACTGGATCATTGGAAGGATTGTGAGCTCCTGCCGCGGTGAAAGAAGAATCATAGATGACATTGCTGAGGAGAGTAGAGAATCTACTGCATCTTTAAAAATCTCAATATGGGATCCAAAATGAACCATCGTCAATTATCAGCCATTTGGAATCCGTTACTGTATACATCATCCCAAGTAGGAACATCGAGTGGGATTCCGTGCTCAAGAGAGATGAGTTCCCTCCATTTTTTCCGATGGAAAGACTGATTGAAGATACAGGACTCAACGCATTTGTCACCAGCGGATTTGAAAGAACATTGATACAGAAGAATTATGAAGAATTGTTGTTCTAGGTGTCCATCCAATTTTTTCAGCCTCCTGTAAAGTCTCCCTGAAAATCGCTGGTAACTTCAAATTTCAATGCTCCAGTGATGATTCAGTTGGACCATCATCCATAAAACTGGTGGTTTCAGATTGGTGAAACAGTTGCCCTGGTTAATTGGGAGGGTCCATAATTGGAGGTACATGGAGGTACCAGAACATGGCTGGTTTATAATGGGAAATCCCATCTATAAATGGATGATAACTGGGGGTACCCCCATTTCAGGAAACCACCAATTTGGCTTTGAAATGGTTTGTAATTAATCTAGTAGCTTGGGAATCCCCTGTTTTTGTTTGACCCCTCTCCACGTTTTTTTTAAGGTGTTTTGATGCCTGTTTTTGGAGGTACAAATCCTGCTTGGTTGATTAGTGAACAATGCGTTGTCAGCCCGGAGATGCAACAACCAGAAGGTACATCATATACTCATTTCTGAATCGCATGGTTAGAAAAGTACATTGTATATTCATTGTATATCATTGTATGATGCAAACCAACAATACAATGTACATCATGTATTACCCAGAATCATGGCGATAGGTAATACATGGTGTAAAATGCATGACAATTCAAGGCGCCTCCAATACTCGTTTTCCTCTACATTTAATTAGCAGATTTACTAGTCAGCGTCAGTGCATACCACCAGTCATTGCTCAGGTTCGCCCAGGATATCCTCAAATAATCCCCTGATTGGCCTGATTTGCCCATTCAGAGACATCATCGGGAGGAAGCATTAAGATCCACTGTAGGTCCAAAAAATGTATATGCTACGATATTCGTTGATATTCTATGATACGTATATATATATACTATAGACATAGATATATGTAAGAAATATAATTATATACGCTTCTATGATTATTTAATATGTCCTGCCACGCATGGGTACATTTTTTGTTTGTGATCTTCCGAAGTCCCGGAACCAGGAGAGGCCCAGCAATCAGCTGCAGGGGTGCCCAGCACTGCCATCATATTGGGGTTTCCTGGGTCATGGGGGTACCCCAAAAACGCTGAATGGTTTAATTCATAGAAACTCCGATCTATAAATGGATGATAACTGGGGGTACCCCTATGACTTAGGAAAGCTGCATATTTCTACGTGTGTGTAACCATCAAAAATTGTGGTAATTTGCCTGGAGCAATAGCCCGCTGACCTGCCTTAGTTTGATCGATTTGTCTTTGGAACATCTACAGGAAACTAAAACTCCGGGATTTGTGGGGAGAGTTTGCTAGGTTATTTTTTGGTCATGTTTGGTCATTCTTTGAGAATAAAACACCCACCTAAAGTAACCATGTCCAGGAACCTGAGATCTGGGGAACCTTGCTATGACGTCGCTGGTCGATGGCGTTTCTTTTAGTACAGTTATATAATATATATATATATATACTGGATCCTTACCCAAAAACGCTAGATGTTTGGCATCATGGTAATTATATGTAATCATCGACGTTTCTGGTCAAGTCTTCTTATATCTGGGTTGGAATTGATCCTGTTGTTTTTCTTTTCTGACAATTTTGCATGTTACCCGAAAATTACGACGGTGGATGGCTTGTGGGGGTTTGACAAACGGGTTTTGGAGGTAATAATGTATATAAGTCCTATCATTATCTATCATCTATGATCCATGAAGTATCAGGATCATTCATGTGAAGTCACATTTGCAACCAACCAGTTGATGGTTACATAAGTTACATCCCAATAGTTATCACAATATATAGTCATTCCAATAATATTTAATTGATTTGTATCATTTATTGGTACGATATATATATATATATATATAGTGTTATCCCATTAGTATCCATAATATATATATATATATATATCGATAAGTATATATATATATATCTCATTATCTATTAGTATAATATCCATTATCTATATATATAGTATATATACATATATATATATATACATACATCATTATCCATTAGTATCACATCCTTGGATAATTTAAGTCCCTTCAAGATGCAAACCCCGATGAATAATGCCATCGATCATCGCCGAGGTCGCTGGTGCGACACTCCTTCCTTCAGCCAAGAATGCTGACAGGTGGACCTGTCATATGTACGCATGACCATATTGCACTGTATCTATAGATACACAGTGTATTTGTATCTATAATTATATAGATATAGATACCACATACGTAGTTTATGATTCAGTTTTTGATTCATTACCATACTACATGATATGGAATATATATATATATATATGTCATATACAGTGTGTGTATATTATATATATATATATACAGACATTGATTTTCATGGAGAAACCACCATATGGTTAGGGCTGTCAAGAGGACCCACCAGATGAATCAACGCACTTTTGGCCCCCTCCGCGATAATGACAAAGGTAACAGGACAGGATAGCCTTCAGTACAAGACATATCAATGGAACATGAACAAAACACACACGACGGATTCACGTAGAAATCTGTCAGGTCAACAAAAGCAAAAGAACATCTACCCTTTGGTAATTTAACTTAGCTATGGAAGATCACCATTTTTTGTTTTTTTTTACAGGTAGAGCATCATAATATCATCTATAAATGGATATAATTGTCCATACTTGTAGTATCTTGTAGCTATGTTAAATGGATAACACAGGGTAAATGCCAAGCGGAGTTTCCATCGGTACCCAAAGAGTGGATCAAAAGATAGGAGACCCTTGGGTAAGCTAGCACGCTAGTGGGACATCACCACAAAAATCATGGTTTAAAAAAGCTTGCAAATCATCGATACACAAATTTTCAAGAGATATCGATGGGCAAACCATATTTCGATGTCCCACTATACAAATCTATACAAATCATCTTACAAATCTTTGGTGATAGACAACATGTGAGATCACCAAAGGAGATACTTTGCCCATCATTCGGCCATTGCAGGAGAGCTGTGGCAGTGGCAGACGTCCTAGGCTGGTCATCTCTGGTACGCCCCAAATTTGATCTGTCATACAAAATCAATCAAATTCGTATGACTATGTCTAGTACTGTTGCCAATTTGAGTGGGTCAATGGAGTGTCTTGGTATGTATTAATATATATTATATGTGAATAGTGTCTTGGTTCCAAACTGGGGAAGCTGTATTGAAACGGCCCAGCTGCTGAAGATAGGGCCATTGCCCGTGAGATCTCCATGTTCTTATGCATAATTTAACATAGCTATGGTATAGATGGCACATAGACATAGATGATCTACTTATTGAACCTGGTGATTTTCCATAGCTATGTTAAATTACCAATGGCATCCAAAGGCTATATCTGGTTGGTGGTTTGGAACATGAATTTTATTTTCCATAATATATGGGATGTCATCCCAAACCCATTGACTTGACTCATATTTTTCAAGATGGTGAAATTGCACCACCAGATGATTAACCATCATTAACCATCATCATAACCATGATTATATTAACCATATATATATTACCAAATTATATTAACCATAATTATATTAACCATTATATTACCAACCAATGGTAGGTTATTGCACCACCAATGGGATGATCATGTGTCGTGCCAGGCAAAGCTTCCACCTTGGCTGACGACGGGATCTACGAGGGTCCAACCAGGTGCCTGTCGTTTTCATAAGTACTGCAAATGTAATATATAATATAGTTGATATATATATATAATATATAATATATATATATAATATATATATAATACATATATAGACAAAGAGTTCTAACCTCTATGTACATATATATATATATACATGTATTATATATATATATGTATTGTATATATATATGATTCTATATACACACTTGAGTCAGTCGCTTCAAGCAGACAAAATCCATTCGGGAAGAGTCATACACACAAGTTGCGACTGCTGAACCTGGCAAGCCCTGGCTGTGACAGGCAATGGTGGGGTGGATCGAGTTCAACACTCAGATCATTTACCCTCTGGTTATGACTAACATAGCTATGGAAAATCCACCCATTTTTCATGGGAAAACTCACTATAAATGGCTATTTTCAATAGCTATGTTAAATTACCAGATGGTAGATGTTGCAGTTTGCTTATTTTTAAGTTTGCTTGAGAAGAAAGAGTACCCTCCAAAGCCACTGACTACTCATCGTTACGCCGATTGGCCCTATTCAAAAGATTTGAAATTGCCATAGGGTGTGTACTCCCCATTGTTTGACACACTCATTTTTATACATACTCAGATATCATATCAAGTGGGTTGTATGTCCCATTCAATCTCCACCAAATCCCTACTGTTGATGATTCAACCCCCATTTTCGCAGCATGGCACCCCAATACATTCCCAGTATCAAAACACTCGGTGCGCATGAAATTGGCTGAGGCAGCAGCGGTCGTGGCACAGGTATGGTGGACCTACTTAGATCATCTTAGATCTATCCTCTTTGATCTTCCCAACCACTCAGTAGTTATTTTGTGTCTTTACCTAGGGACTCTGTGGTCTTGTTTTATGTCAGTCAGCCAGTTTCCAGAAGCTCTGTGGTGCCAGGCTTTCAACCAGGTGCCCGTGTGCGACTTCAAGGTCCATTCCTCGATGTCCGAAACTTTTTTTGGGACGACGAGCCAGGATGATTTTGCCATGGGACCACCTTTGTTGAACGGTGGCAACTCAGAAGGGGTGGTTTGTGGTTTCATGTATCCAGTCTGGGAGAATGATTCCGTTCAGTTTGACCAATATCCTTGTATGTTGAACCTCAGCAAAGATAGACTGGATCTCCTAAGCAAAGACCCTGAGTGGAGTGCGGTTTTTATCCCCTTACTGATGCTTGCGGTGCATATTGCCAAAAACGAAAGAACAGTATATATATGTTGAATGAAAGGATTGAAACTGCAAAGTGTTTTACCAAGCTCAATCTCATATAGAAGCTGATAACGAGCACATGTTCACATGACGGTCCAAGAGATAAGCAGGTGGCATGTTTTCTTCAAATATATGTATATATAGACATATAATAATATAATATATATATACGGATATGCATCGGTATCGGTGACATTTAAAGACCATGGGGGAATCACACATGTTGATAATTGTCCGTGCTTACCTACCAGATGTGTAAATACCCAATGTTTGATCCAAATATCCAGAGGGATACAGTTGTATCTAGATCAAGTGTCAACCCCTGTTGCACAAACACATGACGCGATAGTGGTTGAAACTTTGCAAGGGTGAGGGTGTGAAGGGCCACCATTTGACAGGTCTGACTGCTTCCAGCTGGAATGGTGCTGAAGGAATCATTGAAGGCGAGGGAAATTGTACAGACTCATTTTTGGAGTCCTGGGATATCCTGGGATTCGCATTTCATACTGATTCACCATGAAACATCGGATCATGTTCGCTACAAAGCCACTTGAAAAAGTGCCCTCGTCCTTTCCGTCACTTCCGTTGATCAAAACGACCCTGGGACCTGGAAACGATTCTGTTGGTTTCCTTGCTGTTGGAAAGTGATTCAGCACAATATGTTCTTTGCATTCTGAAGCAGATATGTTTTTTGACAAGGAGGCTTATATCTCACACATATTCTCATGTCACAAAACCTTCTGCTTGCAGGTTTCAAATTAGTTGAAATCCATATCACTCTCAGATCGAATAAAAACATTTAAATGTGCCCCAAAAAATGAGAAAACATGGAGGCGTGTGACATCCAGGTTGGGACGCCCAGAACGGCGCTTTTGAAGTGAAGGCGCACACTGCTTTTGTGGCGCCTGGAGGACAGAGTTGAGTTGAGTTCTTATTTCTGCCTTCCTATGTTTTGGTCTTTGAAGCATCAACTTATTGTACAGGGGACACCACTTTGACCTGACGTTCTCTGGCGCAGTGCCAGGTGAACGGTACGCTTAAGCTGGCCGGGAGTGCTCAGAAGCAGATCCGTTGATTTTTCCATGAGATGATGACGTTGGTTAAGCCACCCTGCACCAGTTGGTAACTATTCGTTGGTAACTTGGATATACTTGGATAGTGGGATTAGAAAATGGGATAAACCCATTGGGGACCATAAACTGGAGATAGAGATCTGAAAAGAGCATAAAACTACGGTAAAATCGTGATCATGGGACAAACTTGCGACTCTGAACTGCCGCATCTGATGCGTGATAGCTGGGTAAAGAGAGCAGTGTACCTTCGGAGACTGATTCTTCTGATTTGCGGGGTAGGATTGGAGCATCAAAACCGCATCAGTACCGTGGTAGTCAATGTTTGGTCGAAGGGTAGTATGACTGTGGGTGGCGAGGTTCCAGAATCTGTATATCATTGGCTTTGGCTATCCACTGTTAAACATGTCCAAACTCCTTTTTACAATTTTTATACGCGGGTTTCTTAAAATGGGGAATCCTCAAGTCACCATAGGCTTCAATACTAATTCACGGTCTAAAGACTTGGATGATTTGGGGGTACCTCCATGACTTAGGAAGTGCATATAGTTTCAGAGATCGTCCCAGTTTTGTATCCGGTTCAATGACCGGATGACATGCAGAAGCCTAATCACACAAAGTAACGATTGTGAAAACCGTCATGGTGGTGTTTACGAAGATGATTTTGACGATAACAATAGTCATGCTGACTATAAGCAGTCTCAGTATGTTGTCTAATGATGTCTAATGTTACCCCCAGGCCAGGTGTGCCGCTCGAAGGTCTATCATGTGACCAACTCTTTATGGTTTATTTAGGGTTTGTTTAAGATTTATTTAGGATTTCATTCAGGGTTTAGAAAAAAAACACGGTTTTAATAATATTTTACTTTCAAGGCGTACTTAGGGTTTCATGTTAGATTTGGGTTTTATGGTGTAGGATTTCGGGCTTCGGGTTTAGGGTTTTGTGTTTGGAAACAAATCTCATCAGCCAAGTTGCAAGTTGCCTGACATTCCAAAATGCATAAAACACTGGCCCTGCGGAGCCAAAACGCACTTTCCCGGGCAGCACACCCATCCAGGCCGCAATGTTTTACATTATGATGCGATGGTGATGACTATGACGATGACGATGATGGTGATGACTATGACGATGACGATGACGATGACGATGATGATGATGATGATGATGTTGTTGATGTTGCTGTTGATGATGCTGTTGATGTTGCTGTTGATGTTGTTCGTGTTCTTCTTGTTGTTCTTGTTGTTCTTGTTGTTTTTGTTCTTCTTGTTGTTCTTGTTGTTCTTGTTGTTCTTGTTGTTCTTGTTGTTCTTGTTGTTGAGGGAGTATTCTGCATCCACCCTTCAGCCTCTTCGAGGTGAAACCCGAAAACCTCATTGCCAGTCCTGCTGCTGGCCGTACTGGTTCCGTACTTGGCTTCCCCTGGTTCAGCAGACACGGTAGCACGGTAAAAAGTGGATCATCTACGATGATTGAAACTTGGAACCATGTGTCCCATCAGATAATTATTGGTGTTTTTAGCCGTAGTTTCTCCTTCCAAACAATCCAATGATTATTGCATGCTTTGTCAGATACAGATACTTGTATGTCAGCCATGGTCAAAACTGGGATTGTTACTACCAATATTGGGGGATGGCAATGGGAATACTCAATCCATTTTCATAAGGATTCGTATACCCATTGAAAGGAATCCCATTCATGATGGTGGGATGACCATAGCACTTAAATACCGTGCTTTGACCATGGCACATGTCAACCTCCGAAACATGAGAGTCTGTTTGCGACATGTGCTGCTTCATAATTTTCTTCCAAGTGTGGATTGATGAGTTATGATCAACATTGATCGATTATGAAGCCTCGAAACTTGTTAGTTGTGGCTTTACGAGTTCTCGCTGGATGACTTCAACATACTTGCCATGCCAAGGTGAGGGCGACCTGACACCGGCTCAATTGAGGACTGGCCCGACTGGCTGGTTTGCTTCCGAAGCGTAGATGGCTTGTCATGTTGAGTCAGAATCAATGGGGGGGTCCTAAACATAGATGGTTTATACTGGAAAATTCTATCAAAATGGATGAGTTTGGGGTACCATAATTTTTGGAAACCTCCAATTGATTGCTCGACCAACTGAAGAGGAAAAGGAGATCCCTAATCATTCTGGTTCTGGTATTTCTTGTGATCAAAGCTTCAATCACGCAGTGTGACAACTTCATTGATTGGTTATGATTGGTTTATGTTGCAAATGCCGCAAATGCCATGTGGGTAAATGAGTGAGTGGACAAAAAACCTAGTCTCAAAATCACATATGATATTATAATGTTTTATGTAATAGAACATCACATCACATGACACATTATTCTACATGATTGATTATTATTGTAAAGTTATGTCATGTTATGTCATGTTATGTTATCTTATGTTTTGTAGCATTTCATGTGTTTTACAGTTATACACCATTGTTGTTTATTAATATATATATATATGTAGTATAGATGATTGGTTCTGAAACCGAAACCCTGGTATCGCTGTGAGGATGCAGCTGAACGCAGCGCAGGTGAATTTGGCAGGTCGGATCGGAGCCACGGAGTTCCGGAGCGGCTGATGCTTCAAGAACTGGAAGATCAACTGGTTCAATGGATTGGTTTAAGGGAAAAAAATACAGGAAAACCACAAAAAAATATGGGAAAATCTATGGTTTCCGTAGGTTTCCGGTTTTCCCTTAAACCAATCCATTGACTGGTGGGAAAAAACCATATGGCTATACCACTTCTTCAACAGATTTCGATGATTTCCCAGGTTAAGATCAAATGTTCCACGTTTTGACTACACATATGATATGGTTGGTAAAGGAAACAGAGGGTGAAATCAGATTTCGAAAGAATTTTGGTCAGATTTGGTAAGATTTCGTAAATGATCTGGGTAAATGATGCAAGTCTTGAGATGAATGTTTGTAAGTAATTATAAGATATTATAAGCGAGTTGAACTTTTTTATATCTCGTTTGCAGCGACCTTTGCTATCCCCAAACTTGCTCATGTTTTTGATGGATGAGTTCAGTAATTTGCCAAGAATGACGATGATAAACCAATCAATCATGGAACCTGGGCATTTATCACGAAGATTCGCTACGCATAGATGGCGCAACCAACGAACTAGCAGAAATCGACACTGTCGTGGATACCCTGCCCAAAACGCACATGACCCGAGGGATCTCCGAACTCTGGACGTTCATGCGCATGGGTCAAAATTTAAGACAGACTGTTTGGTTTTTTTTTCATGTCGTAAAACCGAATCATAAACCCCCAAATGGTTGGTGAAGGGCATGCTTTATTGGACGTACCTCATTATTTTTAGTCTAAATCATCCCATTCACTCAATAAATCATGATGATCATCCTAATTATTTTACCATTATACCATTGGCCCAATAATCATTCCATTTAAAGTGGTTTCAATGCTCACTTTTCTTGGGACCATGGTTCAGCTCCAGCCCAGAGGCCAGCCCCAAACATCCAGTCCTTCTGCGCCGCCAGCAGCTCAGGGTGTCGGATTGATTTGTTGGGAAGTCGTGGCGGTGAAGATGAAGATATGTGTTTCTCACAAGAGGTCGTAATTGATAATATGGATATTACATCTATAATATATAATAATATATATATATTATAGAGATATCGATACTATATGTATAGTGATATGCATATATGAATATATATCTATATATACATATAGCTTTTTTTTTTTGCAGGATACCAGAAATTTCAGAGTTGTTGCAAAGCCTTGACCTTGTTTCTTTCAAGGTTATTTGCTCATCATCAGAATTCAAGGGCAGGGCCAGTGGGAAAATTTGTCAGATTTGGGGCCCCTGAGATTGTTCTGTTGTCTTGTTCTGCCAGGCTAATAAAAACTGATGCCCCAATGAATTTCGGAGATTCTTGGCCTTAGACCGGAAACCTGGTTTTTGTGATCATGGCAGAACATACTGTTCAATATTCTGTACAGCTGCGGGTAATGTTACCTTTTTAAGCTGGCTAAATCCACCATTGTTCATTACGCATTTGTTGAGATGGCCCTTTTTAGATGATTTTTCTATTCACAGTACCCCACCAAACGTCCCCAGCATCTAGTGATTCGGAGAATGACCTGATACATCTCCTAACATATCCACAACTGAGGCGAGTGGAAGTTGGCCGGCAGCGTGGTGTGCCCAGTTGGATGTTGGGATTCTTGGGAGTAATGTTTGTTGGATGTTGGCTGGATGTTGGTCGGTTGGATGTTTAAGCGATTTTTTCTTTCACAGTCAGCGTCTTGGTAGGTCAGAGAGGGACGCAGCCTGGCTTTGGCGACACCTCACAGATTCACAAGGCGGTTGCAAGGCCTGATTGTGGGAGGACTTGGTGAATCGTGGGATGATGGGCTGTGAAGGTTTGCCATCGTTGGAAGGTTGAGCCATGGATATGAAGATATATGAAACAGCCATATGGGGCTTGAAACAACAGCAAGTCGTAGAAATGCTGGCTGTCCATTGCGGGTACTACCATAATATGTAGATTGATGAGTCAAAGACATTTAGCATTCGCCCAAAAAGATCGAAACAGTAAAAGAGATTTGACTGCGGGTTTTGACCCCTGCTCACTTCGTTCTTGTGAAATCGCATATTTGGCGTCGATAATATGCGTCGATAATATGCGTCGATTTCGAACCAGAACATCTTGTTTTAATTCCTGCTCGTTGCCTGAGATTGTCTGAGGGGAGGGTTCAAATGTTTCGACAAAACACAATGACCTATATCTAGAATCGATCTATCAAACATGTCCGTATATGTTGATTATTTTGATCTAAACATGTTATGTTTGCCCAGTGACATCACATCATCCATTGTTTTACCATCACCTCCCAGCCATACGTGAAACACCCCGTGCAGGCGAGCGGGCGAGAAATGGGACGAGTCTTGGCTAAGTGACGATCCATCCCCTTGGTCTAAAGCGCGAGGTGACCATGTCACAGCGCCAAGTTGGTGTTCCGTGTGCTATGGCGTGATATTAATACCATCTGGTAAACATACAGAAAAAACTATGGAAAGATCCACCATTTAATCTGGTTGGTGGTTTGAACATGAATGAAATATGACTTTCCATATATTGGGAATGGAATAATCATCCCAACTGACGAACTCCATCATTTTTCAGAGGGGTAGGTCAACCACCAACCAGACATTGTATCACGTATAAGCGTTATAACCAGTTGACTGTACAAGCAGATGTAAATAGCTAATATGACCAGTGAAGATATGTTATATAATGTTATATACCAGTGTTAACTATATATAATTACTAAGTTTCCCCTGCTTTTCAGGAGAGACAACTTCCCGGCCCATCGAATCTCGGCATCCAGGGTTGGATCCGAATAGATCCAGGATGTATTTAGGGGCCGTGGGGAACGTGCTGTGCTGTGCTGTGTTTCCCAAAATTGGAAGCGGAACATCTACAGGAAATCTGAACGGAAATCTGAACGGAAATCTGAACGGAAATCTGAACGGAAATCTACAATGAAGGGTGGTTCTTACAGCATGTAAAAGCCAGGGTTTCCCCCGAGGTTTTCTGATGGCACCGGCCAAGGATCGCTGCCGGCTCGGGTGACCACCTTCGGAGCAGTCGCCCCGGCGCTGTTCGCAACAAAATGGAACTGGACCACTGCCTCCTGTGAAATGAATGACATCCTTAAATGAAAAAGTGTGGAAAAGTGATGAGAACTGCCTAGTGTCAACTCTGGATTGATTAATTCCGATTGATTCATCAAGGGATGTTATTTTATGTTATTTTGATACCCCCCAACGGTCATCCTTAAAGTCCACATGTGCATCAAAAAGCGCAACTAAAATATAATATAGGTCTCCCATGGGGATTAGTGACAACCCACAAGAAAGGGCCGCCCAATTACAAGTTGGCTGAACAGAAACCCATCAATGTCAATCTATTGTAATCATTTTTGTTGGCCATGTATCCGACGTATAACATCTATAACATCGTATAACCCCAATAAACTATAAATATATCAGTTTGTTCACCCATCAAACCATAAGATCTATAGATCTTCTACATGGCCTGCTGGGCAATTAGCAGTAGTTCGATGTTTTTTTTTCCAGCTATTCACATTCATCTAGCTCGGTGATTTCCCCATTGCCACGTTTGATTAGCGGAGATATAACATGGTATAACTATTAATAAACCCATATCATATATTAACCATGTATTATCCTGATTTATTAATAGTTATTAACCATATATTAACTATGTATTAACCATATATTATTAACCATGTATTTATGATTTATATTCACCATATATTAACCATGTATTATCCATGCATTAAGTATTAACCATATATTATGAATTCATATTAATTCCATTAGTCAACAACCAAACTTGAAGGGCCATTGTGTGAAGGGTGATTTCTTCAAAACCAAGGTGCTGGCAACTGGCGAAGCCATGCGCCAGCTCCACCTCCCAGGCAAGGTGTGTCGGGACCCCCTGAATCTATGATATGTGTTCATTATTTGTTATGATTTGGTATGATATGTTCGTCATTTGGATATCATTAGTGCTATCATTTGTTATAATAGTGTTATCATGTGTTATCATTTGTTATGATATGTTTTGAAGTCTGATGACGTGCTTGTGATGTGTTATATCTTATATGTTATCATGTGTTACGATATATGTTATGCTATGTGATGAACTTCCAAGTATAGCTGTGTCATGATATGTTATGAGATAAGTTTACGTATGTCTGTTTCATTTGGAGAACCGATGGCTTGAGGTATGTGCCCCATCCATCCCATGTTTTTTGGAATGGGCCTTGGACATGTTTTGACCGCAGCGCATGTGGTTGGCTGTATCAGTTCCAAACATGCCACCATTCAAGTACTGTAGTCCATCTACTCACCATTTGCATAGACAGGAAGTATTGTATAAGTAAGAGCCAAGGTAATGCAGAAGTCCATTTGATTTAGTATACATACGATCTGCCTCATTAGATAGTAATATTTTTGAAACGTAATATTATATGTATGTGTTTGATCCAGAAGCCACCGTGAAATCTAGCTGCGTGTCATCGGATCCATTACATACTGGAAGATCAGCACGCGACTCCCCAATCTGAAGCGCGAGCAATTTGGATGGCATTCATAGCTCATTTGTATCCATTTGTTCCATGGGCTGTTGGTACATTTGTACAACTCAAAATTATTTACCCGCCAAACCGGATGCTTCAGTACAAGTGACCAAGCATTTCTGGGTCCATTGGTACAGTTGAGCGTGAGACGCGCAGACCAGTTTTGGCTTAGACTTTGGTGGGGAGGCGTCCTGTTAGCTGTGCCATCATGGAGCTGTCGATGTTCAATGTGTTGCTTGGCCCAGACCACTGGACACTCGTGACCAACCATTTTGGGGGCATGAACAGCTTGAAAAGAATTTGTGATATGACCAATTACTACGGAGATTTGAGTGTCTGAAAATGGTGCATACCTACTAAATGACGGCTTTCATGGGAAAATGATATGAAATGATGATTAATCATCAAATTTGGGTACTCTATTTTGAGATAAACCCAAATAGCTGGTTGGTAACTTGTGGCAAACCAGCACAGTCGAAAAAGTTCCCAGCTGCCCGCAGTTTAGAGTATGATGGTTTTTCATCAGTACCTGCAGCGCCGCAGGGCTTTGTTTCAAGAGTGGAAGATCAAGTGAATCAAGTGCTTGAAAATCTGATGCGGTGTTGTCTGAAAGTTTAGAACCCCAATATCCATCAATATCCTATGTTCTATCATCATCTATCATCATTTTCTCATGGAAACTGCGATGGTTTTGATGAAACCCATATCAGCCCTACTTTACATTGTTGATGGCTTTGGGCGGCCAGCGGTCGGGCGATCCTCCAGATCGACATTTTTTTTCTATGGCACAGTGGAAGGAGTGACGCAATTCTATATGATTGTTGTTGCTACTATCTATACTGTTTACAATAGAGGTTCAGCTTTACCCACCACATTTGCGTTCACGAATCTACACCTGTAAATTTATATATGTAGAGTTCTGTAATGTCTAATTTAATATATATATATAATTATATACATATCATAATCATTCCTTATTAAACACATCACGATATCCATCCCATCCCTATCCCCATGGCAGGAGTCACGGCTTCACGGAGGCCGTGGCCAGAGGTTTGCGCAGCGGCTTCCTGGGTGTGGAAGATTACCGACGCCTTGGCACCTGCGACACCTTGGAAGATATGCGAAGTGCCTTGGAAGAGACCGACTATGGCACCTTCCTTCAGGAGACTTCACCGGAAATTTTATGTCATGGGAGACATATTCGGAGACTGGGGATGATTTTTAAGAAGGTCAAAGACGTCGATGTGGATTGAAGATGTTTGTTTACGAATGAAGAAATTTTACTTTGGCACGACACATGATGTGTTTTGAAGGGATGTTCCTCGTTCGGATTTAGGACCTGAACATGTTGGCATTAGCACCAACTAACATGGCCACCGCCAAATAGGAATATATCGCTAATTTGTATCAGAAGTCAGGGAATGTCAGGGATAATTATACCTGGAATTTTTTGGCATATGAATATTTATAATGCGTTTCAGATATACTGGATGTATGATGTATGCAACGGGCTATATTTTACCAAGAATACATGGGTGTGTCACAATAAGTGCCCCAAAACTAGTGTCATGAATTAATAGAGGAAATGATCGACCAGTGGGTTTTAGAGTACCCAATGTCAGTCTGAAAATAGGTTTATCATGTTTTATCACTATATGTGTTCCATGTTTAGATTGCCATATTATAGTAGCAACAAATCACCCATTTCTTGACAACCGCCAATCTTCTGGAAACTCCGAAAAGTGAGTTTTGAGTCCAAAGACTGGGGAGATCAAACTAATTGTTTTTTTTTCTCATGGGTTCTATTTGCACAAATGGGATACACCTATGACGTCGACTTGTCCGAACATGGGGGCCCCATGGGGGCCTCACGAATCTCCAGGATTGATCATCGTTTCATGAAATCCCAGGTTCTGCATCGGTGAAGTTGCGTACGAAGGATGGTCAAGTACTAAGAATGAACCAAGATCTGCCCTGGGTCCTACATTTTTTACCAACCCTGCTTGAAGGGAAATTTTGGAGAGAAATGACCATATTTTCTGGTCCAAACCATGACGGGGTGAAGGCCTTGAGGTGAAACATGTGCTACTCTGCTCCTCAAGTTGTACCTGAGAAGTTCCTGCCTCCCATAGTAACATAGTTATCATAGTTCCTCTATCCTTTTTTGCCGCATTTGTGGAAGGATGAGCCTTCGCCCTTGCTGGTTTCCACCATTTCAAAGAAATGCTATGAGAAGCTGGCGGATGAGTTTAGGTACCTTGGCATGGTCACGAATTTCAAGGAGATTTTTATATATTTGTTATCTGGTTGTTCGAAATTGGCCCCCCTCAACGAAAACATGCATATACCCACTTTCAATCAATTTCCTCCACGAAAACATGCCATGTCTGCCATGTTCCCATGGTGGGATGATCCCATATGGGCCCCATTGCTGTGATCTCCAAGATATTCCATTCATTGGATTAGTGGATGATCATTGGATATGATGGGTAAGATCCTGAAAAAAAAGTGTAGATACTGTAGATACTGTGGATTCAGAAAGTTTTTGTAAATGTTAGTATATCATAGTTTCCAACTGGTGCAGGATTTCGACACCATCCATAGGGTATGTCAGGTACTTGAAGGCACAAACCGTGGAACCTTTGACCACTTTCATGGACTTCATCGCGCGGGAAAAGATGATCGATAATGTCTGCATGATCATCCAAGGCCGGCTTCCAATGAAGTCACTATACATTCGCAGAGATATACGTCAATGTGTTTCTGCAATGTAGTGTGCATATGTGTGTTTAGGTTTAGATGCATTTTTTTCTGTATGTATGCATGAATGTGTATGTTGTGAACTTGCAAGAAATGTGAATGTGAAATTAGTTTGGCAATAGCAGAACCAGTCAAGCTAGCGACTGAGCAACAAAGGCGGGGATATATATATATATTATATAGACCTCTGGAATCTATTCCTTTGAAGGGTTGCTAGCTTTCAAGAGGTACATTTGTGGGGACTGAAATCATTGTCAAAAAGAGTTTTCTATGGAACTAGCAAGGTACAAGTTGCCGGTGTTGTTTTCTTTTGATGTGTTTCTTCTCATTTGAGGAGAAATTGTCCCGAAGCCCTCAGGCGCTTTGAACAACAAGGCACCCAAGGAATTAGAGGAAAAGATTCATCCTTTGGGCGTCTTTGAAGGTATGAAGGTCATCATGTCTGAGACTTGGTTGTGCCATGTTGGGTCGGGGATTCTTGCTAGAGCAGCTAGATCAGCATCAGCTATATATATATACGTATATAGTTCCCGTTGATATATCAACACATATTAATGTTATCATATCATCATCAGCTATATATAGTTCCCATTGATCAGCTATATAGTTCCCATTGTAGTTCCCATTCAATAAAAAGATCTTCCAGCTCCACTTTCCAGCTGGGACTTGCTGGGAGCCATTGATGACTTTAGTGCTGACGGTGCCATTGAGTCTTGACAAATAGCGAATTGGATTTAGGCATCTTAAAATATGTGTTGATATATCATTAGGACAATTTGTTTTTTTGTCCATTTGTTGTATGTGTAATCTGGAATGACCCAATATTCATTTAAGTGAAATGTTCAGGAGTATTTCAAAAACAATACTTGACCCCAAGTCATGTTTCATTTCACGGCCTGTTTCAGGTGTGATCTATCTTTACCCAACATACATCTGTCTTTTAAGGATCATTTCCCAAAATTGCTATATAATGATCTATAAATCGAGCAAATGACCTCTAAATCTTGAACATGTTGACAAAAACGGGTTTGTTTGATATTGTCTCCAAAATTTGATGGTTTACCATGGTTTACCTTCATGTTCCCTCTAAAAACTGTGGTAATTTGGGTTGGACAATTCCGTAGGTTTCTCATGGTCAAACTTCTGCCCATGTCATTGCCCAGGAGAGCTTCGATGTGCAGGGTGGCTTTGATGATGTCTACCGGATCTTCTTGGTGGATACGCCCATTGGTGCCTACTTCGAAGAGTATCTCAAGGAGGCGGATCGAGACAAGGATGACATGGCCCGCGCAGGGATCGAAACGTCTCAGGTCGGATCGGAGATTGGTCGTCGGAGGATGATTGGGGACTAAGAGCAGGGAAGAATAAATATACCCTCTGGTTATTTAACATAGCCATGGTATAGATGGCCCATAGACATAGACGGTTTACCTATTAAAAATGGTGAATTTTCATGGCTATGTTAAATAACCAAATGGTAGAATAATCATATACAATTGTGGGATTTACCTACGGTTGAACAACAGTGGGAACAGTGATGGGATATACTGATATACTGTAGCATAACAAACCAAGATCTAATTGACTGGTTTCAAATGTGTTTCATTCTGCATCCTTTTCTGAGACTATGATTTCCAGTTGACTATATAATTATATATATATATTCATATTATATATATATATATTCATATATTATATATATATTCATATATTATATATATATTCATATATTATATATATATATATTCATATTATATATATATATATTCACATATTATATATATTATATATATATATATATTCATATTATATATATATTCATATTATATATATATATTCATATTATATATATATATTCATATATTATATATTGTTGAAATCAGCATCCTACATACTCCGAGAATGATGGCCCAGAGGAGAAATAGTAGCACTTTGAATCGTCATGGTAGCGTAAGTCCCATACGACCCAGGGG
>Ga0126342_10004452_pt1 | contig 23940 bp, 16 predicted proteins | sample Cyp1metagenome_FD_92528 | JGI IMG/M metagenome (GOLD analysis project Ga0126342, IMG submission 92528) | Coral microbial communities from Lord Howe Island, Old Settlement Bay, Australia - Cyphastrea 1 metagenome | ecosystem: Host-associated > Invertebrates > Cnidaria > Coral ...
AACTTCTACATTCATTGAAGATCTTCAATAAGGGTTTAATTCTCCCACCCCCGTGAAACTTCTACATTCATTGAAGATCTTCAATAAGGGTTTAATTCTCCCACCCCCGTTAAACTTCTACATGCATTGAAGATCTCCAATAAGGGTTTGATTGATGATGATGATGATGACGATGACGATGACGATGACGATGACGATGATGATGATGATGATGATGATGATGCGTCGCCCGTCGTCGTTGCGGGTCCGGGCAGAACCCAGGCATTTGCCGCATATATATATATATATATATATATATATATTATTAGCATTATTATCATCATTATTATTATATGTTTTATTGTTATTATTATCATCATTATCATTATATGTATATATGTATATATTACTATATTTTATTTAACTATATCCATCTATATCCCATTATATCTCATTATATCCAATTATATCCCATTATATCATCAAGTTGCTAAAAATAATCTCCCTTTACTCCAAACATTTTCACATTTTCACAGACTCCCAGAGGGAAAAAAAACATCCAAATTTCATCCTGGATGAAGGCTCGGCCCTCAATGGGCGGCAGAATGAGACTCAGAATGGCCACTTTATTCAGCGTCTCCGACACCTGCCAGGCTGGCTGCCACACCCTCGCGGAGACTGGTGACTTTTGAGAAGTACGACTTGTTGGATCCATAGCTGCTGTGGGGCCCCCCGTTGTGATGAACGTTGGTTTATAAAGCCCATGAAAACTATAGTTATTTGTACCATAAACCATAGTTATTGGAGTTCTAAACCAACTTAGCTATTGTTGAATTGAATCCAATTCTTTGAAGTCGACAATTTGAGGATTTGACCAAAATGCACTAATTAGACTAAGCAACCAAGATCTATCCACTTTGATAAGGAGAGCAAGTTGACCAAAGACTTTTTTGGCTTGTTGAATTTATCGTGTCAAATCTCATGGTGACCAGGATAACAAGTACAACCTTTGATCCTAATGGTTCAGTGTCTCTGAATCCAGTCAATTCCATTAAAAGTGCCATAGAATAACATAATGCTGTGTCAAGACCACCTCTCACAACTCGAAGGGATCCTTCAAAAAAAAACACAGATATGTTCGAAGCAAAGGGTTTGATTTCGCAACAACAAGACAAAGGATTACGACACGTTTGTCAAGTTTGCCAAAGTCATGCAAACTTGTGAGATGTTAGCCTCTGGTTTTTAACGCTTTGCGAACTGAACACTCATCATTTTTATGAACGATATATAAATCATGATAAATCACTATAAATCATCCATGAATGGGCTATTGTCCATAGCAAGCGGTTGAATAACCAAGGGCTACCGCAGAAATTTTCACGGGGCTTGAGGCTTTGCAAGGCCTCTGTCACCATGCGCGCACCCCAGAGCGAAAGAACCTGGCCAATCTTTTCCGGGATTTGGGGACTCAACGAGATGTTCACTCCTTTGGAAATGGGGTAGTGAGGGTAACCTGAGTGAAAAAACACGGTTGTGTCCAAAGCCAACGCCAACGCCCCAGTCAAAGCATGTTGAGTTCTGGCTATAAACCTGATCAATCGTGATAAATCTACATCAGAAGTTTTCCAAGAAAACACATGACTGGTTGGCAGTATACCTACCCCTCTGAAAAATCATGGAGTTCGTCAGTTGGGATGATTTATTATTCCCAACCGTTTCTGGAAAGTCATAATCCAGCCATGTTCCAGTCACCACCAACCAGTGATTTTCAGCGGCCACTGGTCAAAGGCCCACAATGGTGGAGCTGGACACCCAGTTTTTTTTGAGCCAAGTGTATGTAGAAATAGTTATTTATAGTATTTTATAATAATGTTATACTTATATTTATACTTATATTTAAAATACTTATACTACAGTAGGGTAAACCAACATGGATGCGGAAAAACAATGGTTTCTCTGGTTATCCAATGATCTACAAAACCTAGGTTTTCCACATCATTCCAGTGTTCAAATCTTGTGGCTCCTCGTCCTGTCAATTGTTAGGTTGGATATGGCTGGCCAATATCAACGTCATTCCCCGAGAACGTCATTCACCCAATTAAACCCAATTTCTTTAACTAACTTCGGATGAATGAACTCCTTTTTCTTCATGAAACCCTACTGTTGGTCCATCTACCCTTCATTCAATCCCACCTTTTTCGTGCTTCGATTAAAGAAAACCACCTTGTGTCTGGTGCTAACCTCATCCCCTAAGCGGACCCATGGTCCAACCCCAAGCCCCAGGGATTGGGACCCCTCCCACCATGAGGTGCACGAAACCCATGGAGTGTTGCTTCAGACACAGCTCCTGGGCGCTCTTCTGCACCGGATCTTCCTCAGTCAGCTGTTGACCCTGGGGAAAGCCTTCGTTTTTCGATCTACGTCAGTCTTAGTTGGATCGGGATTAATCAAACGAACCCCATATTGTTCACGGGTTGGTGGTTTTAAACCCTCTGAAAAATATTAGTCAATGGGAAAGATTATCTCATATATTATGGAAAATAAAACATGTTCCAAACCACCAACCAGTTCAATATTGTCCACAAATAGAGTGAAATAGAAACACAGAAACACAATTTGATTGTCACTGGGGAATTTTCAATTTATTGTCCAGTGTCGTGGTTGTTTGAAGGTACATGATGTGCTTGGAAATCGGGCCAGGATGCCAGTCACTATGATGTACAGTAAGTTGATTTACCCATGTGATTTCCCATAGTTTTGTTAGTTTACCAGAGGGTATTTAGCTAAACTCAGAGAACATGACAACGTGTATGAGACGATGCAAGGTTGCCACGGTGAACGATCGTAAAGCTAGTAGAACCTGTTGGGCCAATCACTCCGGTCTCCGCCGTCCACGCCACAAATTTGGCACAAGAGTAAAGAGCAAGCCACCACATATGACATCATCAGAATGCCTGTTCAAATCTAATTGCTGGTTTCAACCTCCCTGAAAAATATGAATCAGATTGGATCATCATCCCAACTATTAAAAGGGGAAAATAATCCAGCCATGTTCCAAACCAACCAGAAATAGTCGATAGATGCAATCTTGCTGTGGTTTTGAGCCTGATTCACCTCTATGACACGACCAACATCACACCATGACTCTCGTCACAGCATCGTTGCCACACCCAGCCATTGCAAATCACTGTGAATTCTGTGAAATCATCCAAAGAACAACGAGAAGTCGATCCAATGTTCATTTGCCTATTTTGGGGTTGTTCGTTTTTGACCCAACAAAAACTTCTATCTACTTGGTCTTACTCTATCTACTTGGTCTTACGCTTCATGCCCCTCCATCTTCATCAGCCAATTCAAGGGGCAAACACATCAATGCTATCCGGGTGCTTGTTGGTTGAATTATAGTGTTGCCTCGTTGCCTCCGCATTTGTTGTTTGATATACCTATACACTCTATGTAGCATATTGCTGCATGATGGGTACACCATCATGAAGCCCCGTTTTTGATAACCCAACAAGGCCCTGCTGCCATGTTGCCATATCCAGAGCAGTTGGGGGATCGCCAAAAAGAGCCCGGTTGATGACCTCTGCTCGGTGTAGTCACCAGGAACTGGAACTGTTTGATGAGCAATGGAAAACTCAAAATATCTCGAAATCATCGAAGTGTCAACAGATTTCATAAGAATCCCATGGTCTGTGCTGATACACATCGTTTCACTATCTGAAATCCACGATTTTGACTGTCACTTCTCTCTTTGTTTGTGTCACATACTGCAACAGTTTCTTGCTTCAACTACAAGTATGTGAACTTCATTTCAGGGTCAATTCCTCCAGTGGGTGTGTTCAGCTATGTGGATTTGTTTAAGGAACCCCCAAAAGTAAGAAACAATTCCCGTAATCGATTCTCCAAATATATAATTATATAGTGGATGTATGTGGATGTCCCATTGGCAACATTAAAAAAAAAAAACATCGATTCATCAAATGTAAGTAAGGCTACGCCTACTTTTTAATGATCCAAATAATTATGTCAGAACCACAATCTGGATCTGCTGAAAATTGGGTACCCCAACACCTTGGGTTGGATCATTTGTTCCATACAGTACCTGTCCATCATTTTTCCATGAGAAAACTGCCATAAATATTAGGAGCATCACCATTATGCAATCAAATTCAAGTGACATCCCTTCAAAGGTGAATCTCCCACAATAATGGATGGTTGAAAACCGCCATTCATTGATTTTTTTTCGTAAAATGTTGCCTTAAAACCCAAACATGTTGTTGTTTTTTTTTTTTCGGGCGATTAGTTTGGGGGGAAGTTGGTGGTTTTTGTTTAATGCCTATGAATTTCATGACCCCATTCACCCACCTCCCATGCGTCTCTAGCGCATACCACGATGCGCCGGCCTCGATTTGCTCATCCACACCGTGGGCGAAGGGAGCAAAGAGACCGTCCACGGTGGTGACGTAGAGATGATACGTCCTATGGTCAGTGACCAACGGTGGGAAATACCGCGTTCAGCATCGTTTTCGTAAAACTATTCATGATGGTTGTAGTGGTTCATGATGTCTTTAAATACGAATGAAATCTGGGTTCACATGGGTTAACTAGAAGTGTTGCACAATGGGAACATATTGGGGATATATCATGGGGATAACCATGGAAAATAAACCATTTAGATGAATTATGATGATTTACCTATTAGTTAAACATGATGATGTTCCATGGCTACGTTAAATAACCAGAGGGTATATATATATATATATATAAATATGTTGGGGTGATGCCCTCAAACCCTAGCCAAATTGGTACAAATAAATGGATTTATAGGAGGCATGGGTGAACACAATCAACTAACATGACTGAGGGGGAGCCACCACCTTGCACATCATTGGGGAAATGATGCCGGGAATGATGGTTTTTGCTGGGGCCTATTCTTGGGAACGGCAGACGGGTCAACATGTTGTTATATATGTATACATAATATGTATGAATGGGGTATCAATGGGTTGGTTTTGAAATATATACCTCCGAAAACGTGGTGTTGAAGGATTTTAATGGATTTTAAACATGAACAGAACACACAAACTCTCCCCATAAATCCCCAGAGGTCCGGTTTCCACTGGGAACATCATGACAATCCACTGGGGCCCGGGAATCCAATTTTTGAGGCTCACAAATTTAAGGCCAAACCATTGGGGTAGGTGAACTGGTTCAGCCATTAGACATGGCGAAACTGATATGGATATCCAGAATCCAGTCAAACTCAGTCACTTGGAGCTGGGTGTCATATTCACCCATCAAAATGGTCATAAAATTTTACAAATTAGTTTTTCAATCCACAGCACAAGGCATCCAAAAAGAAAACACTTAATGGCACCCGCTAGTCTCTTGTGATGATGTTATCCCATTCAAACAACAACTTCGGGGTATATCCACTGGACCCATATGCCATACATCGATGATCTGCGCTTTCTGGGAGCAGCATTCAGCCAGGTGGCAAGCCAAACTGCAGAAACAACGCCGCAGCGTGAAGCCTTGGTGTGATTTGACGACAAAACATGTTTTTGAATAGCAACATGGAGATTAATTTCCACAACAACAAACATCCAGATCCATTGTTCTTCCACCACCTTCTTGCATGTTTCGATAAAATTCTCACCAGAAAGCTAGAAAGCTTACTAAAATACACGAACACACGTTCCACAATTTAAGACCATGACGCCAATACGGGTCAATAATTAGTTGGGGGACAACTTTCGACAAAAGACAATCATCGCACCAATCAGCATCCAACATCACGCAGCACAATATGTATATATTTATATTTCATATCCGCAATCCTGGGTGATCCTTGACGTTTGGATCCATGATCCATGTATATCCATGTTGTTTGGACCCCCATCGACCCCAGGATCATCCCACAAAGCCACTAAGCCACCGACTCATACGTCCAACCGGGGTTGTCACATCTATACAGGTGAACATCAAATGGCTGGCACGTGGATCCCCCCAAAATATGGCATCATATTAGCGGGGACCAAAACTAAGGGTCACAAAGGCGGTCATGAGCGAAAGATATCGATTTAGATCGTTCGCTATATCGATTTACATGGTTTTGGAGCATGTCAAACAATGGCTGTTGATTTGGGGATCCATTTCCATTCACCTCCACAGAATCAACAATAGGGGCACTTCATGGTCAGCAGTCTGCTGTTCACTGTCTGTCTTCAAAGTGCGGAAGGATTTTCCCTCAGAACAGCTTGGTTTTTGCATTGTTGTGTGCTTTCTGCGTCTGAAGATTCTGTTCATCTCTTTGGATCTTTAGATCAAAGTTATATTCAATATACAATCGGTTTCAAGGCCAGGCTGGACCACCCCAGGTAGATGTTTCAAGACTTTGACTTAAAAATTTGAAGTGCGCCACTCCAGGGACGGATTGGGTCTCTGGCTTCCCGGGGCCCCTTTTGGCAGTTTTTGGTTATCGCAACGTTCTCGATAAATTCATCTGGTAAAATCAGGAACATGTGAAAGATTGTTTCTCAAGCACAGCCTGTGCTTTCCAGGGCCTGTGTCGTGACAGGTTTTGGCAGCAAGTTCTGTGGTCAGAAGTGCGTACTCTAGGCCTTTTTTGCGAGCACCTCTTGGCCTTTTGGGAGCCCCTGGATTCACATCCGACGAATACTAAAACAATGCATATGAGGGTACCATACAATCCCAAATGGCTGCGAAAAACAACAACACCTTTCAACTTCACCATCAAATCACGTTATCGCTTTAAGTAGTTCAACATATTGCTTTCCATGGTTTGGGTAACATTTTCCACCATATGACCTCTCATGTAAAGGTTTCTGCATGAACCTTTTGGGTCTTTGCTCATATGGCATGATAGGTTCCAGCGCACCCCCATATGGGTTGTTGCCAACTTAACTTTAGTTTCATTATGTTTTATTAAAACATACTATATTCTCTACTCCCTATAGTGTTTGATCTATATGTGTCAACCGGTCAACCCCGAGCATCCCGAGTTTCAAAGGCCAAGCAACAGAAGCACCAGGACCAGTTGTAGGACCTGAGGCTTGCCATCCAGCCCGACCATGACGACTGGGTGAACCCCCCAAGTCAACCCTCTGGTTATGACGAACAGACAGTTCGCCATGGAAAGATCCACCATGCGAAAAAAAGAACGGTAAACCATCTATTTCTATGCACCATTTTACATGGCTATGTTAAATAACCAGAGGGTAACACCAGGCAATTTGTTCTTCAATGATCTTCAATGTTCATAGCTACGTTAGAATACCTGCTGTACCCAAAATGGTATAATATGGTAAATGGGGGCACGGCTAATATCATGCCAACTGTCTCCTGATTCCCGATATGATTGGGACATCTGTCTGTCACGCAAAATTTCATGGCTAATCTTCGACACCAAAGAAAAGTAGCTATACATATATATATATACTACACCACCAAACAGATGCAAACTAAGTAAAATCCAACTAAACTAGCAATGACTAGATACAGTATGACTACGTAGTAGTAAATTGTAGTAAATTAAACCATGCTGAAGCTGTTCTATCTTGAGGGTAGACCCAAGTTCCAGGCACCTCTTGCGCAGTCTCCTGCACAGATCGACAGAAATGGGGTCGAAATGGGAGATCTCCGGAAGACAAATGGTTTATGTTGAAAATGATAATAGGGACAATCTCATGAAAATGATCAGGAATGTTGAAAATGAATGAAAATGATCTCTCAAATATCCCCAGGTGGATACTTGGGATGTTAAACACGTTTGAACATTATGATTGAATATGAACAAAAGGGATGTTGAAAAGACACTCTCGACGTTTTCAGGCAAAGCCGTTTGTTTGGCATGACAGTCCCCCTGACTAATCCGATATCATGTACAGTGTGTATATTTAAGGCTGTTTCCATTCAGAAGCTTGAAAGATATCTTAAAATATCTTAAAATGACCACCTGCTGATGATGTTGGCCAATCCAGGACACATGATTTCATATGATTTCTGGATATTTCTGGATGATTTGTCATGAAAATACCTGGCCTGGTAAACGTGTACAAAAAGCTATTGAACATGGCCATAGAAATAGTTGATTTTCCCATTAAAAAAAGGTGAATTTCCATAGTTATGTTAGTTTACCAGAGGGTATTCAATATTGATCCTCTCTTGTATAATCCATAGCTCAAGGTCGTTTACCCTCGGGTAAACTAACAGCTTGTCATGGAAAATCACCAAGTTTAAGAACTGTAAATCAACTATTTCTATGGGCCATTTTCAATAGCCATGTTAAATTACCAAAAGGGCATTCATTTGCCACTTCCATCAGCTAAAATCATGGCTAAACTCAGATGTGCCTCTAAAAAGCAATTTGATCATCCTAGTTGATTAGGATAGTGTCTCCCCGGCACAAATGGCAAAATAGTGATGTTTTTCTTGCTAGTAGATTCTTATAATATATATATATTATTATTATTATTGTTATTATTATTATTATCAATCATGGCTAATTAGTACACAGTATATCCCCATCAACGTGGCCAAAAAAAAGATTGAGTGAGCTTACCCTCTGGCAACTTAACAGGGCTATTGAAAATTGCAATCTGCACTTAATTTACCTACGAATCATGGATCAAAATCAAAATTGCAATTCTCCGTAGCTATGTGAGTTTACCAGAGGGTAAACTATCCATCCAGTTAGTTTGCCCAAATATCCATAATGATTACTGACTACATCCCAGTACCCTGGATTATTGGTGGTTAATATCCCCACATAACAAGTCAAACAAGTTGTGTATCCGCTTGGTCGCCTGGACAATCAAAATCCCACCCCATTCCCAGCTATGGATCGAAAGAGGGCAACATACAGAAATCACAGCACCAGGAACGTCCCCAGTGGCAGCAAGCCTCGGTGATGCTCCAATCGAAGAAAATCTGGTCTCTCGTCCGAATCTGTGCGTGGAAGATCGACAGGACTGGGTTGCGAAGTTTTTGGAGTTGGGATCTCTCAATGATGTATATACAATACATGCGGTAGATATACAGTAATTGTGTATAATATATTAACTATATAATTACATATATATAATATATATATGTATGGTAAATCCCCTACCGTATGATTGGCTGGTTTGGATACAGTATTCATGAAACACATCCCACGCCATGGGCCCTTTTTAACGTACTGAGCGCCCCTGACCAAGGCCAAAATCAGCCCATCACCTAAGGATCACATCAAGCTGGCAACCCTACATCCATGGACTTTGGAAAGGCATAGCAATCATCCAAAAAAAATCAACATGGAAATAAACTACGTTGAAACGCTGGTACGTTGGTGCAAGTGTTTCTTTCTACCTACTTGTGGGGGTTACTATGAGAATATCTTGAGTGAAACAAAGAAACAAATACTATCCCTTACTATCCGTATGTAGTTGTCACATGGATTTTCCTTGAATGATGCTGATGATATTCTTGTGTCACATGGATTTTCCTTTTTTATAACAAATATTTACGTTACTATCTCATGAATGTTGTCATCAGGAAATCACATGTGGTTTCCCTCAATGGATTGGATTAAGGGAAATCTACAGGAAACCATAGCTTTTCCCATTAAGTATGGGGCTTTCCTGTAATTTTTCCCTTAAACCAATCCATCGATTCCCTATAGATTTTCCCCAAAAATCCTACAGATCGATCCAAGGGATCTGAGGAGCGGCTTCCAGTTGTGGCATGGCTCGACAATCAAAGGAATGATCCGATCGATGCCTAGCTATTCGAATTGCTATTCTATGCTAAGATGATCCTATTCTATGCTATTTCTATGCTATCCAATAGATCCTATAGACAATCTAGATGATCCAAAGAATCTCATCTCTGGCTGTTCTATGCTATTCTAGTATTCTGTCTCTGTGTGGTATAAGTGAATACATCAATATTAATCTTAACACCATTTAAAATTAATACCAATTACCCTCTGGTAAACGTTTACATAACTATTGAAAATGGTAATAAAAATAATAGTTGATTTACCTTTAAAAAAATGGTGAATCTTTCCATAATTATGGGTCAGTTTACCAGGCCGGGTAAATTTCACATCACCACCTTCACCGCCAGCGAGTTTACCCATTCCCGTCTCATCCCATCCCGATTGACACGCCGAGTTGCCACTTTGCTGCTGCAATGGGTACGTGGAAATCTGTTCGTGCTGCACCTGGCGACCACCGGCGGACCAGCGGGACCCGATGCGAAGCGGAAGCTCTTGGGTCAACCCTGAAGTCACCAAGATCTTAATTCATCTTGCTCCTTCATCGAAATCATTCCAATCGCAATAGATGATTCAGATTGATCAATAATGTATATATAATATATATATATATATTCATAATAAGATTCAATAAGATTTAACAAGCCCTTGGAGTTCTTGATGATGGCCATGGCCTACACCCTACAGTAAGGCCGCTTATCAACTGACGGTCACTTTGGGATGGGGCTAATGTAATGACAGCTGGTTTTTCAGGCTTTTGCGCAGGACAAAAACCATGACAAAACACTACAAAAACATACAAAAAACCAGATGTAATTCCCAAACCCATAAAAAACAACAACAACATCATTGTTAAATGGGTTACTCTATTACTCTATACTAAAACAACATCAACAAGTAACAATGATGTGACTCTATTGTTGAATAGAGTTAAATGCACAACAATTAATCTGAACCACGACACATCACCCACCCGCATTCAACGCGTCGCGAAGCAATCCGCCGGCGGCCTCGGACCACAGGCGCTTCAAGGATCGCTTCTTTTTCCTCGGCTGTCGTGGTCAGGGGTCCCATTCAACGGCCATCAAAGATGCTCTGTTAATAGTGGTTAATAGTGGTTAATAGATGTTAATAGTGTTTAATCATGATAGTGGTTAATATTCATTTTTGATAATAGTGGTTAATAGTGGTTAATAATGATAGTTAATGGTGATTAATGGGGATTGATGGTGGTTTAGCCTCTGGTAAACAAACATAACGACGGAAAATCACCATTTTTAATAGGTAAATCAACGATTTCTATGGGCCATTTTCAATAGCTATGTTAGTTTACCAGAGGGTTGGGCCAAAGCGTCTGGAAAACAAATTCTATACTTAAATCATGTAATAAATCTCTGATCCCCCGATGCCGTGCACGATTTTGGGTGCCAGGATGCTAGCTAGGCCAGGATGAAGTTGCCTAAATGGAAATCGCCAACCACACAGTAAGGTTTCAAGGAACAAGAACTGCCTTGACCAAGCATGACAATCTATGTGTTTTTGAGTTGGTGGCCCGAAGTGCTGGGAGCAAAAACTACATCCCCGCATGCCATATATTAAAAAATCATCAACCACTTCCCTGCGTAGCTGTGGAATCATGGTGTAAATCTGTCTCCCCTTGGAACATACAAAGGAAGGAATTCGAGATCTTTCAAGTCAGAGCCTTGGATGTATCAAGTTTGCTTGAATAGGCACATGTTTCGGCAAGTTTCTTCCATTCAAAAAATGTATTCCTTGTCACTGCCAAAGGGGAACAAGCACGGAGCTTGATGGAGCTTGTTATCTTTGGCAGAAAACAGCAGTCCTGCAGTCCAACCCCACAGCATTCCACGTGCCACTGATCCAACTAGACTTGTGGCCCGGCCTCAGCCAAACCCAGATCGAATCATAACATCAGTGCTTAGATTCCAGTTCTCGTTGGTAAACAATGGTGCCTCAACTCAAAGAGTGGCGCAGGTCCACTGGATGGTCTATTACCTCATTCAAGCATTCAAGTTGAAGATATCCTCCAATTCTATCCAATTCTACTATACATTACTATACTATATATCATACTATATCCATCTAATTATATCCCCCCTTTTTAAGCCTCATTGATTCCTATGGTGAGTGCCGTACCGCTAGCCCGCGATTGCCCGGCGTCTGTGCGGACTCCGAGCTGGAGTTGTTGATCGACAGCTCCGTGTGAAGACTATACTCCTTGCCCCGGGGTGTTTACCCCAGGGAAAACCCATGGGAAAATGATCTAGAGATATCTAGATTCATGATTCATGGTGGGTGTTTCATGGTAGTATACTATGGTTTTCCACATCTATGTTACAAAACAACGGGAGGATTAACCCAGCATGACCTATGGTGATATGACTTGAACGTGGATATAACAGATATAATGGTGATATGATGGACTGCTCTCAACACCCCACAAACTGGGTGAACAAGTAGTGTAAAACCACCATCTTGTTTCCCCTGCTAGGGAATAATTTCCCTACAACTGGTCGGAGCAACCCAGGTCCATCTTCTGCAATTTTGTATAGTACGTATATATATATATATACGTATATTATATATATACGTATATATATATATATATACGTATATTATATATATACGTATATATATATATATGCAAAAAGTCATCTATATTAAGAACATATCAAGGGTATTTGTTTTTCTGCAAATGGCCTGGGTTTGTGCCCATGTTTTTGGGAGAATACATACATCACAACGTCCCAGCCATGCGTTTCGAGCTTCATTTCGCGAAACCAACAGAAGGATCCATGGACAAACCCAAATGAGGATGACGATGACTGGTTGATGGTTGAGCCATCGGGATTTGTCTGAACAATTAGGGGGAAGCCTCGACATTTGATGGTTGATCAGCAACTTCTCAATATCGATTTCGGGGAACATATGGCTATACCACTTTTGGACGCACCATTTTTCTGGGTGAAAACCTGGAGGATATATTAATATGGGTGTATCCCAAAAATTGCTATAAATTAACGGGAAATCATGGATGATTTACAAATGGCATGGCATGGGCTGGCCTATTTTCAGACCCATATAAGAAGAAAATAAAATGTTGCTGATCATGGAAAATCAACACTTCAGGTAGATCTCATGAACAACAATGGTATTTCATTGGCATGTCAACAATAGTGGATACCACAAAATGAAAACGTTAATCTTGAAAATAAGAACTATGAAATTTTGGTGGTGACCTATTTTCATGATACCCTTCAAAAAAATGTTCTGTGTGTTTGTTTCTTAGTGTTTGTATATGTGCTAGTACATCACCCAGCAAAAGATTCAAGTAGCACAGTACCCACTCAAGGTTCCCCAGTCTGACCCGACCGCGTCTGTCTGAGAAAATTGCTATCCCCAAAAGGTCAGTTTTGAGATACATGGAGGTTTCCTGAAATAGGGGTACCCCTAGTTATCATCCATTTATAGATGGATTTTCCAGGTAAACCATCCAGCTATTGGGGTACCCCCCATGACCAAGGAAAACCCCACATAGAGACCATAGAGATACCAGATTTTCCAACAAACCCGCATTGAGCCACCAATATCTGTCCAACCAAGGCTCCGATGGCACGGTATAGTCCTGCGGACTGTCGCATTGCTGCGCCTGGAATTCCTGGAGCTGACAGCGTCTGGTCCAACAAGTGGGTGATGAAAATCTGGTTGGTGGTTTCAACCCCTCTGAAAAATATTAGTCAATGGGAAGGATTATCCCATATATTATGGAAAATAAAAAATGTTCCAAACCACCAACCAGAAATTCATGGTCAAATTAGAGTCATTTCTAAACTTAGAAGCAGCAAATTGCGGAAATCATTCCTCTCAACCATCACATCCAGAGATATCCGGCCGTTGCGAAGTTGCGATCAAGACAAGTTATGATGCGAGGTTAAGTTAGAGTTAGATGCGCCTTTAAGAACCCTGGATTAGCACTGGATCTAATCGTTTGAGGTTCCTCGATATTCAATCTTAGGGGGTCCAGGGCCGGGATTAAATGAATCTAGATGTAAAAAACACTAGATATTTCTTAAACACTATAACCTATACTTAAATTATATATCATTAACTTGATGCCATACTAAGTAGGATAACCTGCCAAAATGGCGGATGTCATACGTCTGCAGTGACTTCTTCGTTGCCGAGCTTCAGAGTCGGTGTCGGGCACCAAGCATCTCTTGTTGTTGTCTCTCATGGCGTTCTTTTAGATGGAATGAGATCAATTCCAAATTGAACCGTTGGATGATTCAACTGGAATACTGTAATGTAATCAACTGGAAGGAAAAAAAAAGGACAACTGGAAGGTCTCTCAGTCTCAGTCTCCATATATGATAAACACATATAAACACTATACAGTGTTGGATGGTGTGTTTGTTGGCCTCTGGAACTCACAAACATGATGGACAACATGAACATCGAGTCACAAAGATCTTTTTCATTCTTTTTCCACATTGGATTAGGCAACATATGGGGGGCAACCGATGGACAACATGGCCATCATAGCACGGGGCCAGGTTCATCATCCGAGGCATTCCGGGTCACCATGTGTGACACATTTCGAAGCTTGAACCGAAAAGGCTATCATCAAGATCTGAGTTCCTGTTGGATTTGATAAGCTATGGTCAAAAATCAAACAATCAATGTGCCGATCAAAACAAAGCTGCCCGGCTGGCTTCAACAAGTCAACAATACATTAGCTCGCTGAGAATCCCGACCTAAAGTTCCGGAATAGCCAGCCGAGGCAGCATACCACATGGATCCACATGGTCACTCCAAATCACAATCATGCGTCAAGTTGAAAGCGTTTCTGGGGCCATGTGTTTGCCCTCTGAATCACACACCCAGTCCCAAACCTACTCGATCATCAAGACCAGTGATCCTATGTATATATACATATATTTTAATTTATATATATATATATAATTATATATATATATGTATGTATATATATATATATATATGTATATATATATCCATACATATAGATGTATATGTGTATATATAATATGGACAAATAAGTATACAGTATACAATAACGTCGCTATGCACAATTATACAATCTATAGTCAAGTACATAGGTCATTACACACCAGCAGAATTCTACTTTGCCATCTCTTCGGAGGATATCCCTAGATCACCGTCTTGACGGATGTTGCCTTAAAATAACATCAACATATAAATAGTTAATATAACCATAACATCAAAATAACATCATAATATCCATATATAAACAATCCTCACAGTTAGCCAACTTACTCTGAAACCTTCTACATAGATACCCTCTGATCCCTCTGGTAATTTAACATAGCTATTGAAAACGGCCATTTATAGTGGATTGTCCCATTGAAAAATGGTGATTTTCCATAGTTATGTTAGTTTACTAGAGGCTAAACCACCATTAATCCCCATTATTCACCATTAACTATCATTATTAACCACTATTAACCACTATTAACCACTATTAACCACTATTAACCACTATTAACCACTATTAATCACTATTATTATATCATGATATATCTACCATGGCTTCACCGGAAAAGCCTCACCTTCTTTTCATGTCTGGAGCCCCTCGTGTCGTAGCTCGACGCCGACAACACCGTGCCGCTCATCAGCGCCGCTTCCCAACGCGTCAAACGCTCCTGCCACTCCTTCCTCGGATTTCAGCAACAGCAGGGTGGGCTTTGCCCCACAACGGTGAGGCTGTCAATGATGATGTTTGTGATATATATATATATATATATTATTTATATATATATATATTATATCTGGTTGGTGGTTTCAACCCCTCTGAAAAATATTAGTCAATGGGAAGGATTATCCCGTATTATTATGGAAAATAATAAATATTCCAAACCACGAACCTTATAAATATATATATATATATATATTGTTGGGGTTTCACAATATTATGGGTTATACATGGTTATACTATTTTGTTTGGGAAACCCCTAGTATTATGAGATTATTTCACTGATGTTATAAACTTTTATAAACATTGTGGGCTAGTTTGCGATTTCACATGTTTAACAGGTTTATAACTAGTGAAATATATCATTGTATCTACCAGAATGGGATGTTGCTTTATGATATTTCAACCAACCCAAAATGAAGATGTTACCATCAGAAATTGTATGTACCCTAAAGTAAACCAACATAGATGTGAAAAACCCTTGGGGGAAATGCATGCAAACAATGATCTACAACTGCTGTGAGTTCCACATCTATGTAAGTTTACCCCAGGGCATACAAAGCCTACTTAGCCTAGTTATCAACCAAGCCAGTTGTAAGTTAAGGTTTAGAAACATTAATTATATAATCATACTATATAATTGCCCGATAAAATCATAGTGCACCAAGTCATAAGTCAACCTAGCTATTGTTTGTAGGCCTTACCTTATTGTGATGGATTGAATCACAGGTTGAAAACTCATGGGACCAGTGTTGAAACCGTTGGTTAATAGGAATGTCCATAATGGAGTGTGAGAGTCAATCGTCCCCAATTTCGTGGGTGTATAACCATTACCAGGATTATCAGGATTATCAGGGTTGATGATTATCTGGTTGGTGGTTTCAATCCCTCTGAAAAATATGAAAGTCAGTTGGGATGATTATTCCCAATATATGGAAAAATAAAATTGATGTTCCAAACCACCAACCAGTTATGGTAGTATAACCATAATCCATTTTGCTTTTGATAATGATCTTAAGGAACGTCCAAAACTCATCATCAACAGGCGGTGTTCCCTTCTGGATGAGAAGAGAATGCGTCAACCTAAGGGACCCTTGTAGGGGGGGGGTATTGCAACACCAGGCCCCAAGAGAAGGGCTGATTTTTGAGTAGGTTTACATGTTTATCTTATTTATATATATATATATATATTATATATATATCATATAAATTACATCACATAGATTCATATACTATGTATACATATACACGTGTATATATAAACATGTATACGTATGCCAGGAAACTTGAGGTCGCTTGAGAGTTACGGTGAATTTCTTCGCCCTTTGTCGCCCAGTTCTCTCGTCCAAAGGTCGTATCTTTGGACTCTCCAGCTGCGCGCCAAATGAAGGACGCCTGTCTGGTACCCCATCAGGCCATCATGGGCAAAATGATGATTACCCTCTGGGAAACTAACATAGCTATGGAAAATCACCATTTTTAATGGGAAAACTCACTATAAATGGCCATGTTCAATAGCTATGTTAAATTACCAGAGGGTATCCTAGGGTAGTTGTGGATAAAACACTGCCATGTTTACCATCCCGCACATATCAAATCACCAATTATTTTAACGGTATAAACCATCAAACATGGGATGGTAAACATGGCATTGTTTTAACCACAAACGATTGTTCCTAGGGAAACCGTGGGTTTTCCACATGTGAGTTTACAGTAGGGTAACGATCAAATTTGGGGACCTTATTTTCAGAACAAAGCCATCTGGCAAGGTCGTATAGAATGAGTTTGGTCACAGAGTCACACAGGAAATCCTCAATTCTCTAAATCCCAATTTCTGGGCCAAGAAATGAATTGAATTTTTACTCTATCTTTTTGGGTGGTACTATGACCATTTTTTGTTGTGACCCATTAGCAAATTATCTGGTGAACGGTGCAATGTGGCGCCTCCCTGCTACATCTGTTTGTGGTTGGTTCGTACGCCCCATCAAATTTAGTCAATCATGAACCCTAGTGAAATCTGAGTGATAAACTAGGCTAGCTGAGAAGTTAAACTTCATTTTTTCGGCAGAGATCACTTCTTAGCTGGTTGGTTCCCAGCTTCCCATGCTGACAGTTTCACTTCTGGGTATAAATAGATGGTTGGTGGTTTTTCGCCTACCCCTCTGAAAAATGATGGAGTTCGTCAGTTGGAATGATGACATTCCCAATCTATGGAAAAATACAAAATGGTCCAAACCACCAACCAGGGTATAGATGGGTTTTCCTATGGTTTGACTATGGGTTTTCCTATGGTTTTCCTATAGATGGTAACCATGGTCCAACAAAAAAAACCAAAAAAGTCCTGGCAGCAACGGCTGGGACCCACCAATGTTGACCGTGCTCCTCTCCGCGCCTCGTCGCTAGAGCTGGAATGTCGACGAAGAAAGCGCGGGTAGTAGGCCCTGCGGAACGTTGCGGCTTGTAGAGTTCAAGAGCCATGGGGATTTGGTCATGACATGCCATGACAAAACTAAAGGTGATGCCGTGATGCCCCAGTTCAGATTCTTAAGTTGCTTTATATCTATAGCTACAAGATTAGTAGAATAATTAGGCTTCGTGTTAGTTGTAACTATATATATTATAGTAGATGGATTTATCATGCTTCAAGTATCTGATGTAAATAAAACGGAAAAAATGATCAGTTACTTTTCTATCTTGGTGGGGGTTGCTACACTTGGAATCATGTTGAACTGCCCCTGTTGCTACGATTGGACGAAAATTGGACTATAAATGAAGGATCTAATCAACACACACTTGGATATAATGGGGGTTAATTTACAGACTTACAGAAATACCGTGTGGTGTGTACATTTGGGTTCATGTGAGATATCCCAACGCTGGGATTGGGTATATATCTTCAGTTTCTATGAAACAATTACGTCTTCCCCAAAGAATTTAATCCAGATACGGCATGGTGTCATGCCCTCTTGGAACGTATTGAAAATCATTGGAAACATATGGGTATGGATCAATACCTATTAATACCATTTTTAGTGGGATGAACATCCATTTACCAGCTATTTTGGGGTTCACTAGGTACCAGGGTTTTGACCCATCCCCATATGGCAGAATGGTTGCTTAAGATCGGCATTCTCGCTTCACGGCTGATGAAATCCAACAGATATGAAGGGCCACTGCCCAAGGGAGCAGGGCTGTGGAACGGAGAAGGTCTGGTCCAAGACCATAGGGGAAATCATCAACAAAAAAAAACGGACATCTAGAGTGGAATTGTAAGGAATGCAACAATTCAGGATTTCATAAGTAAGAAAACCCTAGATTAATGCCGTTATATAAACGAGTGCTTCACCAGAAGTAGAAGCATTGAACGAACACAGAGTGGGATTTTTCAAGGAGTTGCAAAAGGTCCAATGGTCCAATCCAGTGGCAAAACCTGCTCGTTTTTGCTGGATCAATGTGGAACAATTCATGTTGAAAGCTTGCATACCCTCTGGTAATTTAACGTAGCTATTGAAAATGGCCATTTATAGTGGATTTTCCCATTAAAAATGGTGATTTTCCATAGCTATGTTAAATTACCGGAGGGTACCCAGCTAGAAAACAAAAAATGTCTGAATATCCAAGATTGGCCATTTGGTGGTTGGTCAGTATCCCCAAAGGTTCTTACCAGTCAACCTTCCCCACCTAATGGCTTTGTTGGATGCAGCAGCTCTTGAAAACATCCAGCCAAAAAGAAATGAATGTCAACTCCATTGCAAAGAACAGATCCTTAAAAATCCTCAGAAACATCTCTAAAGTACACAACTCAACTAATTATAACTATAATTACATTACACTCAACTTAATTATAACTACTCAACTACTCAACTATTTTCATCCATTGTCATTACCAAATACGACGTCTTCCCCCAACTATTTCCCCCTCCTCTCGGCTTGGCTAAGCAGTTCCGTGCCGCGCGTCATGGTCTTCAAAAAGCCCCAGGAGGCGTGACGCATGACTTTGCTGTAGCCTGGGCAAGCAGCGAGTCGAAGTCCAATGATCTGGTGTCTATACATACCAATATTATATGCACGTTACGTTGTTGTCAATGTAGTGGCAGGGTGTCTTGCTAATTATCTACAGAACTATGAGCTGATTCAGCTTAAAGTCATTCAAAGTCAAGATGGCACTTTACAACAACAACGGCACTTTGTTCGAAAGCACTTTGTTTTTTTTGTGGCACTATGGAAGGTCGGATTGTAAGTACGCATAACATGGACGTTTGCAGTTTGCACTTGAGTTGATTTGGGCTGAATTTCCAATCATTTTGAAGCTTAACTGCAACCAAGCTGACTGCTGTTGGGCTCCTTCCGCAAGGGTCGACAGAGCTCGTTGAAGGCATAGAAGAACACCTGCGAATGGCAGGTACGGTCGACTGCATACGAACAATCTGTGATATTAGGTGATTGGTTTCGCGATTTTGGGCTGACTTTCTTGAAACATCCTGAAACCGAATTGGGATCATCATTTGAGGTTTAGATGGAAAGGCATGGAAAACAAAAGCAAGTTTTCCATTCTTGGTCACAGAGCAAATCGTTGTTAAATATGTCAGTTCTTCGAAGAATATCCTCCTGTAGATCATTATTCTAGGGTTTCGACATCCATGTTATTATGTTAATCTATCCTTAGATGCTCAATCACCCCTCTTTCGATTCAAATAGCCATGGACCTCACATCCTGATCCCCGATAAATGAAGTAGATCTAGGATGATCAAGGTTCAAAATGCAAATGGAAGCAATTCACAGTGGAATTGCGTGAATTGGGTTCATGTCTATCAAACATTGAAAATCCCACCATGTAATGTCAAACCCGGATTAATAAACCACGGTTTATCAATTAGGGGGGTACTCCTCCAATAGTCATTTCATCTGATACGTTTTTTATGGTACCCTCCCAATTAAACAATCTAGGAATCTTGGGTTTTTTTAATCCAGGGTTGACATTAGATGATTGTCTTATGAACAAAATGCCCGACATGTTGTCGCGGATTTCCCAGCGACCTGCCATGAGACTGAGACTATCAGGTTTAACGACGCTCCGGCTGTCCTACTAAGCCGGCATTGCGAAATATACAATTTATGGGTTAAGAATGGGATTCTCCTCTATGGATTGTAATTATCCACAATATATTGGTTGGTAGAATACCCTATAATTTAGTAGGATAATCCCCTATAAACCATTGGGATCCTTTAGGATAGTCCCCTATGATACATTAGTATCCAATATTGGCTAGATATGTTACTATGATACATTGATTACTGTAATCCTCAAACTATTCATCAACCAACCATCGTTTGTTAGTGATATCTACTCAAATTCCTCAGCTCATAATTTCATGGTTAACATCCCTATTAATTAAACGACTATAACCATCAACCAACATGACTCCTTCAATTATATCCGCAACAGGATAGTGAACCCCCCATAAAGTCCCTATAACTGATGCTTCAAGTTCCGCATGATGAACTCATCAACCAACAGCTTCTCCAACGAACAGCTCACCGCCCACCGCGCCTTCCTCCGTCTTTCGTCCTTCTCCTTCAGGAAGGCCTCAGGCATCTGGACCCGGTCGGACCCCAAAACTGCACGAATTTAGAAATCGTTCAATGGGAATCAAAAAGGATCCTAAAATGAAGGTACGGTCGTACCAGGTTTCAGACCATATTTTCTGGGGATCTTCCCCTAGCCCTTTTTTTTTCGTCAAAAAAATGGTAGGTAGCTCCAATCCATCGGTTCCATCCCATGGGTTTTTGACAACGTAACGCCAAGATCAATGCCATTCTGGATGCTGATTGAACCCTGAACAACGACAGAAACTTTGGCGCCTCATCCCAGAAAAGGAGGGAGAACATCGAAGCGGCAAATCTTGTGGTATCACCACCACAACTTCGGATCTTTGATCCAAAACATTCCAAAATCAGGACATGAAAACAAATGATATTATGGATATATTATGGATATATTATGGATAGATTATGGATATATTATGGATATATTATGGATATAGTTATCAAACAGCAACGACACTTCATCCATAGCATCGACCATGTGCAACCAGGCCTTGCCGAACAATGCCATCACCTTGTATGGCGCGTCCGGACCACCCCTCCTGCGCCGCATGGTCGATGATATCTGTAGAAAAGTTTCTGGGCGTCCAACAGGAAGAGAAAACAATGTTATAGCCTATGTTATAGCCTATGTTGTAGCCTATGTTATCCAACCTGAATATCTGCTATCTTATCTGAAAAGAATCCATTCAGGTTATCTTAGCAGAGACTGGAAGAACTATAGGCCAGTTGGAATCACCACCCAAGGTGTTTTTTGTCGAGAAAAGCAACAACAACGTCATGAGGCCTTGATACAATGGAAGGGTGATGGCTTTGGGGATGACTGATACATGTTTCTTTGGCAATCCCCAAAACTTTAAAAGGTGGACAAACCATGTCAAAAACCCTGCCAGTGGCAAAGTGATTATAATATAATATTGTTGTTTTTTCTTCAATGTCCAACGATTGAACAAATCCTCTGGTCATCTCACAGTAAAACCTTCGAACACCGAGAAATCATGGAAGATGAGGCCCCAGTAATTATGTGAGCAACCCATGAACTAGTTCGATTTAATATCCACCAAAAACCATATAGCTATTTCATGTTATTTCATGTTACTCATAGTTATGTTCACCAACTCAGCTATCATCAGCTATACATCTCATTGTTACTCCCCTTTTTTCGGTGAAATAAACACCCATTTTCCCTGGTTTTCCCCATTCGTTTCGCCTCACGGGGAAATCCCGCTCCTGATCACGTCTTTGTGGACCCGATCTGCGAAACCTGTGGTGTTGCTTTCGACCCAAAAATCCCAAAATCGCGATGTTCGGTGTTCAAACGGAAAACCAATACACACTCCCAGATGCTCCATGGTGCTGGAATATGCAAACCAACATTTGCCCGAACAAAATCACCCAGTTTTGTAGGTTTTTATATACCAGCACCATGGAGCATATGGGATTATATACAAAAGCCCTATAGTTTTGGGATGCTTTGGGGATGCTTTAAGGGATAGACACGGATGTTTTTGAAAATGAAAGGCCAACTTCACATCCAGGATTGGTTCCAAGTCTTCGGATGTCCAAAAAAACTTTTCGGTGGTCGATGGATCCAGATCCAAAAAAACATACCATCTGGTTATGACTAACATAGCCATGGAAAATCACCAGTTTTAATGGGAAAAACCATCTATAAATGGGCCATTTAACAGTTAGACATGGAAAATCACCAGTTTTAATAGGTGAACCATCTATTTCAATGGGCCATGGCTTCCATGGCTATGTTATAGTCATAACCAGAGGGTCTCGCGAATTCCGACAGATCCAACCGATCTGCCAGGAAGCTCTGCAAACCTTGAGACGACAACTTTTTCAGCTGCCGCTCCAGCCATTCCAAGCCCACCTGGCCCGGTTTTTTTGGAAACCGGGCACAATAAAAACGCACCAGGCAGATGCGGAACATGAAGGTCTAAGCTGCTATGATTGGGATAGATTCTGATTTCATCATATTTCATATGAGCCATGGTCAATACTCACTATATGGTTGATGGTCCCCATCCATAATAAGGATCCAAAAATAATGGTTATTATAAATCCCTATGAACCATTGGATGACTAGCCCCTATTAATGGTTATTAACCATGAGTATTGACCATAGCTCATATATCAAACAATCAAATCAACACCAATGTTCGATTCAACATCACACAAAATCGTTGGAAAAAAAGGCTCATGTCAATCGGAAGGCATCAAGTGCGCAACCACGGCCAGGGATGATCAGATCTGATCATATGATGTGCAGCCACAGCCACAACCACAACCACAACCACAACCACAACAACCAAAACCCTAACCCACAAATTCAACATTTTGATACTATAACTCTATAACCTTGCCTTTGGAGCCTAGCCTAGCTTGCTAAACCTTGCTGGATGACCGAAATCTGGCATTGACTGGGAGGCGGGTGTGGGGCTCAGTGCCCTTCGGTCCCAACGGATAAAATGACAATCAGAATACCAAAATTATCAAAGAAAATGTCTGAAAACACAAAACATATGTCAAATAACGTGTCAGAATACGTCAGAATATATTTTAACATATAATTAGACATTATATGCCTGAGAAAAAACAGATAGAATGTCAGAAACTATGTCACTCGAAGAAAAAATCGATGTTCTGGGTCTGAAAATAGGGCTACCTCTACTTTGGGATCGCCGTGGCACTTAGGCACTTAGCAGGCAGTTAGCAAGCACTTAGGTTTTGAGGTTGCTAAGTCCGGCTAAGTGTAAGCTAAGTGACCGCTAAGTGAAGCTAAGTGTTTCATACGTTTTTTTTAAAGTT
>Ga0126342_10004453_pt1 | contig 23940 bp, 23 predicted proteins | sample Cyp1metagenome_FD_92528 | JGI IMG/M metagenome (GOLD analysis project Ga0126342, IMG submission 92528) | Coral microbial communities from Lord Howe Island, Old Settlement Bay, Australia - Cyphastrea 1 metagenome | ecosystem: Host-associated > Invertebrates > Cnidaria > Coral ...
CCTCATCATCCTCATCATCCCCATCATCCTCATCATCCTCATCATCCTCATCATCCTCTTCGTCCTCATCATCGTCGTCATCAACTCATTCCTGTTACCATCACTTTCGTCATCATCAGTTTCCTTCATCGTTCTGGTCTGCAACCTCATTAACATCAAAAAATTGGCACTGTTTGTGACTTGCAGCAACTCCAAAAAAAACGCGTGAGACCGTTGCCGCATTCCGACTTCACCTTGCTAATCCCCCTTTACGATTACCACCCTACCCCGGCCCTGCTAGCTTTCGTTCCTCCCCCCTGGCATCAAGTTTCTGTTTCTGACGCGGACGCGTGCGGGTCCATGGAGGGGGTCCTACCCATGATCCATGCATCCCCAAGGCATATGATCCATACTTTTGATCCATAACCAACAATCAAAAATGAAACACGCTGTTTCTTCAAAAAACAACACATGGTAAAACAAAAAAAAAATATTTCTGCTATACCCACATGTTTTTTGTTCGGAAACTTCTCATGAAATAGGTTTTTTGACATTTTTTGTGGCCCAGTCCTACCTCATGTGTTGAAAAGAAAGGACCAAACCGCCGGCACACCCACACTGCAAGCAGTTCGGAACAGGCTTTTGCAATTTTGACGTGGTCAACTGTGTGCAACACTTTTATGATCTGATAGGACTTGGTGAACATTGTGCCTCCCTTAGTCCTATCTCATGAGGCCTGGATTAGCATCGATTTCAGTGTCATTTCACAAGTTTCTACATGAGTTAGGAGTTACAGTAACACCCAACTCACTGGAACACCTAAGTCCCAACTCACCAGTACCTTGTATATCCAAGTGAGAATATTGAGAGCCTCTGGCCCCAACTGATTTACCTGCTCCGGTATTCTTCCTATATATATATAACTTATATAACTAACAGGATCCATAAAATGGATGAGTCCCTTTGAAGACTTAGAAATCTCTAAAACGGGGCTTCATCCAAGAACCACATGGCTAGAACAAGAACTTGCCGCAGCTGGCTTCTTTTTTGGGTGCCGCTTTGAGCTTCCCGAGCCTGCCTTTGGCAGCAGACGTCTGGGGCCTTAGCTGAGCGAGTATCAAATCAATCAACAAGGTCAACAATTTATGTCATTTTTTCTTTTGCTATCCTAGAAGCCGTTGGAAAACCTCGCTTGAAACCACCAAGTGGCACACTCTCAAAGGCTGAACTGAAACTGCCCAAAGGTCCTGACAGATGTGTCCGGTCCTCTTGGGATCTTCCGCGCTCCTGGCGGAGGCCAGGGATATGTTGCAAGATGCGTGGTATGTTTTCAGTGTTTGGCATGTCTCCGGAAATGTCCGTGTTAGGGTTTGGGGTTTAGAGCTGAATCCTTCATCACAAGGTGCACGAGGTGCAGACGCCTCTCGAGAAAAGCAGATGCTTGGCAGCGATATTGCAAGGGTTTTAGGCGTTTCTTTCAGAACCCCTTAACAAAGTGCTCTAAGAAAACATTGCCATGAGCTGCTTGCTTGCTTCGTCGTTCTCGGATCTGGGCCTGAAGGTGGTGAGTGTGAGTGCATTCCTCCTACACAAGAAAGCAAGACGAAGACAAGTCGAGGAACTCGTTGAGTCAAAGTGTGAATATGGGATTTCCACAAAGCAGAAAAATGCAAGAGGTCATGGATATTTATGGACGAAAAAACACATTTTTCCAGTTGTGTGGCGAAGTTTGTAGTCAGTTGAACGTGTAGAAAAGGTGTTGATAAGTGTGCTGGCTGCGGCTTTTCATTGTATTAAAACAACAATAAGAAACGTTGAGAAAGCATGGACAATTTCTGCAAGTCATTGAAACCAATCGTCTTATGCAAGTGGTTCTTCTTTCTTCAGGATGTCTCAAATCACTCAACGTGGAGGCTGACGGCAAATTTCGGTCGATGTTTTTTGAATCCCGTAAGTCGAAAAATCAGGACCGAACTTGAAAGGTTTCTTTGCTTTCTCCACGGGCCGCATTGACTAGATTTTTCTTGCAATACCACAGATAGAATATTTCGCAATAGCACTCGAAGAAGTTGGGCACTTGAAATTCGAAACGAACAGATTTGAAATGATTTGAAGATACATTTCTCGTCATGAATGACCTGATCAAGCTGCAAAGCAGGTGCCAGGCCGATATCGCAAGCCAGGAAAACCCAAGCGCCTTCGTGGCACCAAAGACCAAACTCCACTTTCTGAGAAGCTGCAGTGTAATTAGGTCATGAGCTTCAAAACCTTGGCCGTCCTTGGGCTTTTAAACTTTCCGTTCTGTTTTTATCAGGTTGTAGAACAGGAATGCAAGACTTGCTTTTCTTTGCTTGGTCGAACCATGATGTATGGCGCTGCCTGATGTGAAGCAGAGGGCTCTGGTAATGTTCGGGCCTTTGTGGAAAAATCAAGCAACTGACCCCAAGGAAATCCAAAGTCGCCGCTTGCTTGCAGTATCATGCTTTGCAAAGTGGGGAGCCCACACGAGCTCAATGTGGTTCGTTGTGGTTCTCTGTCGGGATATGTGGGGATTTTCCGATGGTAAGTCTTCCATGGCCACATGAAATTGATCTCAACATTGCAGAGCGGCCCCTTAAACTCCTAACAGCCTGACCTCCGCGAAGGGGATTGCAACTAGACTTGCCTGATGGCCTGATCCACCTTGAAACCGTCGCCGCCGTTGCCGTTGAAACCTCCATGAGCACTCCTCCAGCAAGTCCAGGCCCATCTCAGACCACAAACATCGTGACCAAAGGTGCGATTCACCGTAGAGTCGAAACCCTTCGGTATTGATCTCAACGTGGTCGAAAGCGATGGGGACATCTACGTGGTGAAGGTTGGGGCAGGGGATTCATTGGTCATCATTGGTCCATTAAGCAGAAGATCATGATATCATGATGCTTTGTTCATCTTTGTTCCGTGTGTTTCAGGAATAGATGAATCATGATGAATCTTTGAGTTGATTTTAGGATATTTTAGGTGCACATGTAGCGGGCTCTGCAGCATGAGCTTTAGATAACATTTTGTAGTTTGCAACGCTGCTGATTGCCCCGCACCAGGTCACTCCAGGAAGTCTCGCTGAGAATGCTGGAATTTGCGTCGGAGACAAGTTATGGAGTGCTGGAGGCAGATCCGTGAAGCGAGAGCTTGTGGGATCCGACAAGTGCGGAGATACTCGTACCAAAATGAACTATTCTGAATTCGCTTCAAATTTTGCACAGTTGCAAAATTCCAACTGCGTGGCGTGACCACTAAGTTTCTGTATTTAGCCTCAGACAGACTGGTGGTCGACGAGCAAGATACTTAATCTTGTTGCTGCAGAATGGTTTGAATACATATATACATGTATGCTACATGTGCCATGTCCCGACATATGATATGATATGATATGATATATATATATACTATATATATAGATTAACATATGCATATATATATACATACACATATTCCCAACAGCAGTGACTGTTGGGTCTCAAGCTCTGGGTTTGGGAGTGGTTCGTCGTTTGTTTGGCAAACTCAAACCCCAAAACTTGAATGGAACTGGAAAGCTGGAGCGCTGGAACGCTGGAACGCTGGAACCTTCTGTCGAGTTGCAAAGCTGGGTTCATGGGTTTAGTGAGGGCCTTAGCAGCAGATCTGCTGGAAGAGTCTGGCAGCCCTGCCAGGTCGGACAGTGCGGGGAGTACCTTGGCATCCGGTAATATTGGCTGTGCCTGCTCCCAAAAATCGGATGGTTGACGGTTGAACATGCCCAAGATATCCCAAGATCTACTGGTTGGATCCGGTTGAACGTGGTTGGTGGTTTTGAAGCTTTGACCCATGCCCATTTTAGAATCTCGTAGCTGTAGCCAGCATGTTGTGCCAGACTTCTGAGGTTGTTGGTGGAGACGGGGACAGGGAGTAGTACTGGTGAGCATATCGGCACTTTATACTATCAATCTTTCAAAGGAATTCCCAGCATTAGACCATTTTGACTTCATTCCGAGAAGAGGAACATCAATGATGGTAGGGGCCGGCAGGGAGCATGCAACCACCCCACAGGCAGAGCAGGCTCTTGCCATCCGGGAGTTGATGCCTCCCTTCAGGATGATCTTCCAAAGGTGCCGGCGGGCTACAGGTTGCTGCAGTGACTACAGTTCTTCCTTTGGACAAGAAGGATAGGTATGGATAGCTTATGTCAGTTATGTCTTTGTTTCCTCATGAGTGTGCGGATTTTGGACTGCGGGGAGTATGGTCCACACTTTCTGATCTTTCTGGGAGCTGTTTCAGGCTGTGCCTGAATCAGTGATTGACAGAGAGAGAGAGAGAGAGACACTGGAAAACTTTCACATCTCGCAGTATACTACCAGCTCTTGTTTTGCAACGCCTGGCTGAGTGGGCTTCGCTTTTTCCCTTTTGTTATTTCTCAGCCATCCATGTGCAGGGGCTAGTGATAGAAGCTTCTTGGCTGCAAAGATCGGAAGCATGACATTCGGATGTCAGAGTTTGATGGGAGGAGCCAACGCACTGTCAGATTTATCAAGGGAATTAGACTGGCCAGTTGTTTGGATTAGGTTTTGAGATAGGATGTGAAACTTCGCGTTACTAGCTCCCATAGCTTTCCTCGACGTGTCAAGATAGGATGTTTGGAGATTTTGGAGTATCTTTTATCCTGACTCGAGACGACTCGGGATGATCCCCAGTTGGGTCTTCACCCCACCGGAGGTTGACCAAATCCCAGTGGAGCGCATTTGCCCAGGCAGCCTTGGGCAGCTTGGGCGTGCAAAAAAATCCTGGCCCTGTGTCATGGAAGCAGACAGATTCCCAAGATTCGCCTGACCATTGACTCTTATTGACTATTCTCCAACAAAGGGTGGAACGAAGGAGTTCATTGTGCGAACATATCTGTGGATCCAGGAGACTGACTCGTCTGCTTCCATGAACAAGGGAACGTGCTTGCTGTCGATTTGTACAGAGTCCCACGCACAAGAGTCGGCTAGCTTCTGCGTGCCCACGTTCCGCAGTGCTGCAGTGCGTTCCAACACAGCAAGCATCAACAAGCTAGCTTCGTTTTCGAAAATTTTTGATTTTGAAGAAGTTGCCCTGCTCTTTCAGGCTCTGCTTCTGATGGGTCGGTGGAGTGAGCTTGCGGCTGCTTTCCAGCTCCTACTGAGCGGTCAGCAGACACCTGGCGAAAAAAGGAACTCCATCGCCGCCCTTTCAGGTCAGAAAATGGACAAGAGCTGTGGCAGTCCAGCAAGTGAGAATGCAGGACGCGCACCCCTAAAAGTGCCAATGCACTGGGGCTTGGCAGGGCCTAAGCTTTCCCTCCTTCCAATGTATGGAGGTGAGTTGCCAAGCCAGAAAAGAGCGATGAGCCTGATGGGGCCTCCAATTGAGCAAGTGGAACAAGATCTTCTTCCAGTTGTATCCATGTGATCCGCTAGGCTTTCCAATACACTTTGGCAGATCTCATTAGATTTGGAAATGCTGCGTGAGATTCCTGCTGCCGGGCAGCAAAAGAATCTCTTACTTTTCTGGCTTTAGAAGATGCACTTAGCAGATTTTGGCGTTCACCCTGTCACATTTTGCGTCACCTGCGACAATCACATTGCTTCTGAGCGAATGAGACAGCGCAAACGGTGATTAGTTTTCTCAATGCAACTCTCTGTTTGGTCGGTTCGTCATTCTGTTCCCAGACCACCAGCGGTAACGTTGCGCTTCCTCAGCATCCCAGAATTTTTCAGCAAAAAATTGATCGCACGTTTTGTACAGGCATTTCTCGCAGTTCATACTCTCCTGCCTTGTTGGCCTCACTCCGCAGGATTGGTTGTGCACGTTGTGCAAGTTGATGTATGTTGTGTTTCGTTGCGTTTTTCCATGCTGTTCGCAGTTGGTCTAAAGGTCTAAAGCATGCAAACCTGTGGACAGATTGAATTGCCAAGAAGAGTTGCGAATGCTTATCATTCCCAAAATTTCTGCTGTAGAGCCAGCAACAGAAGAAAAGACCGTCTAGTGTTTGAGGACCCGGCTCGCAAACTACCACCTGGCCTTCATAATCACTCAGAAAGATGGAGAAAATATATGAACAGATCCTATCTTTGATTCGCGTTCATCCAGTGCAGAACTTTGTCCATTGGACTTAGAACCTGGGTTTTTGGGAGGCAAACTTCCCAGAATCAGATCACTCTGCTCAGCTGATCGTATCACTTTAGAATCTGAACCACCAAAACTCCAGATGTTCTGGTTGGTAGAGGTAAGAGCTCCCGCCAGTATGGGTCAAGATGCGATGTTGTGTACAATAACATGATGTAAAGTTGGGAGGGGAGACAAGATTGAGAAGCCTTGCAACGACTGGGAAACAGACACGGTCTAGCTTGGAAGACTGGCATCCAGATTCCAGATGGGCTCAAAACTCTGGCAACCATTTGCGCAGACTCCTGCGACATATAATCCGTTCAGCTTCTGAGGCAAGTCTTCCACAACTTGATGTATGTGCGATATCCGCACGTTGACGAGAAGCAGCAGCAAGCTTAGTGGAAGCAGAGGAATCAGCGCAACCTGTGGTATTTTGGTCTGGCATACATTGCATTCATACATGGATATATTTGGATATACAGCATGACAGGCGCCTTGGTCTCGAAGTCGATCGCAGCTTCAAGGCAGTTTCGAAGCCAACATCTGGCGATTTGGCATGGCTGAGGCGGAATCCAGAGCGCTTCTGGATCCCAGAGAATCAAAAAGTATCACGACAGAGGGAGGCCGCAATGGGACATGACTGTGCAAAGTGTATGAGCTAGTAACAGCTAGTAAGCATTCTGAAAGACACGTCTTGTATGGTTTGGTCAAAAAGTGAACCTACTGCAAAAAATGCAGGGTATGACAAGAAATTCGTAGTAGCTCCTCTGTTACAGGAAGTTGGATTGATGCTGCAAGCAAGAGACAACAAGACAAGTGAGGAAAGGTTATGCCTCCGTGTAGGGGGGTATTGGTATCACTTTGGTGGACCCCTAACATTACGATTGTTAAATAATGTTTAACTTTTGTTTTAAGCAGACGTCAGGAACCATGTATTTGAGGCAGTGTTTTGGGGGGTGGATTTTGCAAGGCCGCACTTGCCAACAGAAAGATCAAAGCGAAGAACTGAGCTGGTGACCACTGCGATCAGATCAAGACCTTACCACGGCGGCTCGAACGCTTCAAGAAAATCCGTAGCTGCTGAGACTTAAGAAACATTGAACGTATTGTTGCGTCCCACGGGTTCTGGCACCTCTTTCTGAGTACTTCTTGTCGTTCTTGTTGCTTTTGCTGTAGTTGGGGACTCGCATTTTTGTCGCGTTGCCCCACCTTGCTCCTCTGCCATTTTTGGTACAAGCCCAAATAGGGCAGGAGTTGCTTTACAAACATTAAAAAGAATGTCTGGTGATGATTGGTGATGTGCATCCGCACTAAAGTGGGAGGTTGCAAACTCAATATTGTTGTTTTTTTTTTCAACCTTATTGACCAATTACATCGTGATCGCAGAGTTGCATCAAGCATGATGGTGCACACAGATGAACAAGGAACCCGGTTTGAAGCAAATTGCCATTGAAACTACGTTGACACTGCCGACCTCACAACTTTTGCGAAGCTTTTCCTCTTTGGAGGGTGTCTGCCATGCTGGGACTCATGTAGCATGCAGCAGACAAAGGACAGCTGAAGCTGAGCCGGGTGGGTACAGAGGTGGCGGGTTGAACTCTTTGGTCAATGCGGATGAAGTATATACATGTATATACTCTAACCGATTGCAAGACTCGTTCAAGACAAGGCACCCTCAGCTCTCGACTGGATGCATGTTTGGCTGCAGCTTTCTTTGTCAAGTAGTTTCCACCCAAAGGATTTGAAGCACATGTATATTATATAAATATATGATATTTACCAAGGTCGCAGATGATGAGACTTGACCTCAAGTATACAAGAGGTGTAATTGTGCCATGAAAAGAACAGACATGCACCTAGTTGGCAATTCCGGACAAGATGTTTTTTTTTGTATTCTCCTCATGTTTCCATGTATTCATGTCGCTCCGCGACGAAGTTCGAAGTTGAGAAGTGTGGCACGGGCCGACTTGGGCCTAACTTGGGCCAAACTTGGGCCTAACTTGGACCACTTGGCTCCAACTTGGGCCAAAGACATGGCTGCGCAGCTTGGGCTTGTTTGGGGGCAACTTCGGCCAAAGTTCAGCCCAACCCGGACCCATCGGGAACATGGCACAGTGCCAACCTCCATAGAGGCTGCAAGAGGTGGGACACAGCAGTAAAAACACTCGCTTTTTGTGCTGGGTCTGCCATGTTATCCATGTTGGGCCCGTTTTGGGCGAAGTTGCCACCAAGCACCATGTTGCACCTAACTTGGGCCCTAGCAGGTTGACATGATGTCTTGGAATCACTCCTTCGTGCTGAAGTTATGCTCCATCAGGCACTCCATGACCTTGACTGGCACATGGAACAGGCCATAACCAGCCCATGTTACTCAGAAACGGTCCATTTGGCCGATTTTATGACGACACGAAAAATGCTGAAATGAACCCAGCATGCTCCGCTGCATTTCACAGATGTCTCGCCACAATGCTGTCACCTTCAGGGTGGGCGGATTTTGAGGAACCACTGGTTAGCTACCGCGAACCACTGGTTAGCTACCGCCACGCTACAAAAACAATTCACACTGTGAACTTCGGCGCAACAACGTGGTTTCAACTTTATCCAGTCGAAACGCCAGCTATCAAATTTCATTCCATCGTGACTCGTATCCAAAAGCCATGCAATTAAATGCAACCCAGGATGGCTACAGCCTTCCTACAGAGACAAGAAAACCACCACAAGGCAGGATTCACTTTCCTGAAGATTTGTCATCAAAACGAACGACTTCAAGAGATGTCTCTGTACACACCACGCCAATTCAATAAAGAATACTTACGTGTTGCAACAGATTTATTCCTTTTTTCAACATGTACAAGGTTGACAGTGACGCATTCTCACCATCTCCTACCTGTCCTACGGTTGAAACAAGGGCGTCTTCAGCTTTGGTGGAAACGACTCATTGGGCCAACGCAAGGCTGGATCTGCAACGTCAACGTGTCATTGAAGTTGGAGAGTTCTTTTTCCTTGTGCTTGCGTCTTCGAAGGTTCTAGAATAAACTAACTCATGCTGCGCATGATTTGCCGTGTTCCTTGATGTAAATTGTTAAGCAAGGCTTCTGAGAAGGGTGACGTTTGAGAAAAATGCAGAACTGCCTAGAACCAAGAGTTGTGCCAGTTGTGCCATCGCAGGCCCGCGAGCCATGTTTTCTACCAGTGTGCTGAGTACATTTAAGTACGCATTCAGATGCAGCTTGGGACAGGTGTGTCAAGGCGCTTTAGCAGCTGGAGAGGTGCCCTAAACGTCCGGTGCTCAGGAGGGCGTGTTCCCTGGCTAGACATAGATGTTGATGTCATCGATGTGATGTTGATTTGCGTTGCGATTCGAACATCGGATGAGCGAGCATTCAAGTGCGAATGGTATAAGATTTCAAGCAACCCAGTCAAGCCAAGAGAAATGTTGAAACTGCTTGAACCTGTGCCTCGTGAAGATTGACCAAATCATAAAGCTTGCTGACCTTAGGAACCCAACCAAAGAGTCATTCGTGCGGACCGCTGGTGTATGGGATACAGGTATGAATATTGAGTGCAGTTGTGGAGGCGCCAGTGATTTTCAAGTATGGGGATGGGTATTTAAATAATGTAAATACCTACTATCCACATTTATTACCAGCTATTTGGTTTGAACACCAGGTTTTAACAGTGTTTCAACTCCTACACACCCCAACAACTGTCAAACAAGTCGCATTTCAACTTTGGGACAACATGTCGGTGTCTGAATTTCATTGACTTTCCAGGACTGTGAGCGCACGAAGGCTGACATGGAATACTTTCGGCAAGCCAATGTACGGGACAAAATGGAGGCTGGACGCCGCTGGACACGGAATATGTTGGGAGCAGCAGCTTTCCAGAGGTACATGGATATCATGGATAAATGGATAAATGAACATAAATGATAACATATAAAGGTCTAGTGGATAAGACGCATCCCTCATGCGTCAGACCCGGATTCAATACCCGGGTGCAACACTAGGCGGACAGGCGGGCCACTACCCCACCCCTGCAGTTAAGGGGATGAGCTAGGGTGTCGTCCGGAAAACACTCTCACATATAAAACATAACAAGTCGAATGACTTAGATATCCTATCCGAAGACAGGGATTTTATTGTGATGGTTGGAATGACGAGCTTGCGATCCACTTCGCAATTCCAAACTTTCAATGCGGAGCTGAGCAGAGCTGTAGTTCTATCTCGTATCTTGCATTAGTTGTCAAATGCTGGACGAGGTCGCGCGGTTTCAACAGGACATTTTGAGAAGAGAAGTTCCCCCAAAACAAGCAGAAAAAGATAGGACACATGCTTGGACGTGCGAGGGGTGTTTTGAGCTCATTCTGAACGGCATCTTTTTTTTTCGAGCGAGTCGTATCTTGTGAGTCGACTCCCCCCGGAGGCCATGTTGACGTGTTGGTGCCAGACGCAGAACACAAAGTACAAGCAGGGCCTCAATGAGGCCCGATCTTGTTATGGTAACTGTCGGACTGCATGATGACGAAGCCACATGTGCATCGCACCATGTGGTAAATCTTTTGGAATGATCGTATATCAAGATCAGCCCAGTCTCATCTTGGAAGTCTCCATCCTCACTATGCAGATGATTTTGATCAACCTTTTTTGTGCAGTCCAGTGCTAATTTGACTATAGACCCATTGCTGATTAGCTTTGAGATAGCAACGCACTACTGTGAGAGGTCTTGGCTCCTTTCCTGAACCTGCAGCACGCCCGGCATGTTGGATGGCGTGTGGGAGCGTGGCCACGGAAGGACATGAACTGAAGTAGAGATTGTAAGCAGATGGCAATGTCAAACGGCGAAGCCAAGTCAGTTCGATTATAAGTGCATGGCACTGTAGATAATTTGCCTGTATTCACTCTCTTGGCAAATTGCGCCGATTTGGCATCACCTTGCCAGGGTGCCATTGTCCGGTGAAACTGATGAAGGGCGAACACCAGCGAAAGATGATGAGGCGGGAACTCCGACTTCTTGTTTAACAACGGTGCGTATGTATTGACATGATTGTACACGCACATATGGCATATAGAATGCACCGTGGATGACCAAAGAATTAGTGGCTGAAATCGGCTTCTACCACCACCATCCGTTCAGGTCTTCGACCTCTTCGCAGCTTTTGTGCAACATTATGCACCGTTTGGAGGCCCAGGACGAGGATTTCGAGCACCCCAGGTGACTGAAATCGTGTTTATCTAATCTGAACATTTACCTTTTGGATGTTTACCCGGAATCAGATGGGTATCGAGATCCCATCCCTTTCTCCAAAGTAATTTGCAGGTTTTGCAGTGGCGGAACATGGGAACAGCAGCTGAGGTTCTTCTTTTGTGAGGAATTTGTTCAGCTGCCATGAGTTGTCGGGAAGTGGAATTCCAGAGTATTGCTGTATGTGTCCTGGCTAGTCAAGCAGCAAGACGTGTTTGCCAACGATGGCACCAGTTGCCAGGTGCCGTTGCAGTGTGCGTTCATCTTCTTCAGGCGTTTGCTCTTGTACCATTGCCCGGCAGCCCAAGTCAATCTGAACTTTCGCACATTTGTTGCAATGGAAGTGTATCTGTAAATATGTCATATGCAATATACACAAATTGAGTGATCATAATTACGTATGATTGTTTCCCTCTTGTTCAACTGGGTGGTATCCCGTGCTCAACAACCCCAACCAGAAATTAAGGCCCTCAACTTCAGAACTTCTTTGCGGAGAAGGGGGTGCCTGGGTCCTGGAGTCCTGGCTCTGGCAACGGTCACCTGGATGTGCTGAGAAATGCCAGCACCAAGGACCCCAGATATGCTGTGGACTCGGAGGAGTCAAGCTGTGTCCGCTTTGAATCTGAGACAATTCCTGTTTTTTTTTCGAGGTTCTGCATGCCTTGGTTCCTCACCCTTTTCGCCAGTAAGACTCCCATGAGGCTGCAGCAAGCTGCTTCAGTGATTTTGCCTCCTTTTATAGCTTGTCTAGGTGCTACTAGTATGTCCTGTCCAAGAGCTTCCGCTGCAAAGCACACTACGGTTACCGTACATTTAAGAGATGACTATTTCAATCGTAAAGCTTGGAACTCTTGAACTTTCAGCAAAAGATCTTGATATCTCTTGATCCATCTTGATCCAGTTTCAGTAGATTCTGCAGAAAGGATGGTGTTTCTGCACACCTGATCTGATGGGCAGCCGTGTGGTGCCGAAGGCTCACAGTTCAGCTCTGGGATAGGTTGCTGGAACGAGGCGGGCTTGTTTAGGGCACGTGGGGAATCTGGGAAGATTTGGCTCCACCATGGATCCATAATAGACCTTTCTTGTTCTTGTTGTGAAGCTCAACTAGCTTTAGACTTTAGATGAGGGGCATGGAGGAGGGGCATGGAGGAGAGATCAATCCAACGACTCTGCCAGTCTTTTGTTGAACGCTGAGCAAACAGTCTCTTTTCCCCCTGTGATCTTTTCAGTAAGATAATCTTACAGAACACTACTGATAAGCGAAAGAAGTTGGAGTTGGGTATGCTTTTCAATCAGAGTGTGGAGTTTGGACGCTGCATTGTTTTTTTGCTTCATTCTAAGCAGCATAGAATCCCATAGGACCAGCAGTCAACTTGAGGCGAGCAACACTTCTTCATGTTCCTTGCCTTGGCTGTAGCTCTGGCTTGATTGTTCCAGTTTGACCCAGGGGCACAGGGTCCAAAGACTTTACTTCATGTACTCACACGGTATCGGAGTTTGTCGGGGTACAAGTGCAAGCAGTGGAGGAAATAGCAGCTACATGATCAGACCACGTTGTACAAGCCAAATTCGAGCACTACATGAAGTGAACAACTGGAGCCTGGCAACACTTGTCAAAGCAGGTGGTGATAAAGGCAGAGCAGGCGCAGCCATGGTGCTGCTCAGATTGCATATCCAAAGCACATCAAAGCACTTTGTTTCAGACACCTATCCAAAATATACACTCACCATAAGGTTTCTCCCCTTGAAAGAACGCAGTTTCATTGGTGATATTTGGGTACTCAACAGGCTCGCATGAAAAGCAACGCAAAACAGATCAATGCGAGTGTCGTGTTGTGCCCGCAGACCATCCTTCAAGCCGAGCGCAGCGCGCTCCCCGAGATCTTAACCTCTCTTGGCCAGGGTGACCTAGAGACCTTTGCCGGACCTAGGCTGTATTTATTGGAGCAGATTCTAGATGTGATGTGTGTTGCCCGACAGATGCGTGATCCGAAGCTTGAAACTGGTCAAAAATTGGAGACCAAACTGGTTGACATTGGAAACCAAAGGTGTCTTCTCCGTGAAGGAGATGGAGAGCCCAGCTGCCGCGTTTGTGGCGTTTGTGTCATCATGTTTCATCAATGTTTCCATTGCTTCAGTAGCTGCCAGGTCTGTGGAGTTTCGCTGGGGGCCAGGAAAATAGGATCTGACACCCCGATCCAGAGAGATATCAGAGATGTTTGGAGGGAAGTTCATAAAGCATACAAAATTTGTGTAAATGTCATATAATGTCATTGTAAATCCAATTATAGTCGTTATAAATCCAGAATCATCAATCATCATAAATCCACTAAATCCATGTAATTCCAGATGTGATTCTGTGATTCCCCACATTCCCTACCTTGGAACCCTTGGACGGAAGCCCAAGGCGGAGGAGCTGGTCATGCAGACTCCAGCCACCTTCATGTCTCGCGTGAGGCTTCGATGTGTGGAAAAGATTGATTCTACTTGTTCAATCGAAAAACAAGGGGCCCATATTGTTATTGTTATTATCATGATGATGATGTTGATGATGATGATGAGGATGATGATGTTGATGATGCTGATGATGACGACGATGACGATGACGATGATGATGATGATGATGATGATGACGACGACGACGACGATGATGATGACGAGGATGACGATGACGATGACGATGACGATGACGATGATGATGATGATGATGATGATGATAGTATATGTATATGTATATGTATATGTATGTGTATGTGTATGTGTATGTGTATGTATATGTATATGTATATGGAATTGAGATGTTCTGGATAGACCTAATCTTGTCAATCTTGTCAAAACGGATGTAATGATTGAAGATTCTGCAAGCAGGATCAAACTTGACCTGAAGCACAGCAATAAGAGTGTTTGAAGCGACCGCAGGCGAATCGTGTTGCACCCCGAGGAAAAGGACCCTTGAAAAATGATGCGGTTGCGATGTTCGTGGCTGCTATTGCTAAAGGGATTGCTAAGCCATTCCAATTTCAGTTGGGGCCGAGGAGCTTCCACAACTGGAACGGCTGGAAAAGGACAGACCCTTTTTGGGAGCACTGGGAGAATTTGAAGGGGGCTCGAGTTTTGAATGCTTCCGAGGGAGTCTTTTACTATTGTGACGTTGGTGCAGGAGGGAGTATTCTTCATTTTCCCAGAAGAGGTGGTTGGTGAGATCCTGAGCATTCCTATATTCCAGGCCAATGAGATGTCGCCGTTTTGCCAATGCCAACGCCACGACGGCAAGTTGAGGTCATTGCTATCCCCCAAGACCTGGAGAGGCCTGGAGTCAGATCCAGGATCGATGCTGTTTGGCAAAGGGCGGCAGGGCTTGATGTCAGGCATTGAAGCCTTGGCAGCCTCCACCCAGCTGCAGGGGCACAGAGTGTGACAAAGATCAAAGGAGTTTTCGTGGTGACTGTGCAAGAGTCATCAGCAATGAAAATCGATTGATATCTATTGTAGATCCATACTGTATATCTATCATATGTAAAGGAAACCATGTTTTTGAACCATGTATAGCCATATTCGATAGAGTCCATGTTTTTCCATTTTTTTTCAACCACAGGGTAGAACTTGGCCCGAGGCACCTGGCGTTTGCTACTCCTTGATCTTCGCCCGGCTGCTGAGTTTGAGGTGCACAGAAGTTGGTAGGAGGGATTCAGAAACAGGTGATATATTGGTGATATCATGTCCATAAGAATACATAAAAGTAATACAGATGGAAATTACTTGATCTATCTTGATCTTGCTTTGCTCCGCAAAAAAACACATGCAATGCTCATTTTGGCACAAACTCACCACTTGTCTCTCTGGCGACTTGGGAAGTGTAGTCTAGCGTGGTCTGTTTCGGCCTTCGCAATTTACCCAGACCAGGCAATGCGGCTGCCTGCAGCTGTCCACTTTGATGCTGCTGCACGCTTTCCACAGGTGCGATTTCCATTTCCATCAATTTCAATGAGGTTGTCAAGGAAAAAACTTGGGCCTGACCCAACCTGTGTACCAAATTTTCCATTGGACACTTCCTATTAAAAACTGCGTGGAGCACAGAAGGCGGAACGGGTTCCTTCACATCATGGTTGAGCCAGGTACTCGTGCTGGATCATGACTAGGGGCTAGGGGTGTTGCTGGTGCCATGGGCAAATGATCCCCGAAAAATTAACTCCTCCCTGGCATCAAACTTGCGCCCCCTGTGCAGTCTTCCTGGAGTGGCAGGTGCGTTCCGAAAAGGGTTGGGGGGGATCCCAAAGCGTTAGAAGAATTCAAGACACCGATAGATCTGCATATTTCGGATGGGTCCGCAACATGCAGGAAAGATCCACGAAATAATGGGGAAATATATGATAGGGACATAATAGGGAACAAATAAGGACATAGTCGGGAAATTATAGGGAAAACATAAGGAAAAAACAGGGAAATAATAGGGAACAAATAGGACATAAATAGGGAAAAATAGGGAGATAATTGGGAAAAAATAGGGAAATAATGGGGAACAAATAAGGAAATAATAGGGAAGCGGGAAGCATCAGGGAAATAATAGGGAAATATATAATAGGGAAACAATAGGGAAAGTAATAGGGAAATAATAGGGAACAAATAGGGAACTAATAGGGACACACTAGGGAAATAATAGTTAAATAATAGGGAACAAATAAGGACATAATAGGGAACACATGGGGAAAAGATACATACTGTAATATGGACATAATACGGACATAATAGGAAAATAATAGAAAAAACATAGGGAAAGAGCAAATAGGGAAACATGGGGAAAAAATAGGGAACAAATAGGGAACAAATAAGGAAATAAGGAAATAATAAGGAAACAATGGGGAAATAATAGGGAACAAATTGGGAAAACTTAGGGCAAAAATAGGGAAATCATAGGGAAATACTGTAATATGGAAAGAATAGGGAAAACATGGGGAAATCATAGGGAAAAAAAGAGAAGAACTCTTAACCAGAGATGAGTTTTGGACGTTTTTGGTCCGTGGCAGGGAGTAGCATACTGATACATGTTATGCATTGTTCGCATTCTTTCCAGTTGTAGCTGTAGGAAAGCCGCGCTCTTCACCAAAGGAAGCAGTGCCCCGGAGTGGCGACCTCAGGTGATTTTCCGGATTTTCCAAGCCTTTCCGGTGTTTCATCCATTGAATCTCTGAGGTCTTCTGAGGTCTTGGACGCCTTGAAGGATGGCTGACAGGGCGCATGCAGAGTTCATCTTGCGAGATCCGGACTGATCATGAACATCGAAACAAAAAGAATGATCCAGCCGAAAAAAGGATTATAAAAGTTATATACAGATATATACAGTATATAACAGTATATATATATATATATAACTATATGTATATATATAAATACATAGTCCATCAACACTGGGGTTTAAAGAAAACCCATGAGATGGAGATGGGTACTAAATGGGGCAAAACTCCCACTGCTGAAACAATTTTCCAGGAGACACTGGGAGAAAATTGGTTGGGAGATGATCAGGCTGATCTGTGAGTCAGAGCCGGAGATGAATTGACACATTCTGTGACCACGAACCTGCATTGATTTGATAGTTTGATACTTGAAATTGACCAAAAGTACTAGGTCAACAGATTGACCGTGAACTTTACCATGAACTCTCATCAATTTTCAAGGACAGCGCATGCGAGTTTTTTCCTCTGATATCAGAAGCTTCAAAACTGGGGAACAATAATTTAAGATCATTCAGGTCAATCAAATATCAATTGAACAAGCAGCAATGCTCGCGATCGCTAATGTACTCTGGGCACAGGCTGGCCCAAAAGTTGAAGACATTGCATGGTTGCTGTGCCCACTCCATTTGGTGCCATCTAGGCCCAGGCAAGTCCTGAAATGCGAGTCTCGGCAGGCCCACATTTGCCTGGTGGGTCGGTCCGAAGAGTCCTGGCTGCTACGGGCGATGTACACAGTCGCGTGGCCCAGAAAACGCAGCCTTGAAGCTGGAGATGTTCAGACAAGACTTCTTAGTTCAAGTGCCAAGTGCATTCCATCTACTATACAATCAATACAATCAATACAATCTACGTATATCTACATAATGACCCCTGCCAGACCTTTCTTGCCGATTTGAAGCTGGTTTCAAATTCCAACCGTTCCTGTATTGTTTTTATCCTCTGAGGTATTGACCTCAGAACTGTCCTTGCGACACATCTCAGTAGCCAGTGGCGGTTTCGAGGCAAGGGCGGGCAAGTTGCTCCTACGTGTGAAGAATGTTGGGTTCTAACTTCAACCTGCTTTCCTTTCAGTGGCAGTGTATTCTGGAAATGGAAAATACTAGAGGCGCATGCAGGTGCTTGCAACTCAGCTTGTTTCAAGGAAGGTTGACGTAGTACTGCAGCTCGAACTTGCAGGCAGTACTCAAGTTTGCCCAAAAGTACAGCTATGACATTGTCCAACAAGAGCGCTGGTCACCCGTTGGTGCATTTGACAGTGTCTTGAGGCAGGGTGTCAGCTTGGGCCCCTTCGTCTGACACTGTTCTTGCCACCAGATGATACGGAGTATTTTTTCGACAATATATCAAACAGTTGGGGGACGGTTCTTTCCGAATTTCTTTTCTCCAAGTTCAAGTGGAACAAAACCCCACACAAAACATGTGCTGAGCTTGATTCAAACGTGATTGTGACACTTTCCTCAAACCTACTGGGCCGAGTCAAAAAAAATGAGTCTTCATTCAGTCACCAACCGGACCCGCCCTGGGGCAACCCTGGCGAGGCCGAGGGCTGGTCCTTCAGCAGCATCACTGGCAGCTGAAAGTGCGGCAGTGGCTGCAGCTGCAGCTGAAGGAGCAGCCAAGAAACTCTCCAGTGGTTTGTCCTTGTTGCCAGCAGCCAAGCTGTGAACACCCAGAGATTTCAGTATTTTTTTGGGGGTGGGGCCAAGTTGTTTTTCTGGTAGCATTTAGCTTTGAGAACAATGGAACCAGGTCAGTTTACGTCGGTTTTGGATGATGATTGTTGCGTTTGAAGTGCTGAGGGCGAACCTGTCAGCAAAGAGGGAGGAAGGTGCGTACACACAGTTGGGTGAGGAGGGTTGAAGTTCCACAAACGGCTTTGTCCAAATCATATGAAGCAGTTGACTTCCGCAAGTCCCCTTCCGGATGATACCAAGGCTTCTTTCGTCTGCAGACCATGATTTCATGATCTTCAGTCATCCTACATTCACAATCCCAAAGTCTGAGCTGGTGCTTTCGTTCTAGGCATTCTGCATGTTTTTTTTACGACTGTCCATCTTTCCAGGAAAAACAGAGAAGGCCACTACGCCTGCAGCTGTGCGTTCCCCAGCTGATGCTCAATGCTACTGAGTTACACAGTCCCTGTGTCAATGTGTCACCTCAACTGATTAATTATGAGGGTTTCCGAAAATTGGGAACCCCAAAATGATCCCACATTGATCATTGGAAAGCGGAAACCAATGGTTTTGGGGCACCCCAATTTTCGGAACTCTGCATGCGCTGCTCCCAAGGCCATCCCCAAGCTGATTGACCGGCCTGGAAACTGGCTCGGTCCTGAGCGAAGCATTTCTCAGAACTCTTTACCTTGCTGTTTCAACATCTCCATCCATTTTGGGGTAGAAGTTTGAGGGGTTGACCTCTCAGACTCTTGAGGCCTTGAGATATCTTTCTTTGATGAATCTGCATCTTTGCAACAAGAGCGGGAGGTGCGTGGAGTTGCTGTGCCCTCTGGAGGTCGCCAGAGGCAGACATGAGCCAGCTGCCAAAACTCTTCCAGAAGGACAGGGGCTCCAAACTTGCTGGGTGGCGATTGGTCTATGATGACATAATGACTTTGTCGTTTCAACCACCTACCGCCTCACCTTCCCACGTGCATTGCGCTGAAAGCTGCTGAACATGAACTCCAAGCTGCTCCAAGCTCATGCAGGACTTGCAGTCTGCCTTCTGGCACTACAACGACTGCATCGCTCTGATTGTAAGGCTGCTGAGCTTGTTGGGCTGTGTGGCTCTGTGTCGTCTGTCAAGCGGCTGCAATTTCCAGATCTCGAGCAGCTTGAAAAAGTTGCAATATAGGCTGCCATATGAAGATCAAAAGTGATGAACGCTGTTCCGGCCAGGGAAGTGAACCCAGAATTTCTTGCATGGGGAGCTAGAAAGAGCCACTTGTGTGAACTTGCTTCCAGTACTCTACTTCTCTTCTGAGCCTGAACAGCTGGTCCTCGTCTTCATGGCTATAAAGCTGAAGTCATCCAGTCTCCAATGTTGGATTTCTTCAGATCAAAGTGAACACTTCCCGTGTGAAACTCCCAGCACAAGTGCCACCAGTGGACAGGCCACCCAATGCAATGTGCCCTGAGCTCACCAACAGAGGAGTACTCAGAGCAGATCTCAAGTAAAAACTTGCAAGAGTTTGGACTTCGGACTTTTCTGTGTGTCTCAACATGGTGTCTATCCCCTAAATAGCAAGGCAATATATATATATATACGTATATATATACATAATATAATATAATATAATAATAATAATACAGTAATAATAATAATAACAACAATAATAATAAATGAATAAATAAATATATATATATATATATATATATTATGTATATATATATATATTATATATACATATGATATGTATATATATATGATATGTGTATATATATATATATTATAGTATTATATTTCATTAATAGGGAAAATGGCTATTAACCAGCAGATTTAGGGGTAGCCTATTTTCACACTCACCCATTGCTGGCTCCACTGGTGCGAGGACTGCAGGGCTGCAGGAGCGTCCTGGCAATCCAGCATGGGCAGCTCTTGTGTGGCTCAGCTAACTTTGTGAATCCTTGGGCCTACTCTTCTTGTTTCTAGCGTTGTACTCTGTATGTGATCAGTTATGTGATCTATAGCACATACATATATATATGTTACATTGTAGACATTGTAGACATTGTAGACATTGTAGATAGACATTGTAGACATTGTAGATAGACATTGTAGACATTGTAGACACTGTATACACTAATTGTTACACACTGTACTGTACATATACATTCATATATGCATGCAACCGCCCTGCTCAGGTGCCAAAGTGTTGGGAGAGGAGCTGTCCTTGCTGGCTAAGTTCGATGTCCGGATGCTCGTTCGAGGTTTGCCTTTCTTATAATAACTCCACCGAAACAGGTTTTTGTTGTGCCAATCACCCACGGGGAAATCAGCAACAAGAATGGGTATGAAACGGATTGCCCCACAACATGGGATGGTGCAATGTTTGAAATGCCACAATTGTGGCTTTCATGATCTGATTTTTTGACACACTCAAACGTCCACAAATAGAAGCAGATTTTCAGTAGCAGAGCTTGGTGGGATCAGCCCCGACCTCCAAGGTGCACCAAGTGGCCAAGGCGCGTAAATGCTATTCTGAGGGGTTGGACCAGAAAGAATATCTTAATCAATAATTTAATATAAATTAATATATACAAATATATACATATATAGATCATGAAGTTAATACAGATTTGACTGTCTAAATATGTATATATATAATAGACATAGACGATGACTATATCATATACCCATATAATATATGTAATAATAATAATAATAATATATAATATATAATATATATATATAATATATATATAATATATAATATATATAATATATATATAATATACAGGTATGTACACTTTGTAAAAACGGTTCTTTTTTTTGAGATCCACGCTGACGTATACATGGTTTATGTTGCAGGTTGTCCCAATGAATTAGACAGTGAGCACATAACATCGTTCAACCGAGGTCACTTCGAAGAAGACAATGCCTCAGACAGCTCATTTCCACATTGACAAGGAGAGTTGAAGCAGACATTCATTGTTGCTTTGTACAGCCAGGAACTGTGACATTCGGATTCCTTTGAACTATGCATGAAAAAGAGAGAGAGAGAGAGGCAGCTTCAAGGCACTGTTTTTGGACGTGCTCAAGGTCAAAGTGGAGGGGAGGTGAACTTCCAGATTGAATTAATTTCTTTTCATGAAAGGATCTTTCAGCGGAGCCGTGGATGGTGGGATCCTGAACGCTTTGGATTTTTGGTCAGTGTCAAAAGTCGCAGCAAGTGACCCAAGGATGTGCCCTTCAATGGAACTGCATCAAAATTTATGGAGAGAAATGCGAAACAAACTGTTTGTTTCTTGTTGCACACATTTTGATTGAGATGGTGGAGGAACGCAGCTGGAGAAACATTGCAGCTTCGCAAGCTGTGGATGTCTACATCATATATGCACCACTTGTGTGGGAGGACTATCTACAGCAGTTTGTAAAAATCAGTCCTTCAGCATCCTGCATGTAGCCCACCTTTGCCACCAAGTGGCCGCAGAAAAGGATTGTCCAGCCTAGCTCGTCCTATGACAGCCAAGGTGCTCTACTTTTCAGGTGCAGAGAAGGCCGCTCTCCGTCAGATGCCAGTTTTGGTTGGCAGAAACCCAAGAATCGTTGGACCCAGAACACGAATCATAATTTGCTAACCCATTTGTCAATCCTGGGTCAACATTAGCTTCCCTCCAACTCCACCAGTTTATGGTCTAGGAAGAATTCCTGCAGTCTATGTAAACGATCCCAATTTTTGACCAATGTAGGGAATTTGTTTGTGTCCTTGATGACTTGTACTTGACACATTTCTTACTTTCCATTCCGATTTTGGAAGACAGTTTCAGTTGATTTCCACGTTTCAAATGCATTCAAGAAAATCGAAACCAAAAACTAAATTACGTATGTCTATTGTTGTGACGAAAATTGAAAAACAAACAGTTGGACATATTCCTGCTATGGTATGCTATGGTTATTACAGCAAATACATTGTAAATATCGGATACTCTCCCGATCGTTGGTGAATCTCCAGCTGACGTAGGTCAAAAGCTTCGTCTTTGCGCTGCAAGCAGCGCGAAAGGCGAGGCCGCCGGCGAAGCCGCCGCAAAAACCAGGGCCTGGAGTGCCAGAGCTTGGTGGCCTTGCGCTCTGGGGCGAAATCGCTAGGGTCAAATACCAAATGTAAAATGATGTAAATGGGTCACAAACAAAAATAACCAGTGTGTTCAAATGTTCATTTTTTGGGAGTTACTCTCCTGTACTCCGACTTGGATGCTGAAAATTGAGAAAATGGACGCACGTACTATGTTAGTGGTTTTTCTTACTTTTTCCAGTTTTGGAAGCGTCCATGTTAGTGTGACACATGTCACAGGTCCACTAACATGGACACTCAAACAGGCTTTTTTGAACAGTATTCAGCTAACATGGACGCCTTAAGAAGCCTCCACGTCCATATCAATGGAAGGGAGTGTAAATATCACCGGAAACAGTGGTTAGAGAATGTTTCATCCGTAAGAAGTGATGTTTATGGAGGACATGTAAGTAAATCTAAGAGAAATTCCCACGATCTGAGCCCACACTACTTGGGCCAAAAATACGATTGCATGGCCGATTTTCTCTTCCAACACCTCGTGCGACCTGCAATTGCAATTGGTTGCAGTTGTGCTTCCCAAGGCCATTGGGAGTGCCGGCATTTGCGCAGGAAGTTGTTGCCCAGAGACTTTCTTCTGAAGGTGCCAAAGTGGATTCCTTGAAAAAAAAAACACATCGGGACAAATTGACTCCACCAGACACTTGTTACTTTGTTTTTGTCAATGCTTCAGTCCAGGTCTATTTTGTTCTGTATTAATCAATCTTCTCGAAGCTGAGTGAGCACACCAGGCTCATAATGCTTGATCTCAGCCACATTTGCCAGGTCCTATGTTGCAGGAGAGGGTGAGGGAATCCGGGAAGAGTCTTCTGAAAGGTTTTCAGACAACATTTGTGTGATTCATGCCCCACTTGTTTCAATTCAAGAGTCCCACTTCCTTTTAGACAGCTTCATTTGTTGTGTCACATACTGTTCCATACAGAGAAAAGAATACACCCGAAAATACAAGTTTTGCATTCCAAGAACTTTGTAGACTTTAGGAGAAGTGACAGCCATTGCAGTGTGAGCAAGAGTCCATCTTGGAAGCCCCGCAGTAGCTGCAGCTCTTGGAGTTCCCTGAAGATACTGAACGAGAGACGGGATATGATATGTAGATTCTGTAGATTTATTTGATCGCCCCAGACAACACCTTTCAAGGCCTTTGTTCTAGTGACCGTTCTGAGAAGAGAAAGGTATGAGCACAATAAAGGTATTATACATTTGACAATGTTTGACCAATTCACTTACACTACGAACGAAAGTGGATGGATGTAAGGAGCAAGCAGCAGAGCAACCTAAAGATGGAGCTCTGCCTGATAGCCCCAAAGCTCATGAACAACAGGTTGGCAAACACTTCTTCAAAGCATTCAGTCTACTGAATAGTGTGAAGCACATGTATATTTACAGTGGGCATGAGCGCAGTGGATAGTTGCAGGCTGATGGGCAAGCAGAGCGACCTCAAGATGGAGCTGTGCCTGATAGCCCGAAAGCCAATGAACAACAGGTTGGCAAACACTTCTTCAAAGCATTCAGTCTACTGAACAGTGTGAAGCACATGTATAATTACAGTGAGCATAA
>Ga0126342_10004454_pt1 | contig 23938 bp, 22 predicted proteins | sample Cyp1metagenome_FD_92528 | JGI IMG/M metagenome (GOLD analysis project Ga0126342, IMG submission 92528) | Coral microbial communities from Lord Howe Island, Old Settlement Bay, Australia - Cyphastrea 1 metagenome | ecosystem: Host-associated > Invertebrates > Cnidaria > Coral ...
ACTGAAACATACTGAAACATACTGAAACATACTGAAACATACTGAAACTGAACGATACAGACGATACAATACTATATGCATAATATTGCAATAATATTGCATAATGCATGTTGCATTCAAGTCTGGAAAGTTCCACATGTAGAAAAATCGACGTTAAGCATCATTGAGCAGTAAGCTACATCTTTGGGCCACTAGAGTTCCCAGGAGCCACGGTTGTGGTTTATTGCTCTTCTCTGGGGTGCGTGGCTTTGATATGCCCTTGGCAAAGATCGTCGCAAGCCGCCTATCCAACAATGTCAGCAGCTATAGCACGTCTGGAAAAACATGTGTCCCGGTTGAATGGAGGCTTTCTCTGAAACCATCAATGTATCATTGGCTCATAGGACTTGTGGGACTTTTGGAAGATTGGGTTTGCAATTCGTTGTCAAAGCGTCCATGGGACGGCATACTACTGCGTAATGAGATGTAATACGTACGGAAACACTTGCACATGCAACACGTCCACATCCACGGAATGACAAAGGAAATATATGGAAATACGGAAGAGCATACTGCAGCATACTGCAGCATACTGCAGCATACTGCAGCATACTGGTATGCAAAGGAAATAGCTTGGTGTGAAGTGCAGCCGCGACATGAAACTCTGCCAGCTCCAAGGTGCTGCGTTTGATCTGGGTGTGGCCGCATCTCCGCCCCTTCTTCGTGCAAACCTTCTAGAACTTCTGTTGCAATCTGCCAAACGGACACCGCGGAGCACCGCCATCGCGGAGATGGATGACATGTTCTGTGGCAAAATTCTATGAAAAACATTGAAAAATAATGAGGTGCAAATTTCGGAACCTGCAAGCTTTGGACTGCCGTTGGAGCAATATGGGTCCAAGCGCTCCACTCATGCGACCAGTCAGTTACCACATGCAACATTACGATCATTACGGCGTGGTTCATTTGCTGGGAGCCCAGCAACGTGACTTAATCTGTTGCAAGACTTCTGAGGCTGAGCTACTCCGAGCTTTTCTCTTGCGCAGTTGTGACCGCTAGTGAGTTCCTTTGCCTGTGAGAAGACCGTATGATATGCGGTTCTTGGTGGCGAGTGAGGGGTCGTCCTGCTTTTGGCATTGTTTGAGGTCCTCTTGAATACTGAAAGCACCATGCCACTCAGTCGTCCCGACAGAACCCTAAAAGGAGATGAAATATCCACGATTTACATCGATTTACTTTCATGACGTTGTGAGAGAAAAACACAACAGCAATTTGCAGATTTGCTTATAGATGTTTTTCCTTGTCTTTGCACCTTACAGCGTTGTTGTGACTCGAGGCTCCTTCGCAAAAGAAAGGATCGAAGCTCCACTGCGGCAGTGCTTTCGGAGCGATCAGCTGCAGCTGTGGTTGGACTGATGGCTGCACTGCCGCTGCCTTTGAAGCTGTGATGACTACATCTGACTACATCTGACTACTATTGAGTACCGCATCAGACTGTAAGCCTGCGGGTTTTGAATGGTTTTGATGCATTTCTGATCATTTGCTATCATTTGTAGCTGTCCATGTTTGCTGAAGACCAATGCAGGAAACTAAATGATAGCTGCACAGCATGAAACACATTGCAACGCCATCTTACTATAGTCGAGAGCCAACGGCCATAAGCTATATCAGTGCATTGCAAATCAAGTCTGCACAGCAATGAGCTGAAAAAACTGTGCACTCCAATGCGCTGTGACATGATATCGTGATTTTCTGCGGATCTTCCCGATCTCATGAGTTAGGAATAGTTAGGACCTAAGACACTTCTACTGCATCTACTCGAAAACGACGCCAAGGTTTGCGGGTGCTGCATATTGCCCACTCATCCCGTCGCAGCCACTGGATCGACTAGCTTGAGCCTCATTGACTCTGTTGACTCCGTTGACTCTTTCATATTGACTTGCCAGTTTGAGGATGTTTGAGGTTTGTTCACAGAACACGTCAGAATATTGTTCGCTTCACCATGGTTGGTCCAGACGGACTTGGGTAGATCATCACATGTTTGTTTTTCCGAGGAAGTAGTAGTGTTCAGGGCAACCAGTTGACACAGCGTGGCACACTTTTTTCATGTTTTTTTCCACGAGGTTTCGATGATTTCCATCGCATCTATCACGGAAATGCTTTTCCAAGAATCGGCACAACAAGTTGCAGACCATCTCCAACAGCACAGAGGGCTCTCAGCAGTGCCTTGGCTGAGACATTCTGCACGTCACATGAGAAAATTCAGCAAACATCCATCAAAATCCACCATCATATTGGGGTGCTCCTGCCATTTTAGCTGTTGGATGCTTTTATTGTGTTTTGATGTTTATTCACTGTCGCCTTTTGTGGATTCAGGATGCTTGAGGTACGAAAAAGGTCGTGGCTAACTCATGAGAGGAGTTTCGTGGTACGAGATCACCAGTCTCACCTTACTCAGTGTCACTGGATAGGCAGACGCGTGTCAGCATGTGAGGTTTGTATTCGATTGGGCATGTGAGGTTTGTATTCGATTGGACGCATCATCGAGGCGGGTTTTGGAGTCTGCTGACAGGCTTCCAAGATTGGTATATCAAAACAGAGCACAGGACAACGTGACAACGAACACCACTGCCAACACTGTACAATGGCATCGGCCATGCATCGGCCCTCTGGACAAGATCGGCTTCCAACTCCTGCACCTCTATCCCCCCCTTGTTTGTCGATTTCAGATTTGAGCCTCATCTGAAGATAAAATGATAATGTGACATTTTGATCACCACAGACAACCACGAGAGGCTGAAGCTTTCCCTTCGGGATGTGCAGACATCTTATGCCACTTCCGGAGATGCTGCCATGCACGTGACCATGTAGGAATTCCATGGAATTTCAGGGACATCATGGAATGCCTGCTTTCCTCCAGGCTGAAAGATGCCAGTTGATTCGCAAGAATGATATGAACGTAATTGTTGGTGTTCAGTTTTTCAAAACAAGATCGCACGTGACGGTAACATTGGGTAACAGATGCTCAGCCTCAAGGTACTCTTCACTTCCGGATCCACTGGTAAGCCGAAGGTCGTTCGTGCTTCTCACACTGCTGTCGGGGACCCAAGTGGCCAGCGGTTTTGCAGAATTCAGAAGTTAACAAGCACTTGTTGATACTTGTTGTATCATGTTATCCCAATTGGTTGAGCATGCCATCAAGCTAACACAGCTAACACATTTGATTTCCCTGTTTCCACCATGATTTTGAACGGTTTGTGACCGAATTTGGACAAGGTCATGACTCACTTGTTGCACGTTGTGCGACATCATCGGCTTCAAGCAACAGATGTGAATGCCTCGGGAATGGGTTTCAGTTGAAGATGTATTCTTGATGCAGAGGTTTTTCTTTTGTTCTTTTGTTTTCCGAATTCCAATGTTTTCCCGAATTCAATCTTTAAACTTTAAACTCTAGCAAGATGGTCGTTCAAACATCATTTGATGGAAAGCTCTGCGCGGAAGCCCCGATGCACAAGAGTTGCAAAGTGATGGAGAGTGAGCTTTTTCTAAGACTCATGCTACAGTACAAAGATGTACAAGGCCTCATGCCACCCACATTGGTCGTTCCAGTACCACATGCATCCACATGCCGCATTCACATTATTTCACTGTTCCAATTTGACCACCGACCACCCAAACCCGGCACAGATCTTGGGATCCGATGGGATCCACGGATCTGGCAGGTCGCTCTGCAACATACCAGTCTTGCCTGGGTCGCTGCAGCTCCAGAGGTTTGGACACCTTTGCTGGCCAATGCCCAGTTGGCAGTTGCTCCATTGGCAGCCAAAGGAGGACGCGTGAAAGCATCGGCGCTTTCACATCTGTTTGAAGATGAAACGGGAGCCTCCGGGAGCTTAGAATCTGCAGTGATAGAGCCCAGCCAGATGAGGTGACTTCACACAGCACTTTTGTGACAGCAGATGACCAGCTGTGATTTGGCGATTCTTTAAAAGTCTGTAGTCTGTAGTTCTTGCACGAAAGTCAGATCGACCTGGTGGGTTCTGTATTGGAGTGGGTTTTGATTTGCAAAAGCACTTGAGACATTTCATGTTTGCTCTTCAAGTTCAGGATCTCCTGCTGCTTGTAAGATGTTAAAGAGATCTAAAGAGTAATCAGTAATTAGTAATTAGTGAGTTGAAACCCAGACAGCCTGTTGACGAGATCGATACTACACATACATACACATACTGTATCATACTGTACTCGCAGTATCTACCAGATTCTACCAGTACTGTGTGCAGTCTTTGGTGGCTCTGCAGGAGCAAGGGATTTGGAAACTCTTGCCAGCATCTCAGATTCCAGTGAATCTCTCTCTGAATTGATTTGATTGAGCCGACAACATCGACAACTGACGATTATTGCAACGGGATGTTCCACTCCTTGACAACCCCTTGAGTCGCTTGAGTTCTTGAGCTTGTTGTGGCTGTTGTGGCTGTTGTGGCCCCTGAAGCATCATTGCTGCTTTGCTCACCACTGCCTAAATGTGTCTAGGCTGCCTTTGCAAACCGTTGCACTTTGCAGCAATATGTACCCTCGGTTCTGCAGGCAGTGTTGTATGGTATTGTGAATGGATGTGAGTTCATATGAGTTTAAAGGTCGAAGGATGTGCAAGGTGTTTTGCAAAATGTATCAAAATGTATTGTGTCATTTGACGCCACATGACAGTATCGTTTCTCATTCTTACACCTTTTCTTGCTGCAACAGCTCCTGTCATGACCAGGCCATGCTACTGGCAGACCTGCATCCAGTAAGCAGCATCTGCCACCAGCTAGTGCTCACAGGCCCACGCCTCAGATGCTGTGAGCTGCGACCATTCGATGCAGATGCCTTGTGGACTGCAGTGACTGCAGGCGAGCCACTTCCCATGGAACTCTGCCACCGTGTGCAATCTTCGAGCTTGACCACTCTGCGGAATCACTATGGGCAGACTGAGGCCAGACTGAATCAATTGCCTCTGGCAGGAAGAGATTTGTTCTGGTTTGGTATGTGACTCAGACGAAACGTGCGCAAAAAGTACTTGGAGGCTGTTTGGGATTAGAGGCACCTGACACAAACAACTGATACGCTTGATTCAGTACACTTTCGGGCTAGCAACTCCGTTTGCCTGCGGCATCTGGCCGAGCCTTCTAGGCAGCTCCGAAACGCTGGTATTCGTACATGTAGTGAGTTCTAGCTAGCTGAAGTAGAATTTGTCTTGTGCCAACAAGCACAGGAAGCGTTGCCACGCGCTGTGCGCAGCAACTCCAACCCCCCTCCAAAAACAAACCTCACAAAGCTAAACCCTACTGTAAAACTTTACACCCTAGAACTCTAAACTGATTGAAACCGTTGAACCCTTACTGTAACACCTTGGCCATCTTGGCCCTGAGCCTTAGAACTCTGGTTGATTGGTCTGTTGGCCAAGTTGCAAGACGATGTTGTGTGTCAATCGGGGTGTTTGCGCATACAATGAGGTATAGACATTTGATGATATTTATAGTTTAGTTTCTTGGATTGGCGATGCTTTGCCATGATATCGCAATGATATGCATGGAAACTTGGTGTTATTGGATATCTTTTTGGATGTCTTTGATGCCAGGCAGCTGACACCACAACTGTCTATCTGGTCGAACCTGGCCTTCGCGCAGCTTCAGTGCCGCTTGGGCGGCCAGCCACGCAGCGGCAGGTGGGCAGTGGGCAGTGTCTGGGGAAGTTTTAACCGGGTACAAAAAATGGTTGGATGGCCAAACTCTCAAACAATAGCCTTAATATGCCTTAATGATAATAGGTTGGATAAATTCTAATTTCCAACCTTGCACAGACTTGATGTAATTATGAGATGACTGGTTGTGGATCATATGGGCGTGTGACACCAGAAGAATCTTTGCACAGGTCTTCAATCGGAACTTATGCTCAAGCTCCTTCGGCCGTCATCAATTTGTCGACAAGACGAACTGTCTGTTTGCTCAATCATCTCGAATGCAGTCTTGACTGTGACCAAAGGTTGGCACAACAAACATTTACTGTAAATCCAAAAATATTGAAAACAAATGAAAACAACATGTCAAGCCTACTGTAGATCCTCAATCTAAAGTACAGTTCTCAACAAGATAATATAGGATGAACATGGATCCATGAACATGGATGGACAATGATGAACAATGATGAACATGGACAATGACAGTGATGCGGCTTCCATGGGGAAAGAATGGATAGCATGAAGATGCGGCGTTGCAACTGGCTTACCTCGTCCCAGCTCACCGTCCTAGCGGTCCTAGCATTGAGCTCCACTTAGTTGAAGATGGTGAAGGGTTGGGCACCGACGACACTTCAGAGTTGCGCTTTCGTCCACACTTCATAGGTTCAACATGGTTCAAGATGTTCAAGTTTATTTCTTTTGCAAAAGGTGTTAAGACGCCTTGTGCAAAGAACAGCCTGTTGCAAGAGATCCAGTAAACTCGACTGATGAAACTGCTATGGCCATCGCTTCAGGATTCTGCCTCTGACTTGCCGTTTGCAAGTCACCTTTCAAGCCCCCACAAGGCACCTATCTGCTCAGTTCAAGCCACAACTGAGACCACTGGCTATCTGACATGGCCATGGGACATTTTTTTTAGAAGGATACGAATGAATATTTTACAGTGTTATTATACATATACAATCACATACATATGAGGAATTCTGATCAGGATGCAATGTTAGCCAACGTAGACACCACCGCCGTCAGTGGCTCATATCAGACGCGAATTATGGTATACCCTTCAACGAAGGGAGCCTTGCAGGCTCATTTGATTCATGTTACAGATAGCATCAGAAGTGCTGATATTTAGTCTGCGCTGCATCCAGTTTACCTTGTAGTTTGGCCCCAAATTGCAACACAGGCGTTGTCGAAAAATCCCTATTTCAATCCTTGTTGGCCCTCAAGTCAGACTTGACTCGTTATATATGACCCTGTGTGCCCAAATCGACCGATCTCCTTCAGGATATTCTTTCAAAACATGGCAGAACCCTTTCGAAACAATCTGATTTTGCCTCGGCACAGATGATACCTTTTGGCATCTTTTGGCTCATTTCAATGCTAGAAGCTCTGTCTTTCTTTGAATGGATTCTGCAGGCGAAGTGTAGTGACAGCGTTGGCAGCTAGCGTTGCGAGGCCTTGCAGTGCACAAGAACCGAGCATGACTGACTACATGGATGCACTGCATGACCGAAGCATTCACATAGCACGGTGGTAGGCATGACTCCATGACCATGGCAACATCAAAATCAGCATGATCATAGCAGTCATAGCAAATGGGGATGGGTCAGATTATGTCAAATTTACGCTCCAACATGGATGGTTTAATAATGTTTAATACATGGCAGGCCGCGCCCAGCACCTCAACTGGGCCTTGGCACATCGGGCCTGCGGGATGCGACGCTGCTTGTGACGGCTCTTGGCTTGGGATACAGGCCCGCATCCCGCCAGAGGGTTTGCAAAGATGATAACAATAATACTAGATTGATTAGATAGGTTAGATGGATAGATAGAATCGAAGAGATCAGATTAGACTAGTAAATTTAGATTAGATTAGATAGGTGAATAGGCGGATAGATGGATAGGTAGGTAGGTAGATAGATAGATAGATTGATTGATTGATTGTTTGATTGATTGAAAGATTGATAGATATAGATAGAGATATAAACATACATTGAGATTGATGCAGATTCTACATTGGCTCAATTGCCGTGGCAGGCTGCTGGACACTGCCGCTTTCTATGGCAATGAAGATACTGTGGGAAGAGCAGTGCAGAAAGCCATGGACGACAAAATAGCTGCAGGTTGGCAAGCAGCGACATATTTGAGCTTTGCGTCTATTTTACCCTTTGGGGTCTTGTCACATGCAAGTTGGATCAGAGTTATTCTGTACGAGAGGCACTAGCTACATATAAAGTTTTGCCAACCATTCTTTCAAGCTTTGATGCTTTGTAATCGTGTCAGATGTCACTCGTGTTTGCATCGCGACCTGGTAGACTCAAGTTTTCTCAGCTCAGGTTTCTGACAGAAAGGACATAACAGTGAAAGCCTGAGGATGTGAGATGTTGAAACATGTTGAAACTTCCTTTCGCTTGTTGGGACTTGTCATTGTAAACAATGAGCCTGGGTAGTGTTGGTTTCTGGAGCCCAGAACTCGGTAGTATCGTGTTCTGCTTAGGTCACCACAAAGGTATGGTGGTCAGACATGGGCTATGAAAAGACGAGAGAGTCTGTGAATCAGTCATTGCAGAGGCTGGCCGCGAATTCACATGTCATTCCCTCTCTGTTCACCTCTGAGACTAGATGAACAGATGCATGAAGATCATCAAAAAGAGGTCAGCGATTCTTGACCTTGAACCCTAAGGTCACATTTTCTGTAGGAGTTCCGTGGGAGTCGTAGTGAAATCTACCAGATCAAGAATGTTTAAGCTGTGAAGGAGCTAACGAGCTACAGAATGTAAAAGATTCCTCTCTACAGCAGTCATAGTGCGAGATTGGCGACACATCTCCCGTGCCAGGTTGGGGGCGATCACGGCAGATCTGGTCCTGTTGCATTGGCCCGGAAGATGGCTTTCCGGTGATCGCAGTTGCTTTGGCTGTACGACTAAAGTTTGACTAAAGTGACTCAAGCATAGCTCTGAGTTGAGCGTTTGAAGTTGACTTTCGCTTCCAAAAATCATGAAAAATCCATTCACAGAGTAATACAGAGTACCAACATCACGAGTTCTAGTCGGGATGATTGAGGTTCCCAAGATCTGTTCGGCAAGATCTGGTGTGCATGTACTTGTATTGCATCCACCTCTCGAATATTAGACATTTTCAGAAATGGACTGACTAGCACTACTGACAGGTCCGGCTACTGTTCACATACTTGGAACATTCTGGAACAATCTGAGGACCAGCAACATTGAATTTACGTGATCATGTTTGGTTTTTTTCTCCCTCTGATAGACAGTGTTGGCTTCTTTCAACAGGCAATCGCATGTTGCGAGAGGGTAGCTGGAAAGCTATGAGAGAGTTGCAAGAGGACCATGGGAGCCAGGGCAAAGTTTGATCCTTTTGTATGCATTGGCACCAATAGGATTCAATAGGAATCAAAGGGTGCTGTGATATATTAATGAGTTTGGACACCTCATACAGTAGTTGACATATCATTAGAAGACACACGCTGAATATGTGATGTGCATGATATCAGAGTAGGCATAGCATGCAAACACATACTTGCCCCAGGATGCCTTTTTTTCTAACCACATCCCGTCTTGCAATGCGGTAGCTGAGCAGCAGCGTACTGCACCTTACAGTGTACTACATGTAACCTGCTCCGTAAATATTAGGCTGCTGGCCGAACTCTCGTACATTTGACCTCATGCAGTTGCGCAGGAAGGCAGGATCAACGAGATTGGCGTTTCCAATTTCACAATTCGCCACCTCGAGGACCAAGGGCTCTCAGAGGTTTCGACATAATCTCACAATCCCAGTATTTTTCACAAGCAATCTTAAGTGTTGTTTGTGAGGAGATGTTGTTGTACACTGATGTGCTTCCTGCAGTGAACCAAGTGGAAGTGCACCCATACTTCCAGCAGAAAGACTTGGTGAAGTATTTTGGCGCCAGATAAGACCTACAGATACCTACAGTCTGTTCGTGTTCATTGATGTTCATTGTATGTCTGATTTCAGGAAGTCGCCATTAGGTAAATTAGGTGGTTGTAAGATTTTTTGTGTCACACAAGGCAACTCGGCAACTCGGTTTCATTCCTGGAATATGAGCAGTTATTCTTTCTGTAGCCCTTTCTTCGAGTGCATCACTCAAACTTTCACAAGGGATACTGTAATTCGATGTAATTCGGAAGTTGGGACATGCTAGGTGTGAAATTGTATATTGCTGAATATTATAATATATATATATGCTCTAGGTCCAAGTATGTAAGCACTTATCTCCAAAGTCAGAGTGCTGAATGAAGGCCTGCATACGAAACATGTGTCCATTCTGAATCTGATGCTGAGTTGGGTGATATTCAGAATTTGTCGCACAACAGAACAAAAACACCTCTCACATGCGACACAGAGGTACAGCCAAGATCGCGGCATTTCTATTCAGGCATATTCACCGTTGGCATCTGGGCAGCTTCAACTTCTGCGGGATCCGCTTCTTCTGGAGGTTCCTTTGCAGATGGACGGTGATAGATGTTGGGAGAGCAAGACTATTTTGGAACTTACAACACCATGACATAGTCATATTAAATCATATTAATATTATGGATTTATGGATTTACTGACATGTTTCTACCATTTGATACAACAAACAACGCTGGTTCAAGTGGAGCTCCTCTTCGCCAATCCATGCCCTGCAAGGGATGAAAAAGGGTGATCAAGGATGGTAGCTGATGGAGGGATCATTTTGTTGGAGCCTACACACGTTCAGATTAGAAGCCATATGAAGCCATGTATATATCCCTACGCTCTTGTTGCATCATCGAGATATTAATATGATTCAGTTGTTTGTCTTAGATATTCCATGATATTCCTATAATACACATATCATTTGCATGTTTTTGCTGGTAGTTTTTTTTTCAATATCTTTCAGTCATATTCAGGAACTGTTCGAAAAGCAGAGCTCAGGTGGCCAATTCGAAGGTCCTGTCTCCCGCACAAGTTGTTCTTAAATGGCACTTGCAGCGTGGCCTTACTCCAGTTGCCAAGACTACTTCAACACGCCGCCTCAAGGAAAACTTGAGTTCAAAGGAATCACCAGATCTTACTGCCAGTGAGATGGATGTGTTGGCTTCCCTGGATCGTCAGAGTTCTTGTGATTTCACTGGTTTCACAAGTCCCGACCGGATTGCTTGAGCGAAAACAGATCGCAAGGAAACCTTGAAGGGAGCCTGTGCTTGAATATTGTACAGTATGTGGACATTTTTAAAATGTTGGTTTCCAAAGATGTGTTGATCTTGTTCTGTTTGACACGTGCTGAAACAGGCTTGACACATTGATTCTTGACAGGTGTGGCTGGAGCACTGGCATGGGATGTGCGACATTGCAGAGCTAGGCACCTTTGATATCGAATGTATGGACTTCAAATTGAAAAACATGCAAACTGTTTGTGCATCATGGGTGGCTTTGCCGCAATTTCATGCAATTTAATGTTCGATTCACCTGACCAATTCATCCAGCATGCTGACAAGGATCACGCATATGATGATATGATCTTCCTTTGCTGGGTTTGCTTCTAGCCCACTAGCCAGAAGCATCAAATTTGGCCCTGGGATTTGGTTTTGTCCAGGTGAACTGCTGGTAGGTGGGCCTGGTTTGCATTTGGACAAAGAAATGGAGGCTGGAAGAAAGGGTTTGTTGACTGTAGCTTGGCATAGCTTGGCATATTTTGAATTTGGTGGATGAGAACAGTCACTGGGGTCGAACCGATGTCAGTTCTCAGTTCACCAAAGCGACAGCACATGGGGTCCGACGCACAGGGCTCTCAGCTTGGCGCCGGCGCAGTCTTGCACACTGGTGATTTGGCTCGATGGGTGAGCAGCTTAGCAGTGGCTGGAGCAGAGGCTGCGCTAGTTCTCCCTGGAGCATCAAGCTGTGGTTCAGAGCAAAATTCAATTCTAGTCAATACTGTAAGTCCAAATCTCGTGCTGGGTTCGAAGGTCTATGGCATTCAGCTTCATTCATACCGATTCTGTAGTCAGACTCCTTTCAAGCTCCATTCCCGCCATAGACTGTAGCCTTGAGCAGAACATCTGTCGGAGTACTCACTAGCCATTCTATGTTGCAACACGTTGCTGCGCTCCAGGTTCCATTTGCTGGGTCAATGCAGCTGGTTTGTTTGGGTCGCAAGGATCGCCAGGCGGACTTATCGCAATGGAGAGTGTCTGAGAGGCTGCCCCACTTGAAATGCCTGCCCCTTCGGGGCCCATGATGTTGGAAGATGTTGGAAGTACTGGAAGTATCCCATCATCCCATTATTATCATCTTTGTCTCTATGGGATGATGGATTCCTGCAGTATCTGTGTTGAGGCTGAAACCATCAACCTGATTTGCGTAACATACGATTGATATTGTCTATTTAAATGCGGTGTTGTCAATTCCAGATTCCATAATATTCCATCCATTTACCATCCATATACCATCCATATACCATACATATACCATACATGGATCCTATTCCATACATTAAAGATGGTATGAATTACACAGAAGCCAAACATCTCCGAAAAAAAATGGCTAGTTTCCTTCAGGTGAAGGTCAGGGGCCATCGCCTTGAGTTGCTGGAGATTGAAGCTGTGATGAAGCAAGAGGCTATTGGTTCCAACCGCGATTGTTGCGGTTGGATGTTTGGGAGTTGGATGTTGGAAGTGGAAATCATGGGAAATTGGAAGCTATATGGATTGCAGGAATGCGAGGTAAATCTGGAATATGGCATCTTGGATGGATCCTTTTTCCGCATTCCCAAGAATAGGACAGTAGACTCAGTAGACTGGCACTTGGGACTTGGATTTTGCAGATTTCAGAGTGACAGGACTGGATTTGCAGCACATTCCTCTTGGCCTTGGCAGGCAGAATCACGACTTTCGCGGCAGGTAGAAGCACTGGTGACCTTGTGTCCCATCACGTTGTGAGCTCAGTTATTTCAACCATTTTCAACACGGTGCGCAACCCGGTTCATCTCAGGCGAAGACTGGTTGCATATGTTCGGCCGTGGGAATCCCAGGAGTTCTGGACATTCGGAAGAAGCGAGTGGGGCACCGCTGGTTCCCCATTGAAAGCCACAAGAAATGCGACAGGATAAGACGTCAATTTGGCACTCGACTACGACCACTGTGGTCCGACCACTGTCATGTTTTGTTGTGTATCGTTCCGTGGAGCCAAGGCCTTTGTCAGCACAGGAAACAGAAACACTGCTGAAAGCCTCTCAAGGGAAGCTGTTGGCGCATGCAGTGTCCTGCTCTCAGCTACCTTGCAGATTCCTTGCAGACAGCATGACATATCTTGACTTTGCTGGACATAGAATATGGGGAATCGTGTTTGGTTTGGAAAGTGGAGTTAAGTATCGGGGCATGCAATGACAGTCTTCCGAGTTTGTTGGCCTTTCAATGTAAATTGGGGAATCTAAAATGGCCACTGAATGGCACTGAATGGCACTGAATGGCGCTGAATGGCGCTGATCCATGAAATCACCATGCAAGGCCTAGCAAAGTCATTGGAGTGGAGGACTGGCCGCGCACGTCCACTGGCAAAGTGGATCGGAAAGCCTGGACTCTCAGGGCAAAGACTGACGCAGAAGATTTAGATTCCGACAGAATATCAATGGTGTTCAATGGTATATATTTAGTAGAATATAGTAGAATATGTATATAATTATGTAATATATACTAGCCTATAATGATCTAAAATAGATGTTCTGAATCGTTCTGATATATTCACTGTACTCAAGAGGAGGCTCCGAACCCTAGTTGGGTGGATGTCAGGAACGGCGATAGAGGAGCAGAGTTCATGGAAAAAACACAATCAGGCCATCACGCAATGAGGCGCTACCGCAACCACAGACAGCATCGGTATCACCGGCGACATCATCCACCAAGATGCCGATAGATGCGTTTGTCTCAGCGTCTCATGGATGTCTTGTTGCAAGCTGCGCAAAATCCTTTTGGAGGGTCTTCAGTTGGAAAGTCTGGGAGAAAGGGACAAGGACATAGCAATTGCAGAGACATCCTCGGACCTTAAGGCCTCTCAGTACTTGCAACGCTCACCAGTGGCGCCTCATCGAATCAGAGAAAAAGGTGCGGGAGCAGACAGTGCACATGTGACAGGTAGATACCTTCATCTTTAGATTATCAAGTACAAAGTAGTTTTGAAGTTCTTGCAACGCATGCGAGCAGGTCTAGGTACAACAAGTTCATCCTTGCATGGACATAGACTTCCTTTGCCATCTTTTGCAGGAGAATTCTGGTAGAACTTGCTCAAACAGCTTGGGAGAATTTGTACTCTGCAGGTTTGCAGGTGCTGCGGGGCTTACTCTTCGGCTTGGTGACCAGCCGTGCTAATGCTTGGCGAATGTGTGGTTGCCAAGAAAATGTGGTTGCTGTCTGTCCTTGATGGAGTGTGTTCGCCCATGCCGGCGATTTAAGCCTCATTGGTAGTGATGATGAGAGACCTGGAGCCTCCCCCAAGATCCGGCAAGGCTACTGCTCCCACTGGTGTGGAATGGTTGGCAGCAGCTCTTGGTCCAGAGCTTGGAGTGCAGTACCCCAAGAACCTGTTCAGTCAGTTTGTACAGCAATATTGGCTCAATAGAAACAGGTCCGAGTTTTTAAAGATTGGGGGAACTTTTACATAATTTTCCTTCATTTTATATACATGTTCGATGCTCTTGCTGTTTTTGTCAGTGAGGTTCCACGGCGCAAGGGAAGCCTCTTCGCCCAGGATCTTGCAGTGTGCTGTCCTCAGATCCAGCAGTTGATGTCGATCATAAGCATCCAATTTGGGGCTTATAAGACTCCAATACGATCTTGTTGGGTGTCGAACAAGACTTTGGAACTCAGTTTTTTTCCCTTCGCGCAAAAGAACAAAAGAAAAAAGGATATATAGAGAGAAAGTCCTGACGACAAAAAGAAACTACTTCACAGAACGGCATATTATTCCTCAATAAATTTTCCCAGCCACTGTCAGTGATCAAACCACCGGCCTTACTACAAGTTGGATCTTTCAGAATTCGTCCGAGGCGACTGCCCTCTTTGAGCACAAGTGTGATGCTGGCTCTCTTGCCTCGACCCCAGCGTTTCAACTTGATCGCATGTCACTTCCGAAAGTCTCAGAAGGTCGCCATATAGTTTTGTCCATGGTTTTGTCCATGGTTTTGTCCATGGTTTTGTCATCTACACCCATTAATAATCATTGATATACGTATACCTTTTAGATCCTTTTAGTATCCCATTCCTACCCATGATTCGACGGATCTAAGGCCCTGGAATGTCCTGGTGGCTGCTGCAGCCCTGAGCGCTTGGCGCTTGGGCCGTCGATGCTGTGGGACGTGGATGATGTGGTGGATGGGCCTCAGCAGCCTGCAGCGACAAGTCATCCAGGAGCTATGACGATCAACGACTGACTGTTGTTAATTATAGTTATAATATTCTTATACTCTATTATAGTAGTAAATTATATCACAAAGTCAGTTCAGGTCATATTCTGTATATTATATATAATGATATATATATATATATATATATGTATATATACTATAATGTGATGTTATATAGTTTCATTGTATGCATAGCTTGTGGACCTATATGGCAAGAGCCATGGAAGATAGGTGTGTAGCTGCGCCTTCCTGCCCTGTCAGGATTTGGAGTGGTACAGCTCCTTGGATCAGACTCTGCGCAAGTTCATTTGGAATAAGAGCTTTGCTGGGGCCAACATGGCCCGGTGGTTGTAAGCTTCACGGACACGATATGACAGGATATTCTTTACCTCAAAGTTTCTGGGCATTTTGCTGAGCTGCTGAGACAGTCGAGTGGTGACTTCTCCGGTCCTCCCAGGTTGGTATCTTCATCCGACACGAAGCTTGGAGCTCGCGGCCAAAGCCTTCACGGGCTGCAGCTCAGCTGCATGTGACACCCAATGTTCAATTAAACACAGTGAAGTGGGAATATATGAAGTCATGTGTGTAACATGTATGTTACATATGTATAGTTTAGTTACTAGTTTCTCAGTCAGTCTTTGTGCTTGTGGGTGTTCTCAACATTCATGATTTTTGAGAAGCATGGAACTGCGTCCCCAAACAAACAAACAAATATATTAATATATACACATACATTACACAAAAAAATAGATTCGAGGCATTGAAACGTGAACAATACATGAGTGTCGCAGCGCGGAATCAACCAGATCATTGGCCATTTTGCATCAAAAAACTAATCGATGGTGGTTGGCGGATTTTCACACATTTGACTGAATTCTAGATAATTTGTGTTGTTTGGTACACGATGCGCACCTCGCTGTCGTCAGAGCTGCGCACTGTTCTCTCGTTTGCGGTTCACTTTGAGGTTCAAAAAAACCAACAAAAACACTTAGACATTGAACTCAGTCAGTCTCAAAGGCTCTGAGCGTTTGAGATTGAGATGACTCCATATTCGCTCCTTTGAGTCTGCTCCTTGCACCAAGGCAAGGATTTGTTTAGCCGTCTTCGTACTGGGTACCTACCTGCAAAGCGGCCTTGCGAATGGGACTGGGACGCAGCAGCCCAACGTCCACGTCAGCGTCCACGTCTAGATTATGTTCCTCAACTGATCTGGAACCGTTCGTGCTTGCAGGCAAGTAAAGAACAGCGAAGAGGCTAGGTATGGCTAGATGGTCATGGTGGTCGGTGAATTCATGATGATGAATGGATATGGTGCATGCTGTAGCATCTAGAAAACCGATGACCACGATGCCTGTTGGAATTTTTGATTCTGAAGCAGAAACTCTTCTGAGGTTTGGGTGGACCACGAACCTACGGGCATGAAAGAAAGCTCGAGTTCAGTCCATTCGGTTTCAGAGGATCTATCGCATGCTGAGCTCAGCCTCTTGGAGTACTTACGAGAAGAAGCCGGTGTTTGCCTGGAAGCAAAGATGCCTCTTGCCACAGCCTTTGATTCCTTGCGCCTGACTGCACTGGTGGGTGGTTTGCGTAAATCCATGGCACCTCAACTGACCTTGCGTGATGCTCTTGCGTGTGACACTGTTGCAGACTTGCTGAAAGTCATCAGCAGTCTGAGCAGACTGGTAGCAGAGAAGCAGCATGATGCTGAAGCAACACGATCCGCAGAGCCACATTTCTTCAAAGTCCGAGAGTGGCCATACATGTTTTCCCTCTCAGTCTGTTGGGCTTTGGAATCGGAACAGGTGGATGTTGCAAGAGTGCAAAGCGCACTGCAGAGTTTGCTCACAAAGCATGGCGCACTTTGCGTAAAACTAGCAGATCCTCCTGCCATCTGGGATGTGGCCATGGAAGCTGCAGCCAACTTGTCGTTGGCACGAGCCCTGTTGAATGCAGAATTTGGATGGCTGAAGCCACTTCAAAGCAGACAACAACGGGGTCGACATCGCAGAATCAGCAGTATCATGGAGTCCGTCATGGACTTCATAGGTTGGCTTTTGTGGACTGCATGGCCTCGGTTGCAGCATGAAAGAACTCCTGAAGTGAATCTGGATGTGGTTGAATGTGAGGATTCAGAACAGCTGGAATTGCGATCAACATGGCTCTTGGATGGCCGAAACGGACGTCAATTTCTAGAAAATCCTATACATGCCGTGCTGCTGACGGATGCTGAAACTGGAAAGTGTCGTTTGCACATAGCTGTGAGTCATGGTCTGTCTGACGGATTTTCAGGCTTGCCCCTGTTGCAAGACTTCATACAGTTCTACAATGGGCTAGCTACCACATTCAATGCGAACCAACCTGATTCAGCACAGAAGAGATTCTCAGGGCTTCTGTTGCAAGAAGCAAGGTTGAAGGGGGCCCTGATGCTTGCAGCCAATGACGTAGCTGATACCGCAGATATAGCAAGCTGGGCGCTACCTTCTTCATCCTCTGATGCTCTGTCATCATCATAAATCATAAAGATGATTAAGCTTTCTCGGGGGTTCAGGTGAACAATTAAGTAGAATCAGGGCCACTAAACTGCATCCCAGCATCTCCAGTATCTCCAGTCAAGCTTTGAAGTTCGAGCTGTGCAACTTAGGAAGGCTTTGATCATTTTATTTGGTTACAGGAGGCCTCGGTAAAAACGCTGCAATCCATTGTCGAGCAACGGATGTGGTGCTGCTCCCTGGATGTGGCCGTTTTGGCAGCGCTTGGCAGTGCACTTGCTCGTCTTCATTCCAATGTTCCGCTGCGTTTGCGCTTTGTGGCCTCTGCCAGGGATCAAGGTGATGAAGGCCGGGAGCAGTGGTAGCAGCGGTAGCATTGCCATCGCGTTTTGCAATGCTCCGTGCTACTGTGCCTCCGGGAGCATTGTGTCGGAATCCATGCATTTATTAATTGTATAATGCAATATCATACCATATATGTACAGTAGTGAGACTTTGCCCACTATTTGGTTGGGCTATGGAATCAAAGATGACATCTTGGCGTGAGTTGGACACTCAGGAAAGAATCCAGCACAAGTTGCCTCCTGGTTTAATGTTGTCGTTTCGCTTTCTCAAACACGCCTCCCTGGAACTGGAGGCTTTGTGGTGGCAGATTTTGCTGATTCCCGCGATCTTGACCTTGTCTTCAATCACGACGTGTCGGTAGAAGATGCTGCGCGGTGCATAGCAGAATGTGTGCGGCACCGGCGTTGGAAAGCGCCAGATCCCAGGACTGTTAGAAATGATTATGAAATGATTCAATGATGAAAGGGCAGATGCGTGTTTGTTGTTTTCATGTGTCCATGGTCGTTTGCCAATTCGTAACGGCAATGTTCTGACCCTCCAAGGGAGCCCTTGGCGGTTTTCTCATGTTTTCTCTGTTGATTTGATCATTTTGATTGTTGCACATCGTTGCACCCTGCAAGGACCAGCGGGGATGATCGCATATACATCAATGTACGTCCGTTATTGGAGGTCAGATCTCAGCCCAAGGAAGGTGAAGGTCAGAGATCATGGCATCAATGGCATCATATCACTCAATGGCCACCAGTTGAAGGTGAAAGGAATTGGGATCGGCGCAATGTCCACCATGCTCTATGGATAATGGCTGACCAAATATCCTCGATGGAATGGGTGTTCTGTCTGAAGATACGGAATGATCGGTCTGATGACCAATACTTGGGCCGTGTGCTCGAGCAAATCATTCGAGATCTTGCACTGCAACCTGAAGTCCTCTTGTTGCCCAACCCTTCGCCACTTGCTTTGAGTACTATGTTTGTTTTGGCTACGTAAACTTAAGCCCCCCCCCTGAAGCTTTGATTAGTCTTCGATAATAGAAATTTGACCTAATGGGCCAGAAATCTCAGAAATTAGTTTTTCGACAGTTTCTTGTTTTGACACGGACAAGTGTCCAGGCATGCAGTGGCAACCAAGAAACGGTCCTCAGAATTGCCAGAAGAGATCCGGAAGCAGTGCAAAAAGTTGTGCCAGCTGACAACCTACACACAATTACACACATTAATTCCCATTAAATCACCATTGAATCACCATTAAACCATATTAAACCACTATTAAATCCCATTAATGGAAACCTTCTAAGATCGCAAAGCTCCAGGAATTCGTTTTGCTCTTCCCGTTGTTTTTCAGCGGCAGATCAACATAGCCATACTTAGTGTTGATGGCCAATACCTTCAGCCACGTGCCACGTGCATTTTGTCCGGAGCAAGTCATTTACCATTCGGTGTGGGATGTAGATGGATGTAGCATGATGTAGCATTGGCATGCATTGGCATCAATTTGGATGAGAAGCGGGGACGTGTCATGGTGTTGAAGCCACGACATGTCGTGATATTTTTGGGCAAACGGATTCAACGGACTGCGTCCCTTTGACTTGGCATGACGAAACCGTTGGTAAGATTGACCGGACCCTTGGTCAGATCAACACACGGCCATAAGTGTTCTCAACACCGCAGCTGGTTCAAGAGCCAACCAAAGACATTGTGCATATGCTGTATATGCATTAACAACTCATGGACTTTTGGGAGTAGTCTTTGGCAAGTGTTGCAATTGGATGCAATTTGAATAGCACAATGCACAATGCTGCACATACAGACTCTACATCTTGGACGAGTGCATTTCAGTGGAATAGCCCAGGAGATCATCTGACGTGACACCAGTTGCAGCTCAGCGCATCAGCCAAGTTCGCCAAAGTTGCAACGATGGCAGTTGTTGGGCAGACCAGTGAAGCAAGTGAAGACCATGAGACCGGCAGCGAGGAGCCATCTTGATACAAAAGCTGCAGAGTTGACTGGTTTTGTCCTGTGACCAGATACGACCAGATATTGCAGCCAAGTGTTCTGAGGATGGAATTCCCAGCAGTTTTGATACCTGTTGTATCATGTTGCGATGTTTAATATGTTTAATGTTTTTAGAAGTTTTCTTGGCTGTACTTCGATTCTGTTGCTTCAAGCAAGTGGCGTTTCATTTAGATTCATTTAGCAGCCTGCAGCTTGGCAGGATTCTTCATCAATGCTTGCCAGTTTCAATTGCTTGGAAGCACCGGCGCCAAGAAGTCGAGCACCGGCTCAGATACAGATGGTGCCAGCAGGACCGTGACTTTGAAAGACTCTGCAGTGATCCTATATGCACAGGGCAAACCTTTACTTTTCAGATCTTTTACATCTTTTGGATTCATTTAGTGCAATGTACACATGGCGAACCTTATTTTGGTGCAAGGTGCACATCGTAGCGGAGTGCTGTGCTGGTTCACGGCTGTGTGTTTGTGTCGTGCATTGCCACTCTAATCGCTTGTTTATGCCTTTATCCAAACAGTGCTTTGCGAGGGTGGGTGAGATTGTGTGTTACCAAAACTCGCACCCGGCCCTTCAACTGCAGCATGCTACAGTGCATAAGTTGGATAATCAGTACTTGGGGGTTAATCCATTTAGATATTCTGCTGCGGGGTGCTTCGGAACACCTCGCTGAGTTTGGACAAGCCATGGAGCCTGATAGATACACAAGGAAGAAACTGCGGAAAACATTCCGTGGCCCATGGCAAGGAGCTTTCTACTCCACTTACCACGGTCATGACACGCGCGGCTAAACAGCAAGAGCTCAGGAAAAGAAGAGCAAAAAATTATGGTGGGGTGAAGAATTTGTGCTCGAGTGACTGGTGCCCTTCTAGTTACTCTAGTTATTACATTCCTTTGTTCGTGTGTGTTTGCAGTGGATTTCAAGACTAAGTACTTTACATGCAAATTTTGAATACAATTTGCCGTTCCAATGTCATGCATGCTGTTGCACAGGTGTATCTTCCAAAACCTCTTGATGTGTCAAGTCTGGGTTTCAAGATGTTTCAAGCAAGGTTATCTTGAACGATTGCTGGATGGCCTTTTGCTCGTACACGGAGAGTCTACGCCTGTGATACCTGGCTCAGACCTGCACATTCAGCAGGTTTGTTTCCGGGATTCTGCTAATTTCTGCTATGTGTTTGCCATCCGTGCTGGTCCATGCTGGTCCATGCTGCCAAGGATATTCTTGGCTGGAGACTCCTCGCTGGATAACAAGACATGGCTGTTCAATCAGGCATGTACTTTGGCATGCTTGGATGTCCTATCCCCAAGCTTCAAAAGCATGCAGTCAGCATTGCAGATTATCCGACATTGAAATCAGATTTGCTTTGAGATGTTCACTTTCCAAGACGCTTTGATGCAGAAAGAACTTCACTTCTCAGCGGTTCTGTTTGCAGGGAGCTCCGGCAGACTACTGGCGGCCACCCTCTTCACATGCTCCAGCCGTGAACGGCTACCAGACCCTGCTTGATCCACCGAGGAGTTGCTTTGTGCAACGATGCGAATCGATGCGAATGGCAACAATGTCCAGTTGCAGCAGTTGCACTTGCAGCCTCTTTGAGACTGATACATATTTGCAGTATTTTGATGTATTTTGTAGCACCCAGCAATCTACGAGGTATAGCTTGCGCTTGACTTTGCTTCTTCCAGGATGGTTTGTGATGTCACCTACTGGATGAACCAAATCCTGCAAGACATGAATGCAAACGCAATTGCGCTGAACACAGCCATTGAAGCTACGTGTTGACCTCAGACAAGGCAGTTGGCAAAGCCTAGCAAAGCTGGAGTGCAAGGCACGCAAGGCACGCAAGGCACTGCTCAGATAAGGACACTCGCCAGCCGGGTCGGTGGTGTGCAATGCTGCGTGGTCCCTTCTTGCTGTGGCCTCTACGAACAAGAGGTGCCGAGAATCATCATATGCAGGGACTCAATATATATAATTATATATATATAAATATTGATGAAGGAAAGAATATTCTTTTGACTTCAAGTCCTTAGTCTGAAAGACTTTCAATCCTGAAAATTCATACTGGCACAGCCTTTCAAATCTACCTTTGCTCCGCCAGGAACTCATACGCGATCGGATTCGCAGCTGCGACATGCTAGTAATTTCCGTTGGTGGCAACGACATTGCTCTAGCCCCATCCATTTGCACCGTGCTGGCCATGGTGCTTCTGAAGCTTGCCTTGTTTCGGACTGGTCGGTGGTTTGACGAGATGTAGCTTGAAGATTCTCATGGCTTCCAAACAAGTGAAGCTGCGCGCACTTGAGGATGATAACACCGTGGCCACTACTATTCTGCTTTCATCCAGCAGTAGCATATTTCATTGGCTTATTCCGCTTTCAGGCAGGTTGCTTCTTTGTCTCGATTTTCATCAACTTCAAAGCAGATTGAAGCCAAATTGAAACTCAACCACGTATTAATGTCAGGTGCAGTGCTACGCAAAACGACTCACAGCGGTGACGCGACCCCGCAAAGTTGGCGTTTGTATGATTTACAATTTGGACGAGAGGAATGGCGAGTCACCCAGCTGCACAGAATTGGAGTTTTGGTTTTCCCTTTGTATGAGTTTTGGTTTTCCATTCTGAATAGTAGAAACCTGGTCCCATGTGTAGTGAAAAGATGTGAAAGGAAAAGAGCCTGGAATTCTTGGAGCCTCGCGGCTTCGCCGCTTCTCGATGCTCAGGTCCTGGGCCAACCTGGCGCTTTGCGCACTGTGCTACACTTGCTTTCCGTGCTTTGGCAATGTGGTATACCATCCCATACCATCCCATACCATCCCATACCAGCCCTAATATTACCATAATATTACCATAATATTACCATATAAATATCATAAATGGGTGGTAAATACCAAAGGGTTCACACCGATCACTGCTGTCAATGCTCTCTCTGAATCTCTTTGATCACACCCAGGAGCATGCTGCAGCGAAGGATGAGGTGTGCAAATGGTTCAAAGTCCGATGAAGTCATGTTCTTCCATTTAAGTAGAGAGCAGGAAGAGCAGTGTAGCCTCGGATGTATGAGATATTGATACGCATAATATAGAGATAACCTGATTGAATTTAATTGCATATTAATATAGCGCAATGGATTTCTAATTACGACGTGGTATGCTTGCGAAGGCTTGTCTTCGAGCTTGGAACTTCCAGGATCCAGGTGCATCAGCGTTTGATGCAGCAGGATCACAGATGTTTTTCACTTTTCTTCCAGCATGCTCCAAGTCAGCCTCAGCTCGTTGTGTGTATCCATTGTACAGTTTTTGCTGGAATTTCTAGAATTAGTTGTGCAGTATGCTTTGCCACGTTCATTACCAGCTTGCTACCCGCGCTTCAAACCGTTGAGGTGCCTGGAACCGAGATTGTTCCGATTTCTCTTGCGGATGCGCTTGATGGCAGATGCACCGAGGCGTAGCTGCTTTGCTGACCATGACTGAACCTGCTGAACCTGCTGAACCTGCTGAAGCTGCTGAACCTGCTGAACCTGCTGAAGCTGCTGAACCTGTGTACATTTACGTGTTGCGGATTGCGCGCAAATACAACGCCATATGTCATATGCCTTGCTTGCAGACATTTGGCGAAATTTGCACGGAAAGTGCTTCAATCTTGACAGGACTACCACCAAAGAGTGGAGCCAAGTGTAATTGGAGGGCAGAAGATGGCACGGCAGCGATCTCAGCAAGTATCATCATCCAATAGCAATCCTACATTGCATTTTCCCTTGTCCAAATTCAATGCAAACGCCTAGGTTGATTCTTCATCGATTAGGATGGCCTTGCCAAACTCCACAATACAGATATCAAAAAATATTAGAATGTCAGATAGAATCCTCAATGGATCCTTAATCGAAGGAAGTTTAGAAGTCAAACTTCCGACAATATGGAGAGATGAAAAGCAGAGCAGGGAAGAGGCATAGAGAAGAGAAAGATTAGAAGAAAGAAGATTAGAAGAGAAAGAGTAAGAA
>Ga0126342_10004455_pt1 | contig 23937 bp, 26 predicted proteins | sample Cyp1metagenome_FD_92528 | JGI IMG/M metagenome (GOLD analysis project Ga0126342, IMG submission 92528) | Coral microbial communities from Lord Howe Island, Old Settlement Bay, Australia - Cyphastrea 1 metagenome | ecosystem: Host-associated > Invertebrates > Cnidaria > Coral ...
TAGCTCCCGGCAGCAAAACACCATAAGGGACCTCCCGGATGGGAAAACTGCTGTTGCTCTTTGTGCCAGATACTCTTCTTCCCTTACGCGCTCCCCCTTGCGTCGGCCGGGGTCGGCGGATATAGTTAAGATATATACAATATATATATATATACAATATATGATTATAATATCTATGTATATCACATTATATAAGATTTTCATTCACATGTGATCACACATTCTCTATGTGCATACTGCACATCCATTTCGACATCGAATTAACATGCATCTCATGGAAGTATTTCATTCATGATTCCCTCGCTCCCGCGAGAGATTCCTCACTGTGCCAGGCTTAGCCAGTCTGAAATTGACGGCTTCTCCCGGCGCAGGCCGGCAGTGGACTTACAGCCATGCTTCCCATGAGGTGTTTTTTACCACCAGGTTGTCATAGTTCAAGGATTTTACATCATTTCTGTGATCCATCAAGTAATTACAGTGGATGTTTCGTGGTGGTTGCCCTGCCAAAGTCCCCAGGATCAAAGCCGTTGAAGCATGTATGATCCAACCCCCTGCTGGCCGAGGACGTTTCCCTCGCTCGCGCGCCTGCGCGAACCAGCTGTATTTGCCCAAGTATGAGACTCGAGAGGAGCCGACTGCGGTGGGCAATGGGGTTGCCATCCCAAGTGCGCTGCCAAAGAATAGAAATCTGAGGTGCTCTGGCTGGTTGGCCTCACTGGTTCATTGGATAGTTCCTTTTGAATAGAGAGAGTACAGGCCACAATTCCTTCGTACCCATGGTATCCATGGTCATTTCAGGCTGTATTTCATGTCAATTCCAAACTGGCAGAAGCTGCAGGAGCTCCATGAAAAGCTGACAGAAGCCTTGTTGGCTTGTGAGGGCCACCATGATGCCGATCATTAAGCGGCGACGGAGCTGCGTCTCTGAAGATACTACGTATCCACATGTCAATGTAAACAATGTAGGCGTATATGTGCATATGTGACTGTGTATTGTGCGTGTACATCTACATAATTATACATGTACATATAGCCTACATATACACATACATATACATATGTACATACTTTGGCATGCACTGTATTAGTACAATTGTAATATATAATAATATATATATGTATAATACTTGTAGATATATGTAAATTGGTATCATGAATATACGCACATGTGCGGATGGTTTGAGGGCACGTATTGATCCACGACATCATGTGACTACAATCGCATGAACAGAGTGCAGCATGTTGAAATGATGAGACATATGAGACATGTTCGGAAGTTGCAGCTACAACCAGCTGGTTGAGCTTGTCCATTTTTGGAGACGGTCACTGGTCGCAGCGATGCCAAGTTGGCCAAGGGCTGAGAACATCTTCATACATCTTCGAAATGTCAGTCATGATGGAGGAGTTGTTGTTCAACTATTCACACTGTGAGATGTTAAGTATAATTAGCATGGTATGTTAAATGCCAAATAATCTGATCCAAGATTGTTGAATTATTCAACTATTCAAATGGATATTAAGTGCTGAGTGCTGTTTGATTTGATATTGGAGCTGAAGCTTATTTGAGGTAGCCGAACCTGGCATCTCAAAACTCAATGAATTTGCTGATAGATAATCCCAAGGTGCATTTACTAAAAACCAACAAAATAGTCAAAAAACAAAACATACAATAAATAGAATATAAAATATGTACCTTATAAGCAGAAGAAATGGACATAATATTAACGATTGAACATATTGCAGGTAATTTCTTGAAAGAAGAAAGATGCAAAATGTTAAGATGCTAAGATGAAAGTTGAAGAAAAATATTGAAGCAGTTTTATTGATATAGAAGGAAAATAAGAATATAAGTATGCGAGGGATAGGTTGTATGAAGATGACAGGGTGCTGGAAAGAGAATCATGGAGAAGATATAGGATACAAAGATATAATGCATATATCTTTGCATCCAGATTCCCTTTTCATCAGACACTTTTATATACAAATGCATTTACACACATATTTTGCATTCAAACCTTTTTGTACAAAGACAACACAGACACTTTTGCCTACAAACCCTTTTTATATCCACAGACGCCTTTGCACACAAACGCATTTACAGTATACAGAAATATGTTTTTCCACACGCGCCGCTTTTACGTACAGATGCTTTTACACGCAAAGACTATTGCACACAGAAACTTTTATACACAAATCCAATACTCGCACTGTTATACACAGGCGCCTTTACACACAGACGCTCTTACGCACAGACGTTTTCTCAAACAGAGGCTCTTGCATACAGAAGCTTTTACCCACAAAGGCAATCAAACATAGATCATAGATGCTTGTGCAGAAAGATACCTTTGCAGACAGAAGCTTTTACAAACAGACGCATTTACACAAAGATATTTTTACGCACAGTGCTTTTATACACAGATGCTTTTACAACACACAGGGGCGTTGACGTCAAATGCTTTTACACGCCTCAGCATAATCACACATTTTCATAAGTTTTCTGCTATCAAAATTTGATATCATGCTGGGGAACCCGCTGCGCGACCAGACAAAATCGCAATTTTTCCTCAGTTTTTGACGATCGAACCTCATTTCGCGCGGTAAGGGTCGCGTAGCACAACTCAATTTGTTTCAATTTTTGACGATCGAATCTCATTTTGTGCGTAATTGTCACATTTTCGTGATCGCTCGTGGCCATTGCCCCGCCTTAAGAGAGAATAGAAATTAGCAGAAGAGAGAAAAGCGAGAGAGAGAGAAAGAGTGCAAGATCTGAAGATGTAAGATTTTGAGATGTAAGATCTGTAGATGTAAGATCTGAAGATTAAAGATCTGAAGATGCAAGATCAGCAAACATAAGATAAGAAGATGTAAATAAGATAAGAAGATGAAAGATGCAATTATATGCACATATATAATCTGCAGATAGAAAATGAAAAGATATAAAATAATAAAATAAAATAAATATAATAAATTTGAATCTAAAAATATATAATTTTATTTTAATTAATAAATATTATATATTTAAATAAAAATAAATATTTTAAATTATATATAATTAACATAAAAAATAATAAATAAAATAATTATATTATATATAAATTAATTATAATGTATATTTGGTTTTAATATTATATTTATATTTTTTAAATATTAATTAATTAATAAATTATATATATATTATGATTTATATATATATAAATTTTGGATATATATTGATATTATTGTTTAATTATATTTATGGAAATTTTTTAAATTTTATTTTATATTATGTTTAAAAATATGTTGAAAAAAAACTAAAATATATTATATTGTTTTATAATATTAAAAAAATAATTTTTAATTTAGGTTAAAATATATTTGGAATTATGAGGAATTATAAATATTAAAATATTAAATCGGTTAAGGGTTTTTATAATTAAATTTTATTATAATAAAAAAAAAAAAAATATATTATTAAAATAATTAATTATATTTTTTTAGAAATTTAGGTCTATATTATTCTATATCCCGATCCATACCCATTATACAGATTCCACACCCGAATTATGTTATATAGGACCCGTCCCCCATTACCACTATTTCTTAATATTTAAGTATATTTATTGTAACAATGTTTTCTTCGAATTTTTCTTTTTATTTAAATAATAATAATTAAAAATAAAAATAAATTCTTTTTTGTTTTTTATATCCCACAAATATAATTAAAATTATTATATAAATATATATATATATATTTATTTTTATATATTTATGTTTAATTAATATTAATATTATTATTAATATTATTAAAATAAAATTAAATATAAATTTATTTATCTAAATATAATTAAAATATATTATTTATTGGTGATATTAAAATGCGCCTATTATGATAATAAATATAATTTTTTGGAATAATAAGGGTCTAAAAAAAATAAGGATGAGGAAACCAAAACCAAGAGGACCAAACGCACTCCCCCCGTACAGGAGTGCGGAAATAATACATATATAAAATAATTTAAAAAATATTATAATTTATTTATAATATTTTTTTTTAATAATTTAAATATTATATAAAATTCTTTATATAAAAAAAATAAATTATTGAATATTTTTATAATATATATAATATATATAATATATAAAATATATATATAAATAAAAATTAAAAAATTAAAGAATTCTAGAATTTTAAAAACCAAAAAAAAATAAAATAAAATAAATTCCTTTATATTCCTATATATATTATTTAATTTTAAAAAATATTTAAAAAATTATTTATTTAGACCGAAAAATAAAATCAATTTCCATAATATAATTAAAAATAATAAATCAAATAAATAATATATAATTACCATTTTTTTTAAGAATTTAATTTATCTTATTTTTTTTCCTAATTTATTTTACCTATAATATTTTTATATAAATTTAAGGCCGGGGATAAATAACGAACGCTAGCGGAATAGGAAAAAAAAGGAAGAGAAAAGGGGAATTGCGGAGGGACTATTATTATCGTATCGTAATATTCTTCGTCCCAACAAGAATATAACAATAATATATTAATATATAATATATAACAATGATATATATGCGGGAGGGGGTAGGGGGGAGCCCTTTCGCGGGAAAAATTACGTAATGTCCTTGGGAAGTCCCGGCATACGTCCTAAAGCAAGAAGACTCTAGCGAACTAACGCTAGCTTTCGTAATAATGATAATAATTAGACGATTAGACGATTGGACGATTGGACGATTGGAAGCTTAGAAGCTTGGACGATTGAATAATTAAATGATTGAATGATAGAATGATTGAAGGATGATTGAAGGATGATTGAAGGATGATTGAATGATGATTGATGAATGATGAATGATGATTGATGAATAATGATTGATGATTGATGATTGATGATTGATGATTGAATGATTGAATGATTGAATGATTGAATGATTGAATGATTGAATGATTGAATGATTGAGAATGATTGAATGATTGAATGATGATTGATGATTGATGATTGATTGAATATTGATGATTGAATGAATGATGATTGAATGATTGAATGATTGAATGATTGAATGATTGAATGATTGAATGATGATGAATGATTGAATGATTGAATGATGATTGATGATTGAATGATGATTGATGATTGATGATTGATTGATGATTGATGAATGATGAATGATGAATGATGAATGATGATTGATGATTGATGATTGATGATTGATGATTGATGATTGAATGATTGAATGATTGAATGATTGAATGATTGAATGATTGAATGATTGAATGATGAATGATGAATGATGAATGATGAATGATGAATGATGAATGATGAATGATGAATGATGAATGATGAATGATGATTGATGATTGATGAATGATGAATGATGAATGATGAATGATGAATGATGAATGATGAATGATGGATGATGAATGATGGATGATGGATGATGGATGATGGATGATGGATGATGATGATGATGGCGAGGACGCGGACGAGGACGATGGAGAGGACGATAACGATAATGATGACGATGATGATGACGATGACGATGACGATGACGATGATGACGACGATGATGACGACGATAATGACGACGATGATGATGATGATGATGGTGGTGGTGATGGTGATAATGGTGGTGGTGGTAGTGGGGGGGCCTTTCGCGTAAAAAACACGTGATGTCCTTGAGCAGCGCCCCCCCCCAATACTTGCTAAAGCAAGAAGACTCCAGCTAGCCTAATGCTAGCTTTCGTGATTATAAATTAAATAAAATCATAAAATAAAAATTAATTCAAAAGATAATTAAGAAATCCAATATCTCAATTTCTTAATTATATTATAAATATTTATATATAAATTTAAAAAATATAATATATTTAAAATAATAATAATAATATTTAATATATATATATATATATAAACATAATTTATAAAACAAACAATATATATTAATATAAAAAAAATCAAAATCAAAAAATAATTTTATTTTTAAATTCAATTATTTATAAAATATTAGATTATAAAATTGGTTTTTTTAAAAAAAACAATAAAAAATTAAATAATTCTTCACCAATATTTATATATAATAATTGCATTATATTTCCAAATAATTTAAATTAATATAATTTTTAAATTTATCCCCTATCATCAATTTTTTTTAATTTTATCATATAATAATATTTATAATTTAATTTTTATATATTTTTATTATTTTTTTCAATCATATATAATTTTTTATTTTAAAATTAAAATAAAATTTAATAATATTTTTTATTTTATTTTAATCATTTATTTTTTATTTTCTAATTTAAATTTTCAACCCGACCCTAAAATATCCTAAAATCTTGATCCTCCACCCTCCCTTTGGGCCCTAACCTGTCCGCATCTACCCTCATACCTTGAACCTCGAGCCTACTGTACCCTCTTGGACCACCCAACATTCGACCTGACCTGAGACACTTAACTCTATACACCTTCAATTATTAAACATACGACATTAAACCCTGATGTTTGACCCAGTTTAACCCGTAAGCCTTACAACTTTGAACATTCAATCTTAAGCAATAAAATCGTCAATCAAAATGAACAATTAAGCGCAGTATATATACATATATATATGTATGGGATATCTTGAAATTGTAAGCTTGCATGTTTCAAATGTATGCCAACACGTACCCTCTCTTGAATAAATATTGTTTATCATTGTATAATATCTCACCTAACTATTGTCAATGTATAATCTATGTAGATACATGTTTATATAGGTATGTTTTCCTCGGAAAATTCGAAATGTTTAATTACCAAAGCCAATTTTATGCTCATTGGTTTAAAATTGATTCTAGAGTAGTTATTTCCCAGGCATTCATCAATATTACCAAAGTCAAATATTCTAACATGGTAGATATTCAAGATGTACCAAGGACGTATCCGGAAAATGAACATGTTTGAACTATATATTTATGATGTTTTTTGTTTTATTTTCGGGATTGTTTCGCGTTATAGGCCCGGACCACCTGAAAGTCAGAATCCAGAAGATAAATCCTGTCCAAATCTGTTTTTCAAAGCCTTGACTTTTTTGAACTTTTGGACAATCCTTTTTAAGTTACCTTCTTTCGGTTTACTGCCTTGGCACAGGCTTGGAATCAAGCTTATGCCCAGCCTTCAACTCAACCTTGAGCTTCCTCAGCGGTTGTCTCTCAGGCTGGTGAAGGCAGGTGAAGGCCGGTGAATCTAAAGGGCATATGATATGTGAAACCCACCGATTGTGAGGGCCAAACAGACAGAACTGGCTTGATCCTGAACAACGCTTCGCTGACAACTTTGTTTCTTTTGGATATGTTGCGGGCTGCAAACAAATATAAATGTATAGTTCCTAGTAGGATCTGGTGGGGTCCTCTAAACCATATTTCAAATTGGTCATGACATAAAAACGATCGCTACTGGCATGGTAAACATGTGGATGTCCATCCCTCAGATTCCCCCACCCGTTTTTCCGCCCAGCTGGTTCCCTGCCACTTCTTGGGTCGGGCCCGGTGCCACGCAGCGATTCTGCGTGTGGCCATGTGAATTCACAATGCCACCAGCGGCACCAAGCGAAGGGTCACATTTCATGTGCCGACTGCAACAAGAAACCAACCGCCGAAAAAGCTTCGGTGAAACATTGCCATTGGCATGCCACTATGGATGAGCAAGAGAGTTGGGTGGCGGAGCACGAGCTCCCCAAATCTCTACCAAATCATTGTTCATCTGCTGGAGCATCAAGAGCTCTTCCACCGAGGAACCCCACAACCTTCTACCTTTGTGGAGGATGAATGAATTTGGCATGGTTTGGCCAACATCTTTTGTTCGAGTGTGGTGACTAAGTGGTGACTAAGTGGTGACTAAGTGGTGACTCTTGACATGTTTGCAGCAAGGCACCCTTGCAATATAGAACAGACTGAACGAACAATGGATGATTTTAATGCTTCTATTTGTTGAATTTACGTGCAATTGGCGATCGACCTGTTCTTTTTTGCACCCATTGCCTCCTGGAAGATTACAAAACTCATACAAAAACCTACATGCCGGGACTATCATGCTGAATTGAACTACAGCGGATCACCTGTCCAAAAACCCAATGACTCTTTGCAAACATGCATCATCTATCCACTCATGCATGCATCATGTATATAACTACCAACTTGATCCATCCTGCTGGCCAATGTGATCTAACTAACCAATTTGAACCAAGGGACTTTGCACCAGGAGTTTGTCCTCCAGGGTGAAAGTGCTCACCCTCAAGCGACAAAGATGACTGCCCATGCTCACCGTGAAGGCTGTTGAGTTCTCCTTGGATGAAGCGATTGAAAACCCACAAAGATGTACATGATGACTCAATTCAAAAAAATGGGCAAGCAGAAGATTGCAAGAAGTAGGCTTTAAATTCAGAAACAAAACCAGCCTCCCAAGGGTGGCCTACTTTCCTCTGGCTGATGATACTGAAACCCCTACAGGGCCGCTTTGATCAGGGCCACTCCAAATCAGAAAGGAAAACAAGATGCAGCCCACGAACCCGCATGCTCACACGTATGTTAATGGTACAGATGTCGAAACACATGGATATACAGTCACGTAGAACACTTTTGTGAAACAGTTTATTTGAATAGTCGTGTACATTTGTCCCCTGTTACCATACCAGTGCACCGTAGACTGTGGAATATGGAAGAAGGTGGCGTGCTGAGCGTGGAGTGTGGAGTGTAGAGTCTGGAGTGTAAAGTGTGGAGAATAAAGTGTGGAGTGTAAAGTGTAAACTGTGGAGTGTGGAGCGTAGAGTGTAAAGTGTAGAGTGTAAAGTGTGGAGTGTAGAGTGTGGAGGGTAAAGTGTGGAGAATAAAGTGTGGAGTGAGGAGTGAGGAGTGTAAAGTGTAAAGTGTGGAGTGTAGAGTGTGAAGTGTAAAGTGTAGAGTGTAAAGTGTAGAGTGTAAAGTGTGGAATGTAAAGCGTGGAGTGTAAAGTGTGGAGCGTGGAGTGTGGAGTGTAGAGTGTGAAGTGTGGAGTGTAGAGCGTGGAGTGTAGAGTGTGGAGTATAGAGTGTGGAGTGTGGAGTGTAAAGTGTGGAGTGTAGACTGTGGAGTGTGGAGTGTAAATCCTAGAGTGTGGAGCGTAGAGCGTGGAGTCTAAAGAGTAGAGTTCGAAGTGTAAAGTGTAAAGTGTAAAGTGTTGTGGAGTGTAGAGTGTAGAGTGTAAAGTGTAGAGTGCAAAGTGTAGAGTTTAAAGTGTAGAGCCTAGAGTGTGGAGTGTAAAGTGCGGAGTGTGGAGTGTAAAGTGTGGAGTGTCAAGTGTAAAGTGTAAAGTGCAGAGTGTGGAGTGTAAAGTGTGGGGTGTGGAGTTTAGAGTGTAGTGTGGAGTGTGGAGTGTGAAGTAAGGAGTGTGGAGTGTAAAGTGTGGAGTGTGGAGTGTAAAGTCTAGTGTGGAGTGTGCAGTGTAAAGTGTAGAGTGTAAAGTGTAGAGTGTAATGTGTAGAGTGTAAAGTGTGGAATGTAAAGCGTGAAGTGTAAAGTGTCGAGTGTGGAGTTTGGAGTGTAAAGTGTAGAGTGTAAAGTGTAGAGTGTGGAGTGTGGAGTGTGGAGTGTAGAGTGTGGAGAGTAGAATGTAAAGTGTGGAGTGTGGAGTGTACAGTGTAGAGCGTAGAGTGTAGTGTGTAAAGTGTAAAGTGTGGAGTGTGGAGTGTAAAGTGCAGAGTGTGGAGTGTGGAGTGTGAAGTATTGAGTGTGGAGTGTATAGAGTGTGGAGTGTAGAGTGCGGAGTGTGGAGTGTAAAGTGTAAAGTGTGGAGTGTAGAGTGTGGAGTGTAAAGTGTGAAGTGTAAAGTGTGGAGTGTAAAGTGTAAAGTGTAAAGTGTGGAGTGTGGAGTGTAGAGTGTGGAGTGTAAAGTGTAGAGTGCGGAGTGTAAAGTGCAGAGTGTGGAGTGTGGAGTGTGGAGTCTGGAGTGCTGCGCCTGTCACGCAAAATGACGACAGAGATCTCTAAAATGCTGCGCGTGTCACGAAAACTGCAACTCATCTTGTGAAATTGACGCAAAAGTATTGCGCCTGCCACAAAAAAGACGACTTTCGACACGTTATCAAACAGGTTGGAATGTCACAAAGTGCAGCTCCTGCCAGGCAAAACGACATGACAACCTGCTTGGAAACCTTCGAAAAGGAGAGGTTTTGCAGCTTCCCCCATAGACACGGCGAGGCCATAGGAAAACCAGACTCGGGACGAGACACGTGGGAGCATCAAAACGAGCATTTCGTGCGAGACTCTCTCCAATTTTGACACTTTGTAGCTTCAAAATCAATGTTTTCCTACGGGTTTCTTTAGAACCAGAAAAATTTGCTACCTCAAAATTCATGTTTCGTGCGAGGCTTCCGTCAATTTTCATCACATCTCACAAAATGCCACGCCTGCCATGGAATTTGCACCTTGTCGCCACTTGACGCAGCCCTGACAATGCGATTCGGAAAAACACGCAACACGACACGTCTAAAGTGCTGCGCCTGCCCCGCAAAATGACGATGGACATGTCCAAAGTGCTGCGCCTGCCACGAAAACTGCAACACATCTTCTGAAAACGTCGCAAAAGTATTGCGCCTGCCACACAAAACGACTTTCGACCCGTTACCAAACACGTCTGAATGTCACGAAGTGCCACGCCTGCCACGCGAAACGAAGCAACGCCACATGTGAAACCTTCAAAGGTGACCCCTTTTGCAAAACTTACCATAGGCACGGCCATACGGGGATTGCGCGGTTGCGAACGGTGGGGCGATGTCGAGCGAACACACCCTCCACCCCCAGACCCCCAGAGTGAAACGGGAACCCTTGCTACGCATTCGGGGAAAATGCAGCTAGTTGGAGCTAGCAAAGTCGAAGTAAAAACTGGATTAATTTAAAGAAAAGCAGAAAAAACAGAACAGAAGAAAAGTGGCTGAGTCCGCTGACCCATCCTGCACTCAGCTGCGCTGCTATTTGCCTGTTTTCCAAGCTATTCTTGTTTTTACCAAGGTTGTTCCTCCATATTTCGCGACCAGAACCCCTGCCTTGAATAGGGATGAGGGATCAAAAAATATATATTTAAGACATCAAAAAAAAATCTTCCCCTGGAATCCCTTGTTTTCTATGGCCCTTGCAACAGTTTGGAGACAAAACTGAGCATTTCTGTGGTATTTGCATCGTTTTGGAAGTGGAGCCTCTCGCCCGTAAGGTTTTTTGCAGGACATTGGACCTAGAAATCGAGCATTCGCACTTCTCGACGCTGCCGTTTCGACAGCACCTGCAACACTTTGGAGTTCGAATTTTTGATTTTCGATGGTTGCTTTGAAACTTACGTTGGTTTAAAGTTTGTTTATGTTTGGTTTAGGGTTGATTCAGGCTTGGTTTGATGCCTATTACGTTGACTTAGGTTGGTTTAGGGTTAGTTTAGGGTTGGCCTATGGTTTATATACTAGGTGTCTCTTCAGGGTTGGTAAAATTGTTTAAAGGTTTCGTTCGAATAGTATTAAAGTTATTTAAAGTTTTTTGGTGTTTATGTAGGGTTGGTTTAGGGTTTATTTTGATTTCGTTCAAGCCTTTGTGGTTTAGGTTTCGTTTGGGATCTATTGAGGGTTGGTTGTTTGTTTCTTTAGGGTTGGTTTAGGATTTGTTTAGGGTATATGTAGGGTTGGTTTTAGGGTTTGTTTAGGGTTGGTACTAAGAGTTTTGTAGGTGCTGCTCAAAGTTTATTTAGGGTTGATTCAGGATGTATTGGGGATTGGGTCGTGGTTGGTTTAGGTGTTATTTAGGGTTGGCTCAGGGTTTCTTTAGGGTTGGCTTAGGGGTTATTTTGGCTTGGTTTAAAGCCTATGTAGGTCTTGTTTCCGGTGTCTTTAAGGTTGGTTTAGTGATTGATTTCTGGTTGGTTCAAGGTTCGTTTAGGATTTATGTAGGGTTGGTTTGTTGTTTATTTGGGTTGGCTTAGGATTTATTTAGGGTTGGTTCGTGATTGTTTAATAAGTGCTCTTTAGGGCTTATTTACGGTTGGTTTATAGTTTTAGGGGTGGCTTAGATGGGTTTATTTGGGGTTGGTTTAGGGATTATTTGCGATTGGTTTAAAGTTGATTTTGGTTTCGCTTACAACTTATTTAAGGTTCGTTTAGGTTTCGTTTAGGGTTTATGTAAGATTTGTTTAGTGATTATTTAGGGTTAGTTTAGGGCTGATTGAGGGTTGGTTTAGGATTCGTTTAAGACTTACTTTGGCTTGGGGGGTAGTTTAGGGGTTATTGAGGCTGATTTAGTTTTTTTTTACGGCTGGTTGAATTAAGGATTATCTTCAAAATGGTTTAAGGCACCAGAGCCACCAAAGGACGGAAGGACCAAGGGACCAGAAGACCAGAGGACCAAGGGACCGGAGGACCAAGGGACCAGAGGAGCAAGGGACCAGAGGACCAAAAGACCACGGGACCAAAGGACCAAGGGACCAGAGGACCAAGGGACCAGGGGACCAAGGGAGAGGACTGAAGGACCGGGAGATTCAAAGACCACAAGATTTGAAAATGGCATAACAGGGCCAAAACACTGCACCAGCGCAGGAAACATGAATATGTTTTTTGATCCCTTAAATTTTTTTTGATGCCTTAAATATTTATTTTTTGATGCCTTAAATATAATTTTTGAACCCCATGCCAATATTGAAGGCCTTCACCCATCGCTGGCCTTTCTAGCCTAATCTAGTTTTACTGGGCTAGAAAAAAACTAGAAAAAAAAACGATTTTTTAAAAAAAAAAACTCTCAAACCTAGAAAATCACCCAAAAAGAGCTAGTAAAAATTAGTTTTGTTTCCCGGTTTTCCCCTTTGGCTCCTGGAGGTTGTTGTTCAAATTCCATTTTGCAAACACATTTGTCATGCAGCGACCCCTCCAATGAAAGCGAGAGTAGAGCTTGAAAAACAACACCAAAGCTACAGTAAATGAATCCAAGAAAGACTCAAGAAGGATTTGGAATTTGGACCAGATGTTCCTTGGATTTTCAAAAATCCAAAGTCCAAAGCCATTTAATTACTTAGAGAATACCACATCAAAGAAGCCCTCTTCGCCTATCTAAAAAATATATATATATATGTATAATTGTATATATATATATGTTTCACGATTTGTTCATCATTTTTCATCTATGTTCAGGCGCTCTGGTCCCTGCACCATGGCCCTCTGCCAAGTCACATAGTTCTTAGCGTCTACAGAGCTATCTACCGCCTCCACGCCATAGCCTGCTGACTTGAAGGCCTTCGACACGGCTTCAGTGAACTGCTTAATCTCATCTTGCAGCGATGTGCTACTCTGCCTGTATCGGTGCGAAGGGCTGAAGGCACCGGAATGTCCAAATTGCGGAGTCAATGGAAGGCCAAAGTTTTGAACGGAAGCATATAGTGCTTTTGAATGCTTTTGAACAGAAGCTTTGACCACACTACTGACTTTTCCTCTACCTGTTCATCTCCAAACTTTGGAATTACCATCTCCATCCAGCCATCACCTTCCCTGCATGGCGCCTGGGTGTCCATGCAAAGTGCCTGGAGTTCATCTTCCCAACGTCGTGCACGATGGGCCGCCCCCCAAACTCCCAAGCCTTGGCCATGACACGGTACTGCTCCAGGGTCATCTGCTGACCTTACACCGTGGCGCTGCTGGTTGGCTCGTTGGCCCATAAACAACACGGGGACTGACCATGACTGACGAAGAATGGGCGAGGGTGCACAAGAGGTCATGCGATTTTGTATATCCACATATATCCACAAGTGGGTTAGGAGACCCTGCTGGGCTTTCCACAAGTCGGTTGGCTACCTGGCCTTGATAATATGCAACTGTCCCTGGATGAACTCCGGACCCCTCTCATAGATTTGGAAAAAAAACAATTCAAATTTACCAAGCAAACTGCTTACACATGGTTTGTTTATTGGTGGCAGTCAAGAACAGGCCACCTGCAATGGATGCTCTCACCAAAACGGCTTTGTGGTTGATTGCTTGGCTAAGTAAAGTCCAGGCCGAATTGTGGGGTCATAGATATTGCCGGCTGGCACCCTGACACAGCTTCGAATTCCTATGTTTTCCTCTCATCGAACCCCAACAAATCCACATCAGAATTCCTCATCCAGCAAAGTTTCCATAAACTACTAACTTAACTACCCCCACCAGGCCGCAAAAAAATCTCCAGTACCTCCCATCCGGAACCCACCATCCCCAACCAAAATCCATCAAAATCTCCACGTGACATTCCTTGGTCATGTAGCGATTCATCAGATCCGCCACGCTCTCAGCGGTGATGGCCCCGTTCCGTTGCTTCAACTTCTCAGTGAGCTCCTCAGCCAGCAGCTTTCCGCTGCCACTGCTGTTGGCACTTTGGAAGGCCACGTCTGCACTGTCGAAGCCGCGGTTGTACAGGGCCAGCGCCTAGCGAATGGGGGGTTGGGAGCCAGCAAGGATAGAAAAAATGGAAATAACCACGCAAATTGCGGGGTGTCCATCCATTGAGGAATACCAATTAAACGCTTGCGCAATGTTGATGGAGAAAAACTACTTTTCTGGAAACCAATGTGGCCACATTCGTTTTTAGCCTAGTACCAAGCTAATTTTTCCAGATTGGGAGAGCAGTGGTTCGAGACGCCATCGCACAGAGACAGGGTGAGTGGCCAAAAATCTTTGAGCCATGTCCATTCCTCATTTTGGAGGAAGGTATTGGGTCCGTGTGCATCTCGCATGGATAAGGGTTGACACCATTGCTGTAGGTCTTCTTGTAGAATTATATTCTGTAATCATCTGCAATCAATCTTAATTGGTAAACCCACCATTCTTGGATATCCTTGGTCTATATGAGTCTAGATTGTTCCACAGTAAGGCGGGGATGGGAATAGGTCCCATCGCTAGGTCCTACCAGGTCCACCACCGGGGCCTCAACCACTCCCGTGCACTTCAGCGACAGGTTGGGGCGACGCGCGCGCACTTCCCGGACGTACTCCAAGGGGCCACTCAGTGGCCCGGAGAGCCAACCCAGTCCTGCACCAAGGACCAAGATAACCAATCTGAAGTTCCTTGTCAAACCAACTTTGCAGCTACCATAATTTCATGATGGTTATAAGGGTATCAAGTACACTCGGAGCAGGCATTCATGGAGTTGCCTTCATTTGCAATCATTCGCCATGTTGTTGCAGGAACGTGTGCATTTGCGCGGCTCATGTGTCTAGTTGCACATTCTGGGTGGTGGCGAAACAATCGAATGCATCATGACGCCCCTATCCCACTAAAGGCTCCTGGAAAGGCTTGCAAGATTTCTTTATCTCCAGCCATCGCTGCTTGAAGCTCTCTAAAGGTGGGCCTCTTCTCTAGAGTGAGCGCCCAAAGGCAATTGATCAGTTTTTTCAGCCCATCTGCACCAGCAAACTGGGCAAACTCCTGAGGGGTCGGTGGATGTTGGTGGCATGTTGGTAGCATGTTTGCATGTTTTGCTTGGTAACAGCAGTTGACTTGGCCAAAAAAACACAGAAGGGCAACGCCAACGAAAGCTACCACAATTTTCTTCCTCAGTCCTTGTGAGCCCACCATTTCTCACTAGCACCCTCGTCAGTGATGACCTTCAGGCCGCCAAAGTAGGGATGGAACGGTGGGATGGGCTGCCGCAGCAAAAAGACCAAGATCCCCACCTCAGCGCACCCGGAGTTGCAGCAAACTGGAAAGAAAGGCTCCAAACTATGCTTGGAATGCGGCTGATTTTTTCTGGGAGTTGGCTGGGGCCACCTAGGAACGGAAGCAGGAACTATGCAACATATCTGTGTGCTAATCTCAGGCTGATGGTTTGAAGTCATTTGGTTGAACAAAAACAGAAGGCCAAACCAAAAGCCAAACATAATGTAGAGAATTTGTTTCTTGGGCGGGTTCCAGAGGCCACAGAAACTACACAAACCAGTGATGGCAAGTGGCAGTGAACACGTCCGCTTTCTCGCTATCGTACATCTTTTGTTTCCCATACTCGGGAGCATGATACAGATCCGTGCCCACCGCGGCAGTTTGCTCCCGCATGAACTTGGAGGAGTTCTGCGACTTCAACTCCTGAAAAAAACCGTGTGCAGCTTGGGTGATTGTCTATGACTGTCACTGTTAGTAATAGCCACCATGATCACCCCATATGATCGCAAGTCCAACAGCTGAGGCCCCTTCTACCCACAAGTTGTTTGCTACTAGGACTATCAGTTTCCGAGTTGAGATGCATGATCATATGAGTACACCTAGGTAAGGGTTCCGTGGGATGAGCACGACCTACTTGATGCCATCTTTCACAACAAGCCACTGAGACAATCTGTCGGGGCTATTCCGAACCCACCCCAAACACCAGAATCAAGACTTCATGTGAATTCATAGTCGTCTGGGTGGCAATGGTAATATCGAAATTGAAGATCCACCATTCTTGGATTGTTTCCATATATACATATTATATGAGGGAAAAGAGGGGAACAACAAGAAAAGAACCAAGTTGGACTCCTCAACATCAAAATCAGCAAACGTCCTTTTTACTCGGACGCTTGAGCCATACGTCATTAGGCGATAACGATCCCTAAATAAACATGGTTACTACCCCAACAGGTTAGCCTATAACCTGGGGATATATTAAAGCTTGTTGTGCATTGTATTCACTGCACAACACTATTCGGATGTTGGAATCATAGCTACAGCTACACCGCATGTAGTGAACTATATAAGTAGACTATACAGTGGGGGTAATGGGGTCGTAATATTGGAGACGTCTACCTACTGGACTAGGTGGGGCGCGAGGACGCAGCCCCTTCCTTGGGTCGGAGTTTGCTATCTAAGTCAGTGCGTACGCCTAATAAGCGACGTGCCGGGGCCAACTTTTGGGGCGGCAACGCTTTCGTGAAGATATCAGCGGTCTGATCATCTGTCTTACAGTACTCCAACTCGGCAGAGTCTTCGCGGAATACTTCTGAGACCGGATAAATTCACCTTATGGGTTCGGGTTATATGCCTAAGCTTTGGGGAATAACCTTTACGTACTACCAGGATGGTAGCTTGGTTATCTTCCAAGACCTTAAGCGTCACAGTGCGCTGTAGAGCTGGTAGGCCCTCTTGGTAAAGGGAGTAAGCCAGCGACACCACTTCCGACTCAGTTGTTGAACGTGATGTAGAAGTTTGGCGCTTACTAACCCAAGGGGGAAGAAGGAGTTAGGCCCATGCAGGACTAAATACCCACCGGATGTGGATTTCCCACTAACAAGTCTTCGGGATTATCTTAATGGTACCGACAAGTCGGTACTGTGGTGTTGAGTCTATGTATTGGATAAGCCTTAACAACCTCTTGTCGTCCCCCGGACCAAGACTGCACCTTAGTGGCTAAATCGTTGATAGGTTTGATTATGTCAGGTCGGGACAGTCGACCAAGCCACAACGCCTTCATAAGAATGCAGCATGCATTAGGAGCCAGCTCACCTTTTGCTTCTTCATCATCTATCGTAACAGAACCATCAGGAACAAAGGGTGTGGCTGCATGCTTCAAACTTTTCGTGTTGGTGATGGACTTATAAAGGTCCACTGTTTGGTGTGCATAATCTAGCATGTCAAAGACTAAGGCTTCTTGTGCGCGAAACGCAGCACATTCCTCGGAACCTTCAGTTTTAGACAATGGCATCACTAGATGATTGCGACCTAGAATTCGGTATATTGGTTCAGGTGGCTCTATATCGGCAACCGAAGTTAGTTTAGCCCAGAATGGCTCATGCTCTTCAGTGGGGCGTGCTAACGTAAGATCATCTACATATGTGGACAGCAACAACTTCGTATCGGGAAAGAAGAAATTGCCTGGGTACTCGGGTACCTCTTGGCCACCTAAGTTTTTAATAATTTTCTTTAGATGCTGCTCCCAAAGACCACCGGCATCTGGATGTCCATAGAGGGCTTTAACTAAGAGGACTACGGGTTTAACAAACTTATCACGCCAGTGTTTAGGCCTTAGTTCTGGCGGAAGTTCTATCCATGTCCTGTATTTGGAAGACAGGAGTGCCTGAACGTATGCCTTAACTGCACCGGCTGCAGATGAACTATGGCCTGGCAATAAACCATATGCTAAACATGCATTCAAGCCCTGAACCGAAGTTGGATTTGCCCTCAGCTCCTGATAAACCGCTGCGGCACCATGTTCGTCCTTTGCACAGTCTCCTCGGTAGTCTATCCTACCCTTCATCTTCTGTAGGTGCTGTGCAAGTTCATAGAACTTAATGGATGCAATGGTCATCAATTGTCCGAAGTGGACGGAGACACCGGTGCGCTTTGCTTCTGCACGTACATCTTCCTTCTCCCTTACTGAGTCAAGAGACCAAGTCCCAGCCTTGATGAGCCCGTCTGCCTCAAGGGCTTTGGGGTTGGAGAGCATCTCCGCACGAGAGAGCAACTTAGTTACCATAGCTTGAACCTTCTGGGAGGGTCGAGTGTCATCCTCGTGCTCGAGGGCCTGAGATAACAAACGATCATGGTCTAAGAGCTCCGCGACTAAATTGTTTACAGTTGGATCGGTTTCTATGGCCACGGCTAGATAGTGGGGAAACGTGCTTAAGATGTTGCTCAACTTCTCGATGCTCTTGCGGTTCACTAGAAAGGGGTGTGCATGGCATAGCGGGAGCATGTTGTTGTGCGCACTTGGCTGGGTACAGCGCTTGGGTAATCAAAAATGTCATCTCGGGAGGATACATAGCTGACCGCGCTGTTTCTGATCCCTCACACTTTTCGTGTGGATGCTCAAACGCATCTATTACTCGTTGGGATGTAGTTTTGACACGCCGGGGCTTTTTGATGGGATTACCCTTGTTGGATCTAAGGCCCAGTGCGCATCCATCGAATTCGACCTCCATAAACTCCAGGTGTGAATTAAAGAAAGCTACGACATCTGGTCTCTTCCAGCCAGTCGAGGGAAGTGGCCATTCAAAAGAAACAGTGCCTCCTAGGTTCAAAACTTGTTCAGCCCTTTTTGTAAAGCTTTTGAAGAGTCTTTTCGATTCTCGGAGTTGGAGCGCTAGGCGTTTCATGTAAGCAGCTCCTCCCTTCTTTCTATTAATGTACAGACAAGGGGAACCAGACGTGCATGGTATGGACGACCAAAGGTGAGGAGGTGCTACCTTAGCGGCTTCTATTTGGTAATCAAGTTGGGAACATTGATTTTCATCACCTAGGTCTATCCTTTCCTTGCTTACCCCAATGTGATTTATATTGCATTGAACACTTGTCAACCCAAGTTGTGAGTTGAGGGAGCATGCAAACTCAAACAGTGTTGATCTCTCACTGGGCCTCTGGCTCTTTTTGGCGGCACGTCGTTTTCGACGGTTATCATTACTTTTAGGAGGCTGATTAACTGCGGGGCAAGAAGGCACGGGCTGTGCACCGAACACTGGCAAGGAACCCCTACGCAACTCAGCACAACTGGGAGACGTCTGGGGAAGAGTGGCAGCACCAGAAACATTATACGGAACAGCAAGTGTGATTTCACCTTCATCATCAAAAATGCTGTCTACCGGAGGTGGTTCCACGGGAACATCCTCAAGTGCATCGGGAACCTCACTTGGAGGTTCAACTACTACCGACTCGGAAACAGGCTTAGACTTTTCTTCCAGTTCCTTTTCTTCATCTACAAGTTTCTGGAACCGTTTGCGGCACTCTGGTGTGTGGTACCGAGTCTTATATGTACATCCCTTACACCCAGGGGTTTCCTTGAACTTTATGATGCGGTCTAAGGTGATCTAAACCGATCTAGGTTTAGGACCAGGTGTAGATGGGGAAGCTAGGCCACCGTCCGGCGGGAACGGCACATTTTCCAGGGCTATTTCGGGGAGTTTGATATCATCTGGATTATCCCCCCTGATCAAGGCTTGGTGCTTTGAATAACCTACTGTAAAGTAAGCGTCACCATCTGGAAGATACAATTCAGGCTCGGGAACATCAGAAACACATGAAGCACCTCTGGTTCGAAACTCTTGACTATCTAATATTCGAACAACATATCTATACCGGAAACCAGACTCGACTCGCCAACCAAGAAACAAGCCAGGAGCCATATTGGGTTCTAGGGTCCTCTTTGTGGGATGCTTCCTGCGATAGTACACAAGTTGCCCAAAACACAAACGCTTACCATCGAACTTCTCACGAGTAAGAGCTTCCCATTGGGTCTTCTCGGGATCCGCAATAGAAGGTCTATCAAAAGTCATGGAAAGACATGCGTATGGATAACTATAAGTGTAGTTTTCATATGGCAAACCAGATTGCAAATGAACCACCCTACAACACTCTTTCTCCTCCCGGATGTCGCGCTCAAACAGAGTATTATGCGGCCAACGGTTGGGAAGAGAGGTCTCAGGAACGAAGCCGACCTGATGGGCAGCCTGCTCCAATTCCTGCGTCTCATCCATTTTGATAGGTGTGTAGGTTGCAAGTTCATTGGCTTTTAGCCCTACGACCCTACGAAATGTCGGAAGTTTTTGGCATGTGACTCGACATCTCGCTTAGATAGGGGATATGCTATTCGTGCACCAGAATAAAGGTCCCTTACCGCATGATGTGTTTTAACTCCACCTATCCCCGTGCCAAAATGCTCAGACCCTTTTGCAAAGATAACATCATCAGTGGCCAACTGTTCAAAGAGCTGCTTTGGAGGGTCAACCTTATCATCGGACTTGCCGTCCTTGACATGAAAAACACGCATTGCAGTATCCTTAGCAACACGGCATAATGGGCAATATGGATTTTTGGGATAGTGAGTCAAAAGATGCTCTAAGCTAGTGGCTTCCTTTTTCAAGACTTCATCTTTGATAGGGATACCATCACCTAACTCAACAAGCAACTTATCATCTAAAGGGTGAGATGGCGCGCTCGGAGCAGCACCTTCCGGAACATCTACATGTGGGCTGCTGGGAGCAGCTGCATCGCTAGGAGGATCGGCCTCAGCAACCTCAGCCATTCTTGCGACATCTTCGCCGGCAAAACTTGGGATATACCCAGAGGTATCATCCGGCAACGGACCAGCCGGGAGTGCTGTGGACACTGGGGTTAACCTTTCTGCTGGAACAAAGTTACGCGGGCTGGGTTGCTCATCATATTGGGGAACATATTCAACAACACGAGAGGCACAAATCCCAGCATTGCGGGGAACTTTCAACTTGCAACTTGCATCTGTTAATATTTTCAGGCTCAATTAGATATGGTACATCTTCACGAGGATCCCAAACGAACATATATCCTTTATCCATTACGGTCTTGCCAATACTTTGGGCTGGTGGACAATCCTTCAAAACATAAACTTCTTCGCCCTCAAGAATCTTGCTGCCGTCAAAAGCGATGGACTCTTGACCAGCCTGGCTAACCCCCCCGGTTGCAAAGGCTACTGGGTTTGGAGATTGCTGCAAGTATTCTTTCATCTTAGGGGTCAAAGCTTGTTTGCCAATTAGGTGTCCACCAGCGGCAGTGTCCCAAAGCCACGGAATGGCGCCCGTAAGCTTGGAGGGTAACGCATTGACAATTGGTAAGGCTGCCGTGCCGGCTGTTATAGTTGCCATACTGGCTGAAACGCTAGCTGCTGACTTACCTTTGGACATTGCTCGTGGTGGAGGTCCTTTATGCTTTTCGGTGGCGGAGTGCAGAAAGGCACACTGTTTCGCCTTACAGGAGTTATAAGCATAGAACATGCACGGTGTCTTTGCTTTCTGGGCCGGGGTCATGCTAGCGACCCTTGAGGCCTCCGCACTCCGAGGAGTGGTAGCTCCTGCTTTTGGTGGTGGTGAAGCAGTGGTGGAGCCCTTGGCCTTGGCCTTTGGTTTGGCCTTGGCTTTAGCATGAGGCGCTGGAGCAGCCTCTGCCTTCTTGTCTTTGTCCGCCTTAGATTTTGGATTGGCATTCTTGGGAGCGAGCACCCGGCACACCAGCTTTAGGTTTACCCTTGGGGGCGGCCTTAGCATCTGAGGTGGCAGGGGCTCCTGCTACTTAAGTTGTCTATCAAACTCAATACGATTCTTGCGGTGTTGGCCAAGTTGGAGAACCAGCTCTACTTTTTCCCACAACCAGTTTGTTGTTCTGCGGTGGCTATGAAGTGGGGCTTCACGAGCTTTCAACACTTTATGACATTTATGAGCCATGATAGGGGTCCGCTCGAGCTCATCAATCAAGTGGTTAAAAAGAGTTTGCTCTCGCGGTAAATCTTGAACCGGAATAGTTGACATCACATAAATGTTGTCTCTGAAAGCCTGAAGATCTGCATGGGTGTTCCCTGGAATGCGAAGCAACAAAAGGTTACGTTCACCCAACATGCCTATTCTATCGCGTTCCAACTGGAAGTATCGAAAGATCTTTTTGAGCATTACTCTTCCACACGGCATGGAACCAGTGGAGAGGCGTTCAGATTCGACCATTTGCTGAAAAATTAACCCGAATCTATCCCGTCTGCAAGTTTTGATAAGCTTAGAGGCGATCTCTCGATCCGTGCGCGGGAAACGTGGATCGGATTTGAGTCGTTCTTCAGTGGGCGTCAAACATTCTTGGGCCCATTGGTATACTTCCTTACCTGGGGTTTTCTGTAGCTTACCGATGGCCATAAGGACTTGATTAACATATCCCCTAGCTTGACCGGCATTGCCAGGAAGGTTCGGAAAGACCAAATCATTGAGGGATTTAACTCTAATGGTGTTATCCTCCTCCTCTGAATAATCCCTAACAGAACCATCACCGGGATGGCGCTGATCAGGCCCTTGATCCGGAAAGTATCCCCCATAGTTGTTCATGGTCAAAGTTGGGCAGTTAATGTCATCATGAAATTCTCTGCAAATCCTACATCGAGTAAATGGATTAGGCGGGGGTGGCCCAGCATCGGAATCCGAAGAGGACTCACAACTACCCGATTGATTAGAACGTTGAGACCCAGAGTTGTAAACATAAGGGGTCCCTTGAGGTAATACATCTGGTCTGCTTAAGGGTAACGGCGGCAAACCCGGTGGCAACACCTGTTGTCGCAAAGGCGCATTGGCAGCGATGCTACGTCTAGAACCGCTTGGTGCGCTCAAAGCAGCACCTCCCAAGGCCAGGGCAGTAGGGGCGCTAGGTGGTGGAGCTATGGGCATTGGCGCTTTCGCCGCTTGCAGTTGAGCTACAAGTTGTGTCTGTGTGTGCAACGCTTGCATGAGTTTTGAAACTTGGTCTGCACTTGAGAGGGGGGGGACGAAAGGTAGGGGGGGGAAGACAGGAGGGAGAGGCAAGAGAAGGTGCGACTGTTTGTAACGCAAGCACGCCGACGGCGACGACGGCGACGACGACTACTACTACTACTACGACTACTACTACTATGACGACTACTACTACTATGACGACTACTACTACCACTACTACCACTACTACCACTACTACTACTACTACTACTACTACCACTACCACTACCACTACCACTACCACTACCACTACTACTACTACTACTACTAATACTACTACTACTACTACTACTACTGCTACGACGACTACTACTACTACTACTACTAACTAACTAACTAACTAACTAACTAAACTAAACTAAACTAAACTAAACTAAAATAAACTAAACTAAACTAAACTAAACTAACTAACTAACTAACTAAACTAACTAACTAACTAACTAAACTAACTAACTAACTAAACTAACTAAACTAACTAACTAACTTAACTAACTAACTAACTAACTACCTAACCTAAACTAAACTAAACTAAACTAAACTAAACTAAACTAACTAAACTAACTAACTAACTAACTAACTACCTAACTAACTAACTACCTAACTAACTACTACTACTACTACTACTACTACTACTACTACGCCCAGGCCCGTTAAACTTTACATTCAATTGGGAAGATCAACAAGGGTATTAGGGAATATTAAACTCCCACCCCCGTTAAACTTTACA